>PPYF01548200.1_pt1 | contig 10088 bp, 6 predicted proteins | sample 1559871 | NCBI WGS metagenome assembly PPYF01 (sample SAMN08240021, study PRJNA423297) | Human gut metagenome, whole genome shotgun sequencing project.
TGCGTTGTCCGAGAAAAGTCCAACTTCTCCGAGCAGTTTTTCCTCTTTCTTGGATAGAATGATATCTTTGTTTCTGATGATTTCCTTGAAGAAAACGTCGTAGTCCTTGAAGCGTTTGCTACGTTGAAGCTCGTTGAGTCTGTCCATGGAAAACTCGCTGATTTCGGGAGTGATAAAGGACGTTGCGGTGACGTACTTGACGTAAAGCATATCCGCTCTGTTGGACATGCCCTGATATGTTGCGTCCCTCGAATCCTGGTCAAGACGCATTTTTGCATATCCGTAGAGATAGGATATGTCGTGCATCATTCTCGTCATAAATTCCAGGCAGTCGAAGAGAGTGTCCTCGTCGCTCAATTTGTCTTGGTATTTTGCAAAGTGGCCTATGCGTTCTTCGCACTTGAAAAACAACTCTTCCCATGCGTCGTTGTCCTTAATGATATCTTCAAGATGCCACTTGTATTGCTCGGGTATTTGATCTCTTGATTCGTAAAGCATATCGTTCTCCTTAATATATTCAGCGCTATTATTATGTTTTGGAGCGTTGCAATAGTCATATAAAAATGCAACTTCCCCCTTCCTCATGTGTTTTTTTCTTCCTCTACAAGGGCTTTTCGCCATGTACCCCAAATTAGATGAACCCCCTCTTTCCGGACACGCCGGTATTTCTCCCACCACTCAGTTAGGGGCAATTCTCTACAAGATTATCCGTCGTTCGTGGGGGAGACAATCGGCACTCGCATAGATAGGGACATTTCACTCATTATGCCACTTCGCCTGCGTGGCGGCTACGCAACAGAATGCCACGCATTCTCGTACTATACGTCAAGCTCGGCGCTCATATTCTCGCCGCCTTGCGGCTCGTGTTCCGTCTTCGTATGTGTTTTCACAATCAACAGTTTATATGGTGGTTTTCACTCTATAAACAGGGTATTGTCGAGAAATTCGGGCGAGCAAGTGAGGCGCACGCCGAGTTTTCTGAACGGATTTTCGTCCGCTTTGAAGAGCATGTGCGTAGAGTGTGCGTCGCAGCCTTCGAGCAAAGGCAGTTGTTCCATTGCCGTTGCGGCGTTTGCGTCGGATGCCGCGCATATGGACAATGCGATGAGTGCCTCTTCGAGCGTCAACGTCTTGTTGTGTTCCTTCAAAATCTTCGTTTTGAGGTCGATGATAGGGCCTATGACGTAAGGCGAAATGAGTTTTTGGTTGTCCTTTATGCCGGCAAGCATTTTGACTGCGTTAAACACGCATGCAGCGGACGCGCTCATTCTCTTTGTATTCTTACCCGTGACTATTCTGCCGTCTTGAAGTTCGAGCGCAACGGCTCCGCAGTTTTCGTTGTCCTCGCTCTTCTTTTTTGCGACTTCGACGATTTTTCTGTCCGCTACGTTTATGCCCAATCTCGACATCAAAAATTCAAGTCTGCTGACGGTGTCTTGCGTACCCGTGCCCATTTTGAGATCGCAAAGAGCTTTGAAGTATCTGCGCAAAACCTCTTGCTTGGACGCCTCTCGGCACGCCTCGTCGTCCACGATGCAATACCCTGCCATATTTACGCCCATATCCGTCGGGGATTTGTAGATGCACTCCTCGCCCGTAATCTTTTCCAAAATGCTCTTGACGACGGGAAAAACTTCTATATCTCTGTTGTAGTTGACGGTGATTTCGCCGTAAGCGTCGAGGTGGAAATTGTCCACTTTGTTGACGTCTTTAAGGTCTGCCGTCGCCGCCTCGTACGCAACGTTGACGGGATGATTGAGAGGAATATTCCATATGGGGAAAGTTTCAAACTTCGCGTATCCCGCTTTCACGCCTCTCTTGTTTTCGTGATAGAGCTGGCTCAGACAAGTTGCAAGTTTTCCGCTTCCCGGACCGGGCGCGGTCAAAACCACGAGAGGTCTTGTCGTCGTGATGTAAGGATTTGCGCCGTAGCCTTCATCCGAAACGATTGTATCGATTTCGTGAGGATAGCCCTTTGTCGGACGGTGGATATAAACCTTGATGCCGCGGTTTTCGAGTTTTTGTTTGTACGCTAGCGCGCCTTGCTGGTCGGTGAACATGGTGATGACGACGCAGTTGATGTATATGCCCATTGCGGAAATGTTGTCAATCATTCTCTCGACTTCACTTCCGTATGTGATGCCGTAGTCGGCGCGAATTTTGTTGCGCTCGATTGCGTTTGCGTTTATGCAAATGACAAGTTCCGCCTTATCGCGAAGTTTTTGCAGAAGTTTGATTTTCGCCGCCTTGTCGAAGCCGGGGAGCACTCTTGCCGCGTGCAAATCGTCGAAGAGTTTGCCGCCGAATTCCAAATAGAGTTTGTCGAAGCGGTTTATGCGTTCAAGGATGTGCTCCGACTGTTTTTGCATATACATGTTGCTGTCAAAACCGATTTTCATATTGATTTCCTTAGTGTTATTTTTATTAGGTGCAATTTATTCTTCAGGTTCGTTCACCGGAGTTACGAGCGTGACTTCTTGTTTGAAAAGTTGTTTGCCCTTTGTGGTTCTGGTGTCTATGCGGATGTTTTCGGTGTTGACGATGCTCGTTTGACCGCCGCTTACAAACGCAAGATCGTAGGGCATCTTCACCGTGCCGACGTATTTGACGTAGGATTTGTCAAGCTCGATAATCTTTACGCCTTTGAGGTATCTCGAACTCGGATCGATGAGGGATGCGATGACTCTCTTTGCATAGCCCGTATTTGACACGACGATGATTTCGCCCTCTTCCTCGACTTGTCCCGCAAACACGACGCTGTCCGTATCGCCGAGCTTTATGCCCTTTACTCCCGCCGCCGTTCTGCCTTGAAGAGGAATTTCGGTGGCTTTGTAGGCAAGCACCTGTCCTTCCTTTGTCACTTCCATGACATTTTTTTCGTCATCAACGATGTCTGCGCCCACAACCTCGTCTTTTTCGGCAAGATTGATTGCTTTCAGATACGACTTCGACACGGTTGAGAACTCGCTCAAATCCACTCTCTTCGCTCCCCCTTGCTTTGTGAACAGCACAAGTTCTCCAACGGGTACGCCTTCGAAGAAGAAGAGTTTGACTATGCTCTCGCCCGTCTGTGCGTCTTGATTTATCGCGCCGAGTTTGAACGGCTTTTCTTTAAACTTCTTTTCGGGGAGCGTCGTCACGTCTATTTTGACAACGTTGCCGAGGTTTGTCACCGCATAAAGAGTGCCCTTGTTGTTGACGGACAGACTGCACGTCGGCAAAGCGTCCTCACCGAAAGATGCAAAATCTTTCTTTGCGGTGGTAAATGCCTTTTGCGACATAAATCTCATTTGACCGTCCTTGTTTGTCACAATCACGCCGTCGCGATATGCAACCGCTTCCGCCTCGCTGGGTGCGGAATAATTTTCTTCGCTCTCTTCACCGCTCATGATGACCGTCATACGCTCGGAATTGAGTGCTTTCTTTATTGCCAAAAGTTCCTCTTTGACGATTGTGAGCTGTCTGCGCTTGGATGCCAGAATCGCTTCGAACAGCGCAATCTGTTTTTCGAGATATGCAAGTTCCTCTTCGAGCTTGCCCACTTCGAGTTTGGCAAGGCTCTTCAAGCGCATATCCAAAATCGCTTGCGCCTGAGCGTCGCTCAAATTTGATAACTTCGTCGATATTGCGGATTGCCACAAGCAAACCTCTCACGATTTCCGCTCTTGCTTTTGCGGCTTTCAAATCGTAGGTGGTGCGATTGACGATTATAGTGCGTTGATATTCGATGTAGTAGTCGAGATACGCCGTAAGCGACAATTGTTCGGGCTTACCGTTTGCGATTGCAACCATATTGATGGAATAGCCCATTTCGAGATTGCTCTTCTTAAAGAGGAAGGAAACGATTTTGTTGACGTCCGCGTCTTTTTTGCACTTGACGACCGCGCGCGTACCCGACTTGTCGCTCTCGTCAACGATTTCGGCAATGCCTTGCAAAGCGTCCTTGTTGGCTTCTTTGAGGTCGGCAATGCGCGAAAGCAATTCCGCCTTGGAAACCTGATAAGGAATTTCGGTTATGACGATATTCTTTTTACCGTTGTCGTCGTTTTCGATATGCAAACGTGAGCGAATTTTAATTCTGCCCTTGCCCGTCGAATAAATATCTTCGAGGCTGTCCACGGGGATTATAAATCCGCCCGTCGGGAAGTCGGGGCCGTGGAACACCTTGAACAAATCCTTTATCGTCGCACTCGGATTTTCGATCTTCATGACGGTTGCGTCGATACACTCGCCCATATTGTGCGTGGGGATGTTTGTCGCAAGTCCGACCGCGATGCCGTTTGCACCGTTGACAAGCAAGTTGGGAAAACGTCCCGGAAGCGTGTTCGGCTCTTCCAAGCTGTCGTCGAAGTTCGGCGACCACGAAACCGTTTCTTTGTCCAAATCTCTCAACAATTCGAGCGCAAGCGGACTCATTCTCGCCTCGGTGTAACGCATAGCCGCCGCCGAGTCGCCGTCCACCGAACCGAAGTTGCCGTGACCGTCTACGAGTTTCATACGCATGACGAAAGGTTGCGCCATACGCACCATTGCGCCGTAAACGGAACTGTCGCCGTGGGGGTGATACTTGCCAAGGCAATCGCCCACGATTCTTGCGCACTTCTTGTGCGGCTTGTCGGGTGTGAGTCCCATCTCGTGCATGGAGTAAAGCACTCTGCGCTGAACGGGTTTCAATCCGTCCTCGACTCTTGGCAAAGCGCGGTCGAGAATGACGTTTTCCGAATACGGAATCATCGAGTTGTGCATGACGTCCTCAAAGACTGTGTCGAGCACCACGGAGTTGTATTCAATTTCTTTGTGTTGTTTTTTTGACATGATCGTATATCGTTGTTTGTTTTTCGAGCGATTTCAAACGCTTGAAAGTTTTATGCGTTAATTATTCTCTTCTTCTTTTGTGATTTTGAAGTTGTCCACTCTGTTGAAGTCGGCGTATTGATAAATATAGTCCTTGCGGATGTTGCTGTCATCGCCCATAAGAATGGTAATGCGCTTGTCCGCCATTGCCGCGTCGTCAATCGTAACTCTCGTCAAAGTGCGCTTTGCAGGGTCCATAGTGGTGTCCCAAAGTTGTTCGGGATTCATCTCGCCAAGACCTTTGAAGCGTTGGAGAAGCGCGTTTTTGCCCATTTTCTTTTGCCCCTCGACAAGCGCGTTGTCGTCGTAGCAATAAAGGATTTCGTCTTTCTTTTGCAAACGATAAAGCGGAGGCATACCGATGTAAACGTGCCCTTCGGTGATGAGTCTGCGCATATAGCGGAAGAAGAATGTCAAAAGCAACGCTCTTATGTGCGCGCCGTCCTGGTCGGCGTCCGCCAGAATGATAACTTTGTCGTATTTGAGGCTATCAAGGTCAAATTCGGGATCGATACCCGTGCCGAGTGCAGAAATAAGCGTTGCAAACTCCTCGTTTGCCAAAATCTTTTCAAGGCTTGCCTTTTCTACGTTTAGCGGTTTGCCTCTCAAAGGGAGTATTGCTTGGAAAAATCTGTCGCGCGCTTGTTTCGCACTGCCGCCTGCCGAGTCGCCCTCAACTATAAACAACTCGTTGATAGCGGCGTTTTTGCCCGAGCAACTTGCAAGTTTGCCCACGAGATTGAGCCCGTTAAGCTTGTTTTGCTGACGGCTCAGATCTTTTGCTCTCTTTGCCGCTTCTCTCGTCTTTGCCGCGCCCATAGCCTTTGCGATAATCTTTTCAGCAATGACCTTGTTGCCTCTTTGCAAAAGCAATTCCGCAAGTTTTTCACCGACGAGATTTTCAACTTTGGTACGCACTTCAGGGTTGCCGAGTTTGCCCTTGGTTTGTCCCTCGAACTGCACGTTTTGCATTTTTACGGTGATAACCGCAACCATACCCTCTCTGAAATCCTCACCCAAAAGGTTGGCTTGTTTTTCTTTGAGGATATTGTTTTTTCTCGCATAGTCGTTGAAAACTTTGGTGACCGCACTCTTGAATCCGACTTCGTGCGTGCCGCCTTCCGCCGTCGGAATGTTGTTGACGTAGGAATAAATGTTTTCGGAATATCCTTCGGTGTGCTGAATGGCAACCGCAACTTCGAAGTGCGCTTCTTTCGCCTCGACGTAAAGGGGCTTGTCGTAAAGCACCACTCTGCCTTCGTTGAGATATTGCACGTAGTCCGCAATACCGCCCTTGAAACAGAACACGTCGTGCTTGCCCGTGCCGCCGGCAAGAGGCATACGCAAATCGTCGATGATGATGGTTACGCCTTTGTTGAGATACGCAACGTCGCGCATACGCTCGGCAATTACGGAATAATCGAATTTTTCTTTGCCGAAAACTCTCTCGTCGGGCTTAAACGTGACGGACGTACCCGAGCCCTTCACCTTTCCTATAACCGTAAGCGGAGTCTTGACAACGCCGCTTTTTATCTTCGTGCCGACTTGCGGCGACCAAAATTCCGCCCTATACAAGTTGCCGTCGCGCTTGACGTCAACCGTGAGCCACTCCGAAAGAGCGTTCGTGACGGATGCGCCGACGCCGTGCAAACCGCCCGAGTAGTTGTATTGTCCGTTGTCGAACTTTGCGCCTGCGTGAAGTTGTGTGAAAACAACTTCTACACCGCTGATTTTGAGCTTGGGATGCTTGTCAACGGGGACGCCGCGACCGTTGTCGCTCACTCTTGCGACGTTGTCGTCCAAAAGCTCTATGCGAACGGTGTCGCCGTAGCCGTTTGCCGCTTCGTCGATACTGTTATCGATGATTTCCCAAAGGATGTGATGCATGCCCTTGCTGCCCGTCGTGCCGATGTACATACCCGGGCGTTTTCTTACGGCGTCCTGACCTTCCAGAATCCGAATATCGCCGGCTTTGTAATCTTGATATGCCATACAGTAAACCTTTATAAATATAATAATATCGTTATCTTACCACAATATCTTGTTTTTTTCAAGGCATTTGGACGCACAATTTTGTGGTTTTCAAAATTTTTTAAAAAAGTAATAAGAACCCCTTGAACAAGGGTAATTTCTTCCTCTACAAGAGTTGAATGTTTAGAACCCTAAATTAGATGTGCCCCCTCTTTCCCTTTCGGGCTTTTCTCCCGCCACTCAAATAGGGACAATTCTCTACAAGATTATCCGTCGTTCGCGGGGGAGACAATCGGCACTCGCATAGATAGGGACATTCCCCTTATTATGCCACCGTCCTTTGTGCGCCGGCTACGCAACAACACGACGCAGTCGGACGGTACAACCGTCAAGCTCGGCACTCCATTTTCTCGCCGCCTTGCGGCTCGTGTTCCGTCTTCGAAGTTGCACATTGCGTTAATAAGTGCGCTCCAAATAGGGCAACATTAAATAATAATCTCGATGCTATGCTGTATGCGCTATTCGGATGAAGAGCGCGAAAAAGCCCCTCGCAAGGCAACCCTAATGTACTAATCGTACATGAGTTGTCGGGCGAGGGACTTTGACAAAGCTATTCGCCGAATAGCACTTACAGCATAGCATCGAGGCGGGAGAGGAAATCCGCATAAACTTCCGCTCTGTTGATTTCGTTCAGGATTTCGTGACGAGCGTCGGGATAAAGTTTTATAGTCAAATTCTTTACGCCGAGATTTTTGTATTGATCGTAAAGTTTTTGAACGAGTTTACCGTTGCCGCCCACGGGATCTTTGTCACCCGAGAAAATCGCAATCGGTTTGTTGACGTCGATTTTGGAAAGGTTTTCTTTTTTGTAGCTTTCTTTGAGTCCGTTGAGGAAATATTTGAAGAACGCCACGGACATAACGTAGCCGCATTGCTCGTCGAAAATATACTTCTTGACGTTTTCTTTATCTCTTGAAAGCCATGCAAACTCGGATTCCTTTTTGAACGGCTTGTTGTATGCGCCAAAGGTGAGTTTGTCGAGGAAATCCGCCGTCTTTTCGCCGCCCGCGCACTTAAAATTGAGGTTTGCAATGGTTGCGCCAGTGTTCAAAAGCGCACCTTTCATCATTGCCGAACCGCTGAGAATAACGCCGTAATAGTCCTTACATTCCTCGATATAGCGTTGCCCCACCATGCTGCCGTAGCTGTGTCCGAGATAGAACACGGGGCGATTGTATCTGTCTTTGAGCATTTTTGTGATTGCGCACTCGTCTTTGACGGTGTCGAAATAGATGTTGCCCTTGTGGTAGCCTTTGACGCCTTTTGAAGATTGCTTCGTGCTCGTCATACCGTGAGCGCGATGGTCGTCGGCAAAAACTATATAGCCGTTTTGATTGAGATAGTTTGCAAAATCGTCGTATCTGCGCGCGTGTTCCGCCATGCCGTGCGAAATCTGAACCACGCCCTTGGGATTGCGCACGTTGTCCCAAAGATAGCATTGCAATACGGTGCCGTCAAAACTTTGAAATTTCTCTGTCTTCATAAAAATCTCCTCTTATCGCATGTGCGAAAGTCATTTTCGATATGGATATATTGTAACACAGCGTTTTTACGTTTTCAAGACGCAAAAATACGCAACTTTACCCGTTTTTGTTACATAATATGGTTATATGACTTCAAAAATCACAAAAAATACGTCCTTCTCGACGGCAAACGACCTTGAAACGAAAACAAAAAACACCCGCAAAGCGGCATCGGCAAGCACCACAACACCGCAATCAGATACTGCGACTTGTCTAGAAGACTCTCAAAACCGCCCGATTATCGTTTTCACGGGCGGCGGCACCGGCGGACACGTCTACCCGAATCTTGCGCTCGTTCCCGAATTTGAAAAAAGAGGATTTTGCGCCGTGTACGTCGGCGGCGAGGGCAACACTATCGAAAGAAAACTTGCGCGCGACGCAGGCATAAAATATTATGCCGTACCCACGATAAAGCTCGTGCGGTCAATGACGATCGACGGCATAAAAAACAATTTGAAAATCCCGTCTACCCTTAAAAAATCCGTCGAAAAAGCAAACGAAATTCTTGCAAAAATCAAGCCGTGTTGCGTGTTTTCAAAAGGCGGATTCGTATCTTTGCCCGTGGTTTTGGCGGCAAGCAAAACACATATTCCCGTCTTTGCACACGAGAGCGACTTGACAATGGGACTTGCAAACAAAATCGCACAACTTAAAGGCGCAACGATTTTGAAAGCCAATCCGAAATCTAAATTCGGCGGAGAACTCGTGGGTATGCCCCTTCGCGACAATCTTGTCTACAAAGACAAAACTTGCGCTCGAAAAACGCTCGGCATAAACAATCCGTTCAAAAAGCCCGTGTTGCTTGTTTTGGGCGGCTCGTCGGGTGCAAGCGCGATAAACGACGCGATAGTCAAAAACCTAAAAACGCTCACTACAAAATATTTCGTTTTGCACGTAAGCGGAAAAAACAAAGGCTCAAACGTAAAATCCGCCGACTATCTTCGATTCGAGTATGCCGACGACGTCGCGCTGTTTTACACCGCTTGCGATATAGTGCTGTCCAGAGCGGGCGCGACGAGCGTGTTTGAGATTTCGTCCATAGGCAAGCGCGCCGTTTTCGTGCCTCTGCCAAAAGGCGCGTCGAGGGGCGACCAGATATACAACGCCGAGCTTGCAAAAGAATTCGGCGCAACGGTGTTAAAACAAGATTCGCATTTTTGCGACAATTTGCCGCGCGCAATAGAAACCGCAATGCAAAATCCGAGCATGAAACCCATAAATTCCGACGCAAACGGAAAAATTGCCGACCTTGTTTGTGCTAAATTGAGGCGAGGTGAAAAATGCACAAACAAAAAACCATCGCCAAATGGCTTGCAGTAATCTTGCTAATGACCGTTGCCGTTGCGTGCTATATAGCATTGTCAGCGGTTGCAAACGCAAACTCAAAAACGAACGTTGCCGGCGCAAACGACAATCCCGAGACCGACTTACCCGACAGTCCGCAAAAGCCGGTTTATTCCACTCTGCCCAGAGCGTGCGAGAAAGTGGACGGAAAAAGCGTTGCGCACTTCGGCGGCGAGGGAGAAGAAAAACTGCTCGACGCCTTTAGTTTCGCAGGCAAAAGCGTACTTATCGTTTCTTGCGATTCATCGCAATACGACGTGAAAGAAACAGGAATTTACGCTGCGATTTTCAGCGGAACCACGCTTGAAAAATCAATCAGAATCGCAAGTGCGAAAG
>PPYF01103595.1_pt1 | contig 10087 bp, 5 predicted proteins | sample 1559871 | NCBI WGS metagenome assembly PPYF01 (sample SAMN08240021, study PRJNA423297) | Human gut metagenome, whole genome shotgun sequencing project.
GAGTTTTTATTTCTGAATACACCGCTAAAGCTTTCACGGAACCACGCGACTATCGCGTGGTTTTCTTGATACAAAAAGAAACTGCCGTCATTTTGACAGCAGTTTCTCTGTAACCTGTTTCTCTGAATTAAAGATTCGCAACACTTTTTGTATTGATCCAAGTCTTGAAAACTCACGGATTAATAAAACTCGTATAAACCTTTTTCTCTTTTTCAGGAAGACCGAACGCTTCCTTTCCAAGCGCGATACTCTTCATTAGAAAGACCATATTTCTCGCAACACCGCGCATTGTCTGTTTCCCTTCTTCATCAAGCGCCGCCTCTCCGACCTTTCTTCCATGAATACAGTTCCAGTATTGTCCCGATGCGATCGGCATATCTGAAATTGTAAAATATTTATTTAACTCATCAAATGTTGCAGAACATCCGCCTCTTCTTGCACATACGACACTTGCTCCGACTTTCATCGTCTTATCGAATTTAGTACTGTAAAATAACCGGTCAAGACAGGCGATCAGCGTCGCATTTGCAGATGCATAAAAGACAGGACTTGCAATAACCATACCGTCTGCAGCCTCGAATTTCGGTGCAAGCTCATTCACGATATCATCAAACATACACTTTCCGTTTTTATAACATGTTCCGCATGCCGCACATCCTCTGATATCCATTTTCCCAACTTGGATCGTCTCATATTCCACGCCGTTTTCTTCAAAAACATGTTCCATCTCGTGGATCGCGATCGTCGTGTTGCCCTCTGTTCTAGGACTTCCGTTCAAAATCAATACTTTCAATTTTTCTGCCATTTCCCCTTCTCCTTTTCATTTCATCTCTCTTTGTTTTTCTGCTTATACTTTTTACTATATTTTTTACTATATCTCTTACTCTATCTCTATTCTATTTTCCGGTTGTATATTTCTATTCCTCCTTAATCGGCATCATTCATTTTTAAGCTGCTTTGCTCCTAATATCCATTCATTTTCCGTATCTTTCTTATTCTTGAAAATATTATGTATCATCTGAAGACAGATTTTTGCCTCGCAGCTTCAGATAGTAATATTTCACTTTTTCGACAAGTGTTGTCAAATAACGAAGCACCGGTTCTGTAGCAATCGCAAATACTACAAAGAGCATAATACATTCTTTTGTCATACTTGTAATAGCGAACAGATCTTTTAGGAAGATGCTGCAGAACAATAATCCTGCAATACATCCGCTTACAATACTAAACCGTATTTTATTCATCGGCGCGCTGATCTTATATAAGATCATAAATCCTACGATCGCCAAAAGCATCGTTGCCGCCGTTGATATATCCGTAGAGCTTACGTCAAATGTTCTTCCAAATATGACAAGAGCCGCAACTGCAAGAGCATCTGTCAACGCAGCAGGAAGCGCTTTTAATAGCACATTTGTAAGGAAATGTCCTTTGATCATATTTTTATTCGGTTCCAGAGCAAGGAAGAATGCAGGAACACCGATTGTAAACATACTGATCAATGATACTTGAGACGGCTCCAACGGATAAGTAAACATAAACACGACAGACGCAACGCTTAGCAAAAATGAGAAAATATTCTTCACAAGAAATAAACTTGCCGATCTCTGAATATTATTTACAACCCGCCTTCCTTCCAACACAACTTCCGGCATACATGAAAAATCTGACTCCAGCAAAACAAGCTGAGATGCCTGTGCCGCAGCGTCGCTTCCCGATGCCATGGCAATACTGCAGTCGGCATCTTTCAAGGCAAGCACATCATTAACCCCGTCTCCCGTCATTGCTACCGTATGTCCTGCCTCTTTTAAAATACGGACAAACTTCCGTTTCTGACTCGGCGTAACCCGACCGAAAACCGTATTATTCAGAAGCGCTTTCCTCATGGACTGTTCATCTTCAAACTCTGACGCATCTACATATCTGTCTGCATTTTTAATTCCGGCCTGCTTTGCAACATTGGAAACAGTAACCGGATTATCCCCTGAGATAACCTTTACTTCTACGCCTTGTTCTGCGAAATACTCAAACGTCTCTTTTGCAGCTTCTCGTATAGGATTGGCAAGTAAAACAAAGCCAAACGGAAGAATGCCATGTGTCAGAGGTTTTCCGTCAACCTCTCCGTCATAAATTCCAAAAGCAAGAACTCTGGATCCTGTAGATGCATATTCTGTGATCTCTTCCGCATAATCGTCATACTTTTCTTTTAAAACAAATTCCGGCGCTCCGAGCACATAAGCTCCGTCTTCAAATGTAACGCTGCTGTATTTTGTTGCGGAAGAAAATCCTGTTTTTGACAAAACCTTCTTTCCTGATGCTTTTGTAAAATATTCTTTTAGGGCAGCCATCGTAATATTATCATTTGTCATAGCTGCCGCAAAATCTCCGACAAGCAAAGATAACCCGCCCTTTTCTTTTTCATCGTACTCATCCGTCTTGATCAGCTTTTGGACTTTCATTGTATTTTCCGTAATCGTTCCTGTCTTATCCACACAAAGCACGTCTACACGGGCAAGCGTTTCAATACATTTCATATCATGCAAAAGCACTTTTTTCTGTGCAAGACGAATTGAACTCACCGCAAGCGCCACACTTGCAAGAAGATACAATCCTTCCGGAATCATTCCGATCACCGCCGCGATCATAGATGTCACGCTTTCTCTAAATCCATCATGTTGAATGAAAAATGCCTGTGAAAAAAGAACGATTCCGATCGGGATAATAGCTACTCCTACACATTTAACAAGCTTATCAAGCGAACGAATCATTTCCGACTGTTCTTTTGACTGCATCGCTTTTGCCTGCAATGTCAATTTCGATATATATGAATCCTCTCCTACTTTATCAAGCCGCGCGTGACATTGTCCGGAAACAATAAAGCTGCCTGACATCAGTTTATCGCCTTTACGTTTTGTAATCTCATCGGCTTCACCTGTCAAAAGCGATTCATTCACCTGAACTTCTCCGGCAGATACTTCCGCATCGGCACACACCTGATCGCCGGCTTTAAAAATTACGATATCATCTACGACAAGATCTTCGGCATTGATCACCGTTCTTTTTCCGTCTCGGACAACAGAGGCGCGGGGCGCATTCAACATAGTCAGCTTATCCAGTACTTGTTTTGCTCTAATCTCCTGAATAATTCCAATCAATGTATTTGCAATAATAACCGGAAGAAATGTCAAATCTCTGAAAGATCCCACAAGACAGAGCAATACTGCAAGCACGACAAAGATTAAGTTGAAATAAGTAAATACATTTTCATGAACAATCTCTTTCGTCGTCTTTGACGGAGGTTCAACCGCCTTGTTCGTCCAACCGTGCAGCCGGTGTTCCTGAACTTGCTGACTTGTCAGTCCCTTTTTATATTCGGGATTATATCTTGTTGTCGGGAGCCGTCGTTCCTTTTTTTCTTCTACCTGCACTTTTTTTCTTCTTGCCATACAGCTTTTCACCTCTGTCTCTTCTTTTGTGTCTAACTTCTTATTGCTGTTCTTTTTTATTTTCTATTCATACCGTTGTACAAGGGTAGCGTCGATGTACAGACCGTAAACGGTTCTTTCTGTACAGCGACGCTATCGCCTGCAATTTTTTAATTTTAACAGATAATCTTTATTCCTCAGAAATATGCACTTCTTTGTCTGATGCTTTTTCTTCCTCTAAAATCTGTCTGCCATCTGCCGCAAACTCTGCGCCTGATGCAGTCTCTCCATCTGAAGAAAGTTCTTTCTGTGACAAGATCCGCATAAATTCGTCCCCTGTGATTGTTTCTTTCTCATACAAATATTTGGCAAGTTCATGCAATTTCCCCTGATTATCTTTCAACAGCTTTCGCGCCTTCTCATAAGACTGTTTTACCATATCTACAACCATATCGTCAATAGTTGCCGCTGTCTCAGGAGAACAACTTAAACTGCTGTCGCCTCCGAGGTACGGATTTGACTGCGTCTCAAGAGCAACCATTCCAAATCGGCTGCTCATACCATATCTGGTGATCATTGCCCTGGAAAGCTTCGTCGCCTGTTCAATATCATTTGACGCTCCTGTTGTCACTGAGCCGAATACAAGCTCCTCCGCGCATCTTCCTCCTGTCAATGTCACAATTTTATTTTTAAGTTCTTCTTCAGTCATCAGATTACGTTCCTCTTCTTCTACCTGCATCGTATATCCGAGCGCACCCGAAGTTCTGGGAATGATCGTAATTTTTGTCACCGGAGCCGAATGTGTCTGTAATGCCGCCACCAAAGCATGACCGATCTCATGATATGCGACGATCAGTTTCTCTTTCGTCGAAAGAACACGGTTTTTCTTTTGGTATCCCGCGATCACAACTTCAATACTTTCCTCTAGATCCGACTGCACAACAAATTTTCTGTTTTCACGGACAGCCCGAAGAGCCGCCTCATTCACCATATTTGCCAACTCCGCTCCTGATGCTCCCGAAGCTGCTCTTGCAATCGCATTAAAATCCACATTATCCCCGAGTTTTATTTTTCGTGCATGCACTTTCAGTATTTCTTCACGCCCTTTAAGATCGGGAAGTTCTACAGGGATTCTCCGGTCAAAACGTCCCGGGCGCAAAAGCGCCGGATCCAATGTGTCCGGTCGGTTTGTTGCCGCAAGTATTACAACACCTTTCGACGCATCAAAACCGTCCATTTCTGTAAGGAGCTGATTCAATGTTTGCTCCCGTTCATCATTTCCTGCCATTCCGTGGCTGTCACGTTTCTTGCCGATCGTATCGATCTCATCGATAAATACAATACAAGGGGCTTTCTCATTTGCCTGTTTAAACAGATCACGCACTTTTGAAGCTCCCATGCCGACAAACATTTCTACAAATTCCGAACCCGAAATAGAGAAAAACGGAACTCCCGCTTCCCCTGCAACGGCTTTTGCAAGAAGCGTCTTTCCTGTTCCCGGAGGCCCCACAAGGAGGGCGCCTTTCGGACATACGGCGCCGATTTCCTGATATTTCTGAGGATTATGAAGGAAATCAACAATCTCTGTCAAAAGTTCTTTTGCTTCATCTTCACCTGCCACATCGTTAAACGTAATACCCGTCGTAGACTGCACATATACTTTTGCATTGCTCTTTCCAAACTGCATAAACTGGTTTCCGCCTGCCGCTCCGCCCATCTTTTTCATGAGTTGACGTGACAAAAACTGTCCGAGGAGAATGAAAATGATCATCGGAATCACGATTGATAAGAGCATACTTAAAAACGGACTCATCTGTCGATCCGCAACTCTTCCGAACTTACATCCTGCTTTTTCCAAACGGTTTACAAGATCCGGGTCATCAAACCTCGTAGTTTCATACTGTCTGGAATCTTCACTTTTATCTGTAAAATAAATGCTTTCGCCTTCGAGCTGTACTTTCGATACTTCTTTGTTTTCTACCATCGTAAGGAACGTGCCGTAATCAACTTCCTCAACATTTCCCCCTACAATGGCAGGGAATACAAAGGAGTTAAAAAGGATCAGCACCGCAATCGCTATCAGATAATATACGATCAATGGCTTTCTTGGTTTTTGTACTTGTTTCATAAAAGTCCTCCTTTCTGTATCCCTCTGCTTCTCTTCTGTTAAACCAATCTTTTAAAGAGAGCTTTATTTTTCTTTTTTCTTCAGCGCCAGACGGATTGCTTTCAAAATCTGGATGATCGGAATATTCACTGCCGCAAGGCCGTATACGATCAAAAGCTGCGTCAAATTCAACGTCTGTACTTTAAAAATACTGTGAAGTCCCGGAATCATAACAACCATTGTCACTAATGCCAGACCTACAACAAATGCACCTATCAAATAAATATTATTTAAAAGCTTGCTTGTAAATACAACAGGTCTGTCTGATTTGCAGTTAAATCCATGGAACAATCTTGCAGAGCACAGTGTCGCAAATGCCATTGTACTTCCAAGCAATGCATTACCGCCTTTATATCCGATCAAAAATGCGATCATTGTTGTGATTCCGATTGACAGTCCTTCTGTTCCGATTTTCAGCATAAAATCTTTTGTAAGGATCGACTCGTTCATCGGTCTTGGTTTTTCTTCCATCACTTCTTTAGAGTGAGGTTCAAGTCCGAGTGCTATTGCCGGAAGGCTGTCTGTCAACAAGTTAATAAACAACAAATGCACAGGTGCGAACGGAACCGGAAGACCTGCGATAGAAGCGTAGAGCACAGCGAGAATCGCGCCAAAGTTTCCCGAAAGCAAAAACTGGATGGAGTTTTTAATGTTCCGGTAAATATTTCTTCCGTTTTCTACCGCTTTTACGATCGTTGCAAAGTTATCATCTGTCAATACCATCGCCGCTGCATCTTTCGATACTTCACTTCCGGTGATTCCCATTGCAACACCAATATCCGCCTGTTTCAGCGCCGGCGCATCGTTTACTCCGTCACCTGTCATAGATACAATATTTCCCTTTTCCTGCCATGCACGTACAATACGGATTTTATGTTCCGGAGAAACACGGGCATATACGGAAATTCCCTCTACAAAATCTTTCAATTCTTCATCGGAAAGTTTATCAATCTCCGCACCTTCACATGCTTCAGACTCATCTTCCAAAATACCGATTCTTTTCGCAATCGCCGCAGCCGTCACTTTATGATCTCCCGTGATCATAATCGGACGAATACCCGCCTTCTTACATTCCGCTACAGCAGCTTTGGATTCTTCACGCGGAGGATCCATCATTGCGATCAAGCCGATAAACGTAAGATTATATTCGTCTTTCAAAGTCAATTCCAACTCGTCTGACACTGTTTTATATGCAAAAGCAAGAACACGGAGTCCCTGTCTTGAAAATGCCTGATTTTGTTCTTCGATATTTTTTCTGTCCTGCTCCGTCATCGGACGCACTTCAGAACCGATCTGTATCTGATCCATACGAGTCAGCAACACATCGACCGCACCTTTTACGATCATCGTAGGAACATTTTCAATCGTATGCTTTGTTGACATTAACTTACGATCGCTGTCAAAAGGATTTTCACTCTCACGAGGATATTTCGTTCTTATTTCTTCCGGATCAAGTCCAAGCTTACTTCCAAGATTGATCAAAGCTGTTTCTGTCGGATCTCCGATTTCTACGCCGTCTGTATTTTTAGAATCGTTGCATAACATACTTCCGATCAACAGCCTGCTCTGGGAAGGGTCATTCAAATCTATATCTTCTGCTTTAATGCAAAGCTCATCAACATAATAATCTTCTACTGTCATTTTGTTCTGTGTCAGCGTTCCTGTTTTATCAGAACAAATGATCGATACGCTTCCGAGTCCTTCCACTGCCTGAAGTTTACGCATGATCGCATGTTCTTTCGCCATCTTCTGCGTACCAAAAGAAAGGACGATTGTAACAATAGAACTAAGCGCTTCCGGAATTGCCGCCACTGCAAGGGCTACTGCAAAAAGAAAGGCATCACCGATCTTATCGCCTCGCAAAATATTGATTCCGAATAAAATACCACAGAATACAAGGATCAAGATCGACAACTTTTGACCAAACTGATCCAGATTGATCTGAAGCGGCGTCTTTTTCTCGGAAGTTGTCTTTAACAGACTTGCGATTTTTCCGACTTCTGTCTCCATCCCGATTCCGGTTACAACAAAAGATCCCCTTCCATATGTGACAAAGCTTCCTGAATAAACCATATTCAATCTATCGCCAAGCGGAACCTCTTCTTCATTTATAATATCTACAGACTTTTCTACTCCAAGACTTTCTCCTGTCAAAGCACTCTCATCAACTTTCAGGCTGGCGCTTTCCAAAAGACGTCCGTCGGCAGGAATGTAATCTCCTGCATCCAACATTACAATATCACCGACTGTTACTTCCGAAGACGGAATCGGGATAACTGTTCCGTTTCTCAGCACTTTTGCTTCCGGACCGGAAAGTTTTTTCAGGCTGGCAAGAGATTGTTCTGCTTTCACAGTCTGAACTGTTCCCAGTATTGCATTCATTGTGATTACGATTAAAATAACCGCCGTACTTTCCACATCTCCCATAAATCCCGATGCAATAGCCGCAATGATCAGGATGATAACAAGAAAGTCCTTGTACTGTTCAAGAAAGATCTGAAGCACCGTCTTTTTCTTGCCCTCCACAAGCTCATTCCGACCGTATTTTTCCTGATGCTCTTTCACCTGCGATTCAGTAAGCGGTTCGGCAGAGCCGTTTAACTGCTTCATCGTATCCTCTCCGGACATTTGATAAAATGTTTTCATCTGTTTTCCTCCTTAAGATTATATGAGTGTGCATTATGCACGGAGCTTTTTCATCCTATAAGAAGTAATATTTCTCATACAATAAAAAAGAGACTCCTATTGCACACTAATTATGTAATGCAATAAAAGTCTCACTGTTTAATCACGATACGGATGCATATGCATCGTACTGACGACATCGCAAACGCTTTTAACAAGCGCCAGTTACTCCCTTTTACTAAACAGTAATATATCTGAAATAAAAGTATGTGTCAACGCCTTTTCTTAAATTAACAGTTTTTTCACAAACTATCGATCAAAGCTTTTACTTTCCTGGCAGCATGTTCTAAACGAATAAAAAATGAAAATATCTTATTTCCTATATTAACATACTCCCTGCGCTGTCATTGCATCTGCAACTTTCTCAAATCCGGCAATGTTGGCTCCTACTACATAGTTACCTTTAAATCCGTATTTTTCAGCTGCATCAGCCATGTTATGGCAGATATTTACCATGATCGACTGCAGTTTCGCATCTACTTCTTCAAATGTCCAGCTTAAGCGCTCGCTGTTCTGGGACATTTCCAGAGCAGATGTTGCGACACCGCCTGCATTTGCTGCTTTTCCCGGTGCGAAGAGGACTCCGTTCTCCTGAAGGTATTCTGTTGCTTCCATCGTAGTCGGCATATTAGCGCCTTCTGCAACTGCCATACATCCGTTTGCAACAAGCATTTTTGCATCTTCAAGATGAAGTTCATTCTGTGTTGCGCATGGAAGAGCGATATCAACTTTCACAGACCATACTCCTTTTCCTTCGTGATATTCGGAATTCGGACGATATTTTTTATACTCTGTCAGTCTTGCACGATTTACTTCTTTAATTTCTTTCAATGCTGCAAGATCAATTCCTTCCGGATCATATACCCATCCTGTAGAATCACTTACTGTCACTACTTTTGCTCCAAGTTCCTGTGCTTTTTCCGTCGCATAAATTGCAACATTACCTGAACCTGAAACTGCAACTGTCTTTCCTGCCAGTTCTTTTCCGTTGATCTTAAGCATCTCCTGTGTCAGGTATAACAGACCATATCCTGTCGCTTCTTTTCTTGCAAGAGAACCGCCGTAACTTAAGCCTTTTCCTGTAAGAACGCCTTCGTAAACGCCGCGGATTCTCTTATATTGACCGAACATATATCCGATCTCTCTTGCGCCTGTTCCGATATCTCCTGCCGGAACGTCTGTATCTGCGCCGATATATTTACAGAGTTCTGTCATAAAACTCTGACAAAATGCCATAACTTCTCTGTCGGATTTGCCCTTTGGATCAAAATCACATCCGCCTTTACCGCCTCCGATCGGAAGTCCTGTAAGGGAATTTTTAAATATCTGTTCAAATCCGAGGAACTTAATGATACCAAGATTTACTGAAGGATGAAGGCGAAGTCCGCCTTTATACGGTCCTATTGCACTGTTGAACTGTACGCGGTATCCTGTATTAACCTGAACCTGTCCGTTGTCATCTACCCACGGAACACGGAACTTAATCTGTCTTTCAGGTTCGACGAGTCTTTCAAGAAGAGCTTCTTTACGGAACTTTTCCTCATTTGCTTCAATTACAACACGAAGAGATTCAAGAACCTCTTTTACTGCCTGATGGAATTCCGGTTCTGCCGGGTTTTTCTTCACAACTAAATCAATTACCTCATCAACGTATGACATCTCAAATTACCTCCTGAATGAATTTACGGATCATATCCGACATAGAATTTTTTCTACTCGTACATTTTAAAAGGAAAATGAAAGATTGTCAACGTAAAATTTCAATTTTTTGCCTTTATTACATATAATATATCCTATTTTGAAAGAAAAACAT
>PPYF01640304.1_pt1 | contig 10085 bp, 6 predicted proteins | sample 1559871 | NCBI WGS metagenome assembly PPYF01 (sample SAMN08240021, study PRJNA423297) | Human gut metagenome, whole genome shotgun sequencing project.
TTCGAAATAGGTCTTTGAATCCAGTCCTTCATCAAGGTGCTCCACATCTTTTCTAACTGCCTTATCAGCAAACTTCGGATAATGATGAAACTCCGCATTTTCCGGTTTTCCACTAGCAGCATAAGCAGATTGTACCAAACGGAAATCACGGTCCAACCCTCCCTCTGTAAAAATGATAGGACGAGGAGCTAATGACGCAACAACATCTGGAAAATTAAAATACCTCCAATAACCAGGTATCAGATGACGGATAGAATTTGGAAAAGGACGTCTGTTTTCCTTGTCAGGTTTAGTCATTACAACGGCACGTTCCTGAGTCTGGCATAGAAAATCATTGTACACAAAAGCATAAATATCCTTATCCAACACCCCCAAGACCATCATCGGTTCTGTACCTAATGAGAATCCGCTAATCACAATCCTGTCCTTTCGGATATAAGACTGGGCTTTCATCCAATTCAGTACCTGCATATCCAGATAAGAAGTATACCCTAGCCAACTCCATCCCAGTTCAAGCAAAAAACGGGAAACAACATCATAGTCATAATTCCATCCTTTATCATAACATTCCAAATCGGAGGCTTCTCCGGCAGCGGCATTATCCACCGCTACCGCCACATAACCTTCTTTAACCATATTCAAAGCCATACTTACTTTGGGATTATTATAATCCTCAGTTAACTTATCACAGATGCCGGGCTCACCTCCTGTGCGGACATACCGGAACGGTAAGCATATTGGGGATGTGTATCTTTCAACATCTCATGAACAATGGCATAAGTACTTAGTAACCGTCCATCCCCACGATCTGATTTCACAACTGCATGCTTCTCAGGTTGGTAATTCTGAGAATTACCAACCATACATAAGCTGCATACAGATACTAAAAAGAGCAATCTTTTCATTATCATCATATTATCTCACTATTATTCATACCCCGGAGTCTGCTTGATTTCCGGATCTCCATTCAAAACTTCCACATTAACAGGCCACAACATCATATACGCCTTATCCTCTGTTAATATAGGCAATGAACTTCCATAATGCGCTTTAACAGAAAAGACAAAAGGTTTTCCGTTGGAATCACGTAAACGCAATAAATCAAACCAGCGGCTTCCCTCACCTACAAACTCTTTATCACGTTCCTGCAAAATAGCCCACTCATTATCCGCATAATCTCCTGCAATATATTTATGTTGTTCAAATTTATCACCATAAGCACGCTTACGTACCTCATTTATATATGCAGCACATTTATCCGGAGCTCCCAACCCGTTTTCACACTCGGCCAGCATCAACAAAACATCAGCATATCTATATACCGGTACATCTGAATCATAATAATGAGTTCCTCCATCCGTATGTCCCATCAGTTTTTTCCAACAAGCGCCACGAGTCTTTCCTTCGAACATATATTGAAAGAAAGTAGCATCCAAACGAGTATCTTCCTTATCATAAATCTCAATAAACGGCACTTTATACTCATAACGTAATGGTCCGGCTGTCAATAGCTTCAACGGATCCGGACCATATTTATTTCCATCCAAGTCCGTAGCATTGGTAAACAAGGCTACATTATAGAACCAGTTCGCCCCCCAATTGGTCAATTCATTCTTATTAAAACACAGAGCGAAAATGATCTCTTTATTCTTCTTCCCTTCCGGAGTCCATAAATCCGCAAAGTTTGGAAGCAGTTCGAATTGTTGGTTCACCAAATTCAATAAAGCCTTCTTTGCTGTCAACAAGTCACTGTTATTAGGATCTACGGCAGTCAGAGTAGCTATATGATCCCCTGCAATATCATCATCTGGTAATCCTGTAGTGACTTTGGCAGACCACATATATATCTTGGCCTTCAAAAGTTCCGTTGCATGATAAGACCATTCATATTGGTTGGACATCTTCTTATCCGACTCATTGAAGAAAGCTTCGGATTTATTAATATCTTCTTTGATAAACTCCAACGTTTCCTCCGGAGTAGAACGAGCCTTATATAATTGCGTAATATCAATGCTACCCTCGGTAACTTTCGGTTCCGTCTCTAACGGCACACCACCAAATGTTCGATAAAGATAGAAATAGTAATATGCACGCAAGCCATAAGCCTGTCCCAAATAAAATGATTTCTCCGTTCCAGTCAGATAATCAATTTCTTTATCTACATTTCTGATAAACAAATTTATATGCATGATATTTGGGTACACCTCATACCAATCATCGACACCGGTATTATCTTTCGTAAGCAGATTATTAGTCATAGGCGGACCATATACCCCCTCACCCATAGAAGTAACATCACTTATCAGAATCTCACTTCTGAACTCTCCCAATGTGACAGGCATCTGATATTTATCTCTTAAATCGGCATGAATACCAGTCATAAACATTTCTACCTGAGACTTCTGATTCCAAAAATCATTAGAGCCATAATAATCTTCAGGAGACAGGTCCAACGCATCACAAGCAGACAATACCATCATCCCACTCAACAATATGCTATAAAATATTTTCTTCATAATCCTTCCTATTTATTAGAATGTAACATTTAAACCCAAAACAACTGTTCTAGGGAGGGGATATCCTCCATTCTGACTGACACCATATTCGGGGGTCGCCATATTTTTGGCTGCTGTAATATATCCCAAATTCTGTGCTGTTACAGAAACATCCACCTTGCTCAAACCGGATTTATGAATCCAACTCTGAGGCAAGGAATACGACAGGCTTATTTCACGAAAAGCCAAATAATCGCCACGATAACAATTAATGTCCGATATTCTGTCATAATTACGTTTGCCCAAAAAGTCAGCCCATCCATACACCGGATATTTTCCATTCGGATTACTTTCCGACCAGGAATCTTTAACTAAAGAAATGGTATTAAATGTTCCCTGCATATTACCCATAATCCAAGGAGTTTTCCAATCATGTACCCAATAGCCTAAAGCATAATCCAGACGGCAGTTCAAAGTTAACCCTTTCCATGAAGTATTAATGTTAAAGCCTCCGGTCCAATGAGGTATCGTATTACCCAATTTCACCCGGTCATAATCATCAATCACACCATCCCCATTCACATCCTGCCATTTCACATCACCAGCCTGTATAGGCAGTCCTTTCTCCTTTTCGGCATCCGACAATTTAGCCCAAGCTTCAGGGCCATAAAGCACTTTGGCATCTGCTCCATTTTCCGTATAAGTGGATCTGTCTATCAGATTGCCTGGAATCTCACTCTCACTCTTATAAATACCAAGAGATTTAAAGGCGTAAATCACACCATATTCCTGTCCTTCCTGATAACCACCTACCCATTGTCTTTCATAGGTACCATCTGCCAGCTTGCGTCCCGTATAAACCTGATAGGCATCCTGCATATTATTCGGCAATCCATTGTACGGTAATGAGATAATCTTATTCTTATTATAAGCGGTATTCATACTAACTGTAAATTTCCAATCTTTGGTACGCAAAACATTGGCAGTCAATTCCAACTCCATACCTTGGTTTTGTACTTCTCCATTGTTAGAAAGGAAAGAAGAAACTCCGCTATGAGAAGGCAGGGTGATTTCTGCAAATTTATCCTGTGTATGTCTATTATAATAGGTGAAGTTCAAGATATATTTGTTATTCAGAAAACCAATATCGAAACCTGTCTCGAATGTGTACGATTTTTCCCATCTCATGGTGGGATTAGGCAAATCGTTTATCATCAAAGGAACTTTGCCATTATAGTTGGGTACTATTTTACCATCTTTATCTTTCATAATACCATAAGAACCTTGAACCGTATAATAATCAAGTCCTGTCACTACATTACCATTAGCATCCAGTACACCAGACACATTTCCATTGGCTCCGTAACTAGCACGAATTTTAGCATAAGAAAGTACATTGCTACAAGACTCCATAAAATTCTCTCTACTCAATACCCAACCGGCTGATATACCGGGAAAGGTTCCCCAACGGTTATCTTTTGGCAGTTTGGAGTATCCGTCGCGACGTAAAACAAGGCTCAGCAAATATTTGGACTTATAATCATAATTCACTCTGCCAAAGAATGAAAGAATACGCTGTCTGTAATGCCAAGAATCTATTTGCCGCACTCCGGCAGCAGTCGAAGTATAATTCAAATCCTGAAAATCAGATAATGGAGATCCATAACCAGATGCCGAAAAACCTTTCTTGTATGAGTCATAATATTCTACACCTACCATCGCATCCATAGAATGATCTTGCCGGAATGTAGTCTGATAATTCAAGATTCCATTGTAAGTCTGGTCTAAAAGCCGTTCATGTTTGTTGGAAGTACTATGATTAGTATCATACACCGGTCCTGTAGCTACAATATAGTCCCCTTTGAAGAACTCTCTGCTATCATCAAAATAGAACCAAGTTCCTGTGGTCTTGAATGTCAATCCTTTCATTATATTAAAGGTAAAAGACTGGCTCAGATTAAACTTGTCCGTATTATTATCATAATTCAATGCATCCTCATACACTTTCACTGTAGTCCAGCCACGAGCATAAGAAGCCACGGCAGGGCCTGCCAACCAATCACCGTCCGGACTTTTCACACGGAATGTAGGAGGAACGGACAAGGTAGTACTGAAAAAATTACCTTCACCGGCATATCCTGCACCACCATCGTCCCATTTGGCATCGGTAAATGTCAAAGAAGAATTAGAAGTAAGCCAAGGCTTAATTTTATAATCTGCATTGATCGTGAAGTTCAAACGGTGATACCAGTTGTTCATCGCATTTCCTTCGCTGCGATTATAGCCTAGGCTTGCATAATAATGTCCTTTATCATTGCCACCGGATACACTCAAGTTATAATCCTGAGTAATAGCCGGAGATTTGATATTATAATCTTTCAGTTGATTATCACAATAAATCAATTTTTGTCCCGGATTCACAAATAATCATGAGCATTCAAAAATTCATACTGGCTATGAAAAAAATTGAAACCGACTTTCGCACTCAAATTTATTTCCGTATGTCCTTCCGAACCTCTTTTAGTAGTAACAAGAATTACACCATTGGAAGCACGCGCACCATAAATAGCCGTAGCACCAGCATCTTTCATGACCTCCAAAGACTCGATATCCTCCGGATTCACATCACTCAACGACTCGCGTACAGCACCATCGATAATAACCAAAGGTGAACCGCTACCATCCAGATTGGTACCACCACGAAGCACCAAAGTAGGAGTGGAATTCGGATTACCGCTAGTTTGCTGTACCCTTAATCCTGCCACTGCACCAGAGAGTGCTTGCGCCGGATTAGTATGGGCCCCCGTACTTAAAGTAGAATTGTCAACTTTAGCAATGGAATTAGTCATCTTGGAACGAAGTTGTGTGCCCCCATAACCTGTTATCACCACTTCATCCAAAGTCTTATTGTCTTCCTGCAGCTGAACATTCAGAAACGTTTTTTTCCCTACCAACATTTCTTGTGTTTCAGTACCTCCTCTATTGTTTTATTTCGTACATCCACATTGACACGACGAGACAAATCAATATCTGTACGATATATAAAAATAAATTGACTATTTTTTTCTACCCAATTAATCACACTCTTCAAAGTCTGGTTCTCCATGGAAACGGTAAAGCTGGTTTGTTCCGCATAACTCATTTCCGCAAAAGCCTCTTCATAACCTGTAAATGTTAAAATCATGGCTAAACTCATACATTTTGTGAATTTAGGCATGAGTTTTATTCTATTCGTGTATTTTTTCATATATTTGATTGTTTTTTCTATTTATTTCAAGGTAAATAATTAAACAACGATTCAGTGACCAGATAGTACGGCAAATACTGTCTGGTTTTCTTTTTTTACATCCTTCTTTTATTCCATAGGCTAAAGTATTTTAAGGTTCAACAATTCTCATTTAAGGCTCACATAGATTTCATCTTTATCATTTATTGTATAATGCAATGATAATAAAAGACATAAGTTATCCATAACATTGGTAATATCTGTTTGAAGATCCAGTTTTCCTGACAATGACAAGGTCGTAATCTCTGCATCATACCGTATTTTACACCCATAATACCGCTCAAGTTTCTTTAAAACATCTCCTACGGGTCTTTGATGAAGCAGCAATAAATTATCCTTCCAACTGATATATTCGGACACATCAACCTTACGTACCTGCGTTTTATTGCCTTTAATATCCACCAATTGATTAGGTGCTAATCTTACTTTGCTCTTATTCTCAGTAGTTACTTCCACGCTTCCACGTACTAAAACAACAGATGCAGCCTCATCCTCCCTATAGGCACAGACATTAAACGAAGTACCCAGCACGCGTATATCAAACTCTCTTGTTTTGACAACAAATGGGCAATCCTTCCTTTTGGATACATCCAGATAAACCTCCCCCTCTACCAAGATTTCACGTTTCCGTTCTTCAAAAATATCCGGATATATCACTTTACTACCTGAATTTATATAAATTCTAGTACCATCAGAAAAAGTAATATCAGCTCTTTTCCCATTAGGAACCATTATTTGATGCATTTCATTCTTTACAGATGAAGCCTGGGATATTTTAGTATTTAATGCATACTGCTGAATATTCGAACTTCCTAAAGTATCATATTTTAAAGAAGCATCATTTTTCAGATTCATAGCTTGGTTATCTGTTATCAGAATCACCTCATCACCGCAAATGGAAGTCGTGTCATTCAGCAATGCTATATCAAGCTCCGTACCCTCATCAACATTGGTACTCCACCAGTTCATAACTAAAGCCAAAGCAATCGCTGCCGCTATCGACAAAGACCACCTATAAATATGACGTCTGTGGGGAACCTTTTTTTCCCTTCCTACTCGTTTCATCACGTCCTGAAAAGATTTGTCTACATCAACAGATTCCAGTTCATCTGCTTCCCGAATCTTCTCAGTCAGGCATTGAACTGTTTTACGAAATTCATCTGAATTATATATTGTTTTTTTATTTTTCATCGAAAAACCTTTTTATTAAGAAAACGGTGCCCGATAAAAAAGGTACTCATAAAAAAGAAAAGAAATCACACTTTTCTTTGCATGAGCCTTCGCAAAACCAATAGACAAACCTTATATGACAAATAAAAGAACTTATTCATCACACAAATATCACTTCATTCCATGAAAACATGCCCAAATGATAAAACAACAATGATTGACTACTCGCTAAATCAAGAGAAGTGAAAAGCCCAAACACTACGCACAGGCACATGAACACAATGCACCAAGATACTGAAAATCCATATGGTTGAAACAGAGAAAAAGAATTCACGCAAACGTGCCAATGTACGCGACAAAAGATTCTTGCTTGATTGAGGATTCATACCTAAGATAGCGGATATTTCCTGATGGCTCAATTCTTTTACATAATATAAATACAGAATTTCACGCTGACGACCGGAAAGACGTGAAATTGCCTTAGCCAGCCTTCTTTCATTCTTCACATCCACATCATCTTTCTTAAATAAAGAATTTATTATTTCTTCGCCCATCGGAAAAAACTCATGGCATTCTTCAATCACTTCCATAGGACGTAAAGACTGAAACGCATCCAGCAGTTTATTTCTAAAAGAACAAAGCAAATACGCTTTTACATTATCAGTATAATGCAAATTCCTACAATTTAAAATCAACTTGACGAACAGATTCTGTATGGTATCGGCAACCAGCTCTCTGTCACCTACCATACGAATTCCATAGGAATACAATAACGAATAATAGCGTCGATAAACTTCTTCAAATGCCGCCGTTTCTCCTTTAATAAAAGATTCCCAAAGTTTAGTTTCACCATGTGTTCTATCAACCATAATACTAACTCCTTAAAAACTTATTGAGCTTGCTCAGAGTTAAACTTAACAAGAAGGCAATATAAGAGATGAATCATGTAATGAATTCATCTCTTACTTTATAATACCTACATATTATTCAAACAGTTTACTGCGCGACAACATACAAGCACCGATGATCCCGGCTCTTTCTTTCAATTTAGATTCTACAATAACAGAATCACGGTTCATCAAGTTCAGTGTATATTTTCGAATAGCTGTAGTGATGGGTTGTGTCAAATAATCACCTGTACGTGACAATGCACCACCAATAATGACTAGCTCCGGATTAAATATATTAATAAGTCCCGCTACATGGCGACCTAATTTCACTCCGATTTCTTCCACCAGTTCAATACACAGCAAATCTTCCTTATTTACCGCATCAATGATATCATCCAAGGTCAAATCTTCCAAATTTTTCTTGGTATTGGAGATAATAGAGTTTTCACCATTATTAATATGTTCCAACAGAATACGATGCAAAGCAGCCCCCGAAACTTCCGTTTCTATGCATCCTTTTTTCCCACAATGGCAGATAATCTCATTCTCATATCCAAAATTATGCCCGAATTCGCCAGAGAAACCGGATTTTCCTTTATAAATCTTTCCATCAATGATAATTCCCATACCCAATCCCCAACTGACATTGATAAAGATGATATTCTTCTCACCTTTCACAACACCTTGCATATACTCACCGTAAATCATAGCACGAGTGTCGTTATCAATAGAAACACGATAACCACCCACCTTTTCTGATATGACATCCGTCAACGGGCGCTCATCAAAATTGAATATACTGTAACTATATCCCAAATCCGGATTCACACGCCCGGAAAGATTTACATTAATATTTAATATCTTATCTTTCTCAACACTGACTTTTTGAAGAAAATGTTTAATCAACTTACACAATTCGTCTAAACTCTCAGGGGTATTCTTCGCTTTAAAAGGAACATTCATTTTTAGCTGAACTACATCTCCTTTAAAATTTATCAACCCTAAGTTAATGGAAAACTGACGCACTTCAACACCTACAAAATATCCGGAATCTGCATTCAAACCATACAAACTGGGATGTCTTCCCCCACTGGTTTCCAGCTTTCCATAGTCGTTAATGTAACCTTCCTCACACATTTCATCAATGAATTTTGTAACTGTAGGCACACTTAAATCCATCTCTCTTGCTAAATCAGTAATCGTAGAGCTTCCATTATAAATATAATGGGTAATGATTTTCTTCTTCATCACAGCCATCTTTGAGCCCTTTTCAATTTCTTTCAACAAATTCTCACCCATAATAAAATATTCCGTTAATGTCCACAAATATAGTTATTTTTTTATGAAATCAAATCATATTTAAAGAGAATTTTCAAAAATTATTTTAGAAGATGTAAGCTAATTATCATTTTTTGTAACAATTCCATTTTCCATATACATTTAAAGAACGTTTCTAAGTCGCTTATTTATCTTTCTATTTATTAAAAGAGTGATTATTAATAAATAAATTTAGTTTTCACTTGTTGTTTTCATAAATCATTTATATATTTGCACGCAACATGATTAAGTAATATAAAATATTCATTTCAAATAAATTAAAGGCTATGGAAAAGATTCACGGATTAATTGACGCACCTTTTACTCCCTTTTATGAGAACGGAGAAGTAAATTATGAACCGATTGAAGCCTATTGCCAACTATTGGTTAGAAACGGACTTCAAGGCGTATTTATCAATGGTTCTTCCGGAGAGGGCTATATGCTGACAGAAGACGAACGCATGAAACTGGCTGAACGTTGGATGGAAGTAGCACCCGAAGGATTCAAAGTCATTGTCCATGTAGGAAGCACTTGTGTAAAATCAAGCAAACGTCTGGCAGAACACGCTCAGAAAATCGGAGCATGGGGTATCGGAGCAATGGCACCTCCTTTCCCGAAGGTAGGACGCATTGAAGAATTGGTGAAATACTGCGAAGAAATAGCATGCGGTGCTCCTGCACTTCCTTTCTATTTTTATCATATCCCAGCTTTCAACGGAGCATACCTCTCAATGGTAGCATTCTTGGAAGCCGTAGACGGTCGCATTCCTAATTTCGCCGGCATCAAATATACTTTCGAAAGCCTGTATGAATACAACCAATGCCGTTTATATAAAAATGGCAAATTCGACATGTTGCACGGCCAGGATGAAACGATCCTTCCTTGTCTGGCTATGGGCGGTGCACAGGGCGGTATCGGTGGAACAA
>PPYF01411827.1_pt1 | contig 10084 bp, 6 predicted proteins | sample 1559871 | NCBI WGS metagenome assembly PPYF01 (sample SAMN08240021, study PRJNA423297) | Human gut metagenome, whole genome shotgun sequencing project.
TTATGAAACGGACCTATGGCATTTCAGGACCACTTGATGAACACAAACAACGCGAGGCTGACCGCATTGGAAATAAAATCTTTATGGTTCTCTTTTACCTCATGATTTTTGGAAATCTCATTCCCTTTGTCCTTGCTTATAAATATCCCCAAATGGTCGCTTTCGGATATCCAATCATTATTTTTATGATTTCCATGATTTGTGCAATCTATGTCACCACTCAAACCAAAAAAACTGGTATTACTGCTATTGACCCTGATATGTTGAACCAGAAAGAAAAGAAACAGTTACGCTACCCTGGCCTTAAAGCCGGACTTGTCTATGGAGTTTTGATGTTCTTTGGAATGCCTCTTCTCAATGTCTTAACGGATGATAACAAGAACTATTTCACCTCTCTTTTCAATTTCGGTCATTTCACATCAATTCTTTTCGCAGCCTTCTTTTTCGGATTAATGATGCAACTTGTCGTCTGGCTTCGCATTCGAAAAGCCAAAGAAGATCAAGACGACTATTAGGAGGAAACTTATGAAATCATTACAAGCTTTAATTCTCAGTCATATTTTGGTCAGTATCTTTATCACAGTTTTCCTAGTTTATGGCTATATTACGCGTCCTTTTCTAATCATCTTCCTGCTAGCCCTTCCTGTCTTGAACAAAGGACAAAGATTTCAGAAAATCACATCAAAAAAAATACGCCTCTTAAACGCATCTCTCTGCTTTATCCTCATATCTTTCCCTCAACTGTTAACGAATTCTATGGATTGGAGATATCTCCTATTTCTAACCATCTGTATCGTTTTTAGTTTGGTCTATTTCTATACTCTCTATCAACTCTTTAAAGAAGTTAAACAAAAAGAAGGTTATTAAGAGATAAATTCTTGTCTAGATATTTATAAAAGTTCTCATCTTGGGAGCTTTTTTTATATACAAAAAAAGTCACCTTTGCAGATGACTTCCTAGCAACCGAATCGGTGCTCACTTTTTCAAGTTGTGTACGGACAAAGCCTTATTTTAACTTGCTGTGTTGTTTCGAATAGTTCCAACACTCATATTGTACCTCATTCTTTAAAAAATAGCAAGAAATAACACATATAACAGGACAACATCATATCTTAACTTTTAATATTGGAAACGTTCTATATTTTGTTGATTTTAACAAGTAAAAGATATATAATTTAGTTGATATTAATATATTAGCGTTTGCTAAGAGTAATCTAAAAAAGATAATAAAATGGGAGAGAAATAGATGATTAAAAAACCTTACTCTATCGGACTTGATATTGGAACTAACACCGTCGGATTTGCCGTCATTACGGATGACTATAAGGTTCCATCGAAAAAGATGAAAGTTCTGGGCAATACCGATAAACGATTTATCAAGAAAAATCTAATTGGAGCTTTATTATTTGATGAGGGAACTACTGCTGAGGCTAGACGTCTTAAACGAACTGCACGTCGTCGCTATACTCGTCGTAAAAATCGTCTTCGCTATCTTCAAGAAATCTTTTTTGAGGAAATGAGCAAGTTGGATAGTAGTTTCTTTCATCGATTGGATGACTCCTTTTTAATTCCTGAGGATAAGAGAGCAAGTAAATACCCTATTTTTGCTACCTTAGGAGAAGAAAAAGAATATCACAAGCAATTTCCAACTATCTATCATTTGAGAAAATACCTTGCGGACTCAAAAGAAAAAGCTGACTTGCGCTTGATTTATCTGGCATTAGCTCATATGATTAAATATCGCGGACATTTTTTATACGAAGATACATTTGATATTAAAAACAATGATATCCAAAAAATCTTTAACGAGTTTATAAGCATTTACGACAACACCTTTGAAGAAAGTTCACTTAGCGGACAAAACGCACAAGTAGAAGCAATTTTTACAGATAAAATCAGTAAATCTGCAAAGAGAGAAAGCGTTCTAAAACTCTTTCCTGATGAAAAGTCTACTGGTCTCTTTTCAGAATTTCTCAAGTTGATTGTAGGGAATCAAGCTGATTTTAAAAAACATTTTAACTTAGAAGAAAAAACCTCACTACAATTCTCTAAGGATACCTATGATGAGGATTTAGAAAACTTACTCGGACAAATTGGAGATGATTTTGCAGATCTCTTTGTAGTTGCAAAAAAACTCTATGATGCCATTCTTTTATCAGGAATTTTGACTGTCACAGATCCTTCAACCAAGGCTCCACTATCGGCGTCTATGATTGAGCGCTATGAAAATCACCAAAAAGATTTGGCAGCTTTAAAACAATTCATCAAAAACAATCTTCCAGAAAAATTTGTTGAAATTTTTTCTGACCAGTCTAAAGATGGCTATGCTGGATATATCGATGGTAAGACCACACAAGAAGCATTTTACAAATATATCAAAAATCTTCTCTCTAAATTCGAAGGAGCAGACTATTTCCTTGAGAAAATTGAACGCGAAGATTTTTTGAGAAAACAACGAACCTTTGATAATGGTTCTATTCCTCATCAAATTCATCTTCAAGAGATGAATGCCATTCTTCGTCGTCAAGGAGAACACTACCCATTTCTAAAGGAAAATAGAGAAAAAATTAAGAAAATCTTGACCTTCCGTATTCCTTATTACGTAGGTCCATTGGCTAGTGGAAATAGTGATTTTGCTTGGCTGACTCGAAATTCTGACCAAGCAATCCGACCTTGGAATTTTGAAGAAATTGTTGATAAAGCAAGTTCTGCGGAAGACTTCATCAATAAGATGACTAACTATGACTTGTATCTGCCAGAAGAAAAAGTTTTGCCTAAACACAGTCTGTTATATGAAACATTTGCTGTCTATAATGAATTAACAAAAGTAAAATTTATTGCAGAAGGATTGAGAGACTATCAATTCTTTGATAGTGGGCAGAAGAAACAAATTGTCAATCAATTATTCAAAGAGAAAAGAAAAGTAACTGAAAAAGATATCATTCATTATCTACACAATGTTGATGGTTACGATGGAATCGAACTAAAAGGAATTGAAAAACAATTTAACGCTAGTCTTTCTACTTATCATGATTTACTCAAAATTATCAAGGATAAAGAGTTTATGGATGATGCTAAAAATGAAGCAATTCTTGAAAATATCGTCCATACTCTCACAATCTTTGAAGACCGTGAAATGATTAAGCAACGTCTTGCTCAATATGACTCTCTCTTTGATGAAAAAGTAATCAAAGCACTAACTCGTCGACATTATACTGGTTGGGGAAAACTCTCTGCTAAGCTGATTAATGGTATCTGTGATAAGCAAACAGGGAATACGATTCTTGACTACTTGATTGATGACGGTAAGATCAATCGCAACTTTATGCAGTTGATCAACGATGACGGACTTTCCTTCAAAGAAATTATCCAAAAAGCACAAGTGTTTGGCAAGACAGATGATGTGAAACAAGTTGTCCAAGAACTTCCAGGAAGCCCTGCTATTAAAAAGGGAATTTTGCAAAGTATCAAGATTGTTGATGAACTTGTTAAGGTTATGGGGCATGCTCCAGAGTCCATTGTGATTGAGATGGCACGAGAAAATCAGACTACTGCTAGAGGGAAAAAGAATTCCCAACAGAGATATAAGCGCATTGAAGATTCGTTAAAAATTTTAGCTTCTGGGCTTGATTCAAATATATTAAAAGAAAATCCAACAGATAATATTAAACTTCAAAATGACCGTCTCTTCCTCTACTATCTCCAAAATGGGAAGGATATGTACACTGGAGAAGCTCTTGATATAAACCAACTGAGCAGTTATGACATTGATCATATCATCCCACAGGCCTTTATCAAGAATGATTCTCTTGATAACCGAGTCTTGACTAGTTCAAAGGATAATCGTGGTAAATCCGATAATGTTCCAAGTATAGAAGTTGTTCAAAAAAGGAAAGCTTTTTGGCAACAATTATTGGATTCCAAATTGATTTCAGAACGTAAATTTAATAATTTAACCAAAGCCGAACGCGGTGGGCTGGATGAGCGAGATAAAGTTGGATTTATCAAACGCCAACTAGTTGAAACACGACAGATCACAAAACATGTTGCTCAGATTTTGGATGCTCGATTCAATACAGAAGTGAATGAGAAGAACCAGAAAATCCGTACTGTCAAAATTATCACTTTGAAATCCAATCTAGTTTCTAACTTCCGTAAAGAATTTCGGTTATATAAGGTAAGGGAAATCAATGACTACCACCATGCGCATGATGCCTATTTAAATGCAGTAGTAGCTAAGGCTATCCTTAAGAAATATCCTAAACTAGAGCCTGAATTTGTCTATGGTGACTATCAAAAACATGATCTTAAGAGATACATCTCAAGAAGTAAAGATCCTAAAGAAATTGAAAAAGCAACAGAAAAGTATTTCTTCTACTCAAATTTGTTAAACTTCTTCAAAGAAGAGGTGCATTACGCAGACGGAACTATCGTAAAAAGGGAGAATATCGAATACTCCAAAGATACTGGAGAAATCGCTTGGAATAAGGAAAAAGATTTCGCAATAGTGAAAAAAGTGCTTTCTCTTCCACAAGTTAATATTGTGAAGAAACGAGAGGTGCAAACAGGTGGCTTCTCTAAAGAGTCCATTCTTCCTAAAGGAAATTCTGACAAGCTAATCCCTCGAAAAACAAAGGATATTCTTTGGGACACTACTAAATATGGGGGATTTGATAGCCCTGTTATCGCCTATTCGATCTTGCTTATTGCCGATATTGAAAAAGGAAAAGCGAAAAAACTGAAGACTGTCAAAACTCTAGTTGGTATCACGATTATGGAAAAGGCCGCTTTTGAGAAGAATCCAATAACTTTCCTTGAAAATAAAGGCTATCATAATGTCCGTAAAGAAAACATCCTCTGCCTACCTAAGTATAGTTTGTTTGAACTAGAAAATGGTCGCAGACGGCTACTTGCAAGTGCGAAAGAACTTCAAAAAGGCAATGAAATAGTGCTTCCAGTATATTTAACAACCTTGCTCTACCATTCTAAAAACGTCCATAAACTAGACGAACCAGGACATTTGGAATACATTCAGAAACACCGAAATGAATTTAAGGATTTATTAAATCTTATATCTGAGTTCTCTCAGAAACATGTCCTCGCAGATGCAAATCTAGAGAAAATCAAGAACTTATATGCAGACAATGAGCAGGCAGATATAGAAATTCTAGTAAATTCGTTTATCAATTTGTTGACCTTTACTGCTTTGGGTGCTCCTGCTGCCTTTAAATTTTTTGGCAAAGATGTTGATCGAAAACGATACACAACTGTATCTGAAATCCTCAACGCCACCCTCATCCACCAATCCATCACTGGTCTCTACGAGACTCGGATTGACTTAAGTAAACTAGGAGAAGACTAATGGGATGGAGAACCGTTGTTGTTAATACGCACTCTAAACTCTCCTACAAGAATAACCACTTGATTTTTAAAGATGCCTCTCGGACAGAGTTGATTCACCTGTCCGAGGTGGACATCCTACTTTTGGAGACGACAGACATCGTTCTCTCCACTATGCTAATTAAACGCTTGGTGGATGAAAATATTCTGGTAATCTTTTGTGATGATAAACGCTTGCCAACAGCATACTTAATGCCCTACTACGGTCGGCATGATTCCAGTTTACAACTCTCTCGTCAAATTTCCTGGAATGAAGATGTAAAGGCGGAAATCTGGACAACCATCATTGCACAAAAGATTCTCAATCAAGCTTTTTATCTGGGGAGTTGTGGTTTTCTAGAAAAATCTCAGTCCGTCATCGATTTCTATCATGGGTTGGATTTATTTGATCCTAGCAATCGTGAAGGTCATGCTGCTCGGATTTATTTCAACACCTTGTTTGGAAATGATTTTAGTCGTGAACAAGACAATGATGTCAATGCTGCCTTGGACTATGGTTACACCTTAATTTTGAGTATGTTTGCGCGTGAAATTGTGTTATCTGGTTGTATGACTCAGTTTGGCTTGAAACATGCCAACCAGTTTAATCAATTCAACCTAGCTAGCGATATTATGGAGCCTTTCCGTCCGATTATTGACAGAATCGTCTATGAAAATCGAAACAGTTCATTTGTCAAAATCAAACGAGAACTGTTCACTATTTTCTCAGATACCTTCCACTACAATGGCAAAGATATGTACCTATCCAATATCGTCAGTGACTATACTAAGAAAGTCATCCAAGCTCTCAATCAACCGGAGAAAGGAGTTCCTGAGTTTAGGATATGAGTTATCGATATATGCGTATGATTTTAATGTTTGATATGCCTGTTGATACCGTAGAGGAACGCAAGGCCTATCGGGAATTTCGCAGGTTCCTCATAGATGAGGGATTTATCATGCACCAATTCTCCATCTATAGCAAGCTCTTGCTCAACAACTCTGCTAATAACGCCATGATTGAGCGACTCAAGACTCATAATCCTAAGAAAGGAAACATTACTCTCTTAACTGTTACAGAAAAGCAGTTTTCTCGCATGATTTACTTAAATGGTGAGCGAAATACTAGCATAGCAAACTCAGATGCTCGTTTGGTTTTTCTGGGAGAGGAGCCTAAAGATGAAGATTAATTTCCCATTATTGGATGAACCTTTAGTTATTGAAAATGCAACTTTTTTAGTGTTGGAAGATCAAATCACCTTTTCAACTATCGTCAAGCAGTTCTACCAATATACTGATGATGGGGAGTTGAAGTTGTTTGATAGAAATCTAAAAACTCTGAAAGAGGCTGAATTGCTAGTGATAACGGATGTCTTGGGATACAATCTCAACTCACCTGCCATGCTAAAGCTAATACATGCTGATTTAGAAAATCAACTCAATGACAAGCCCGAAGTTAAGTCCATGATTGAAAAGTTGGTTGCTACGATTACAGAATTATTGGCATTTGAATGCTTAGAAAATGAACTTGACCTAGAATACGATGAAATTACCATTTTAGAGTTAATTGATGCGTTAGGAGTAAAAGTTGAAACTCTGAGTGACACACCTTTTGAAAAGATGCTAGAAATTGTCCAAGTTTTTAAATATCTTTCGAAAAAGAAACTCCTTGTTTTCATCAATACTACTGCCTACCTATCAGAGGATGAGTTAGTAAATCTGATAGAGTATATCAAACTAAATCAACTAAGAATTTTATTTGTCGAACCTCGAAAAGTCTTTGATTTTCCGCAGTATGTACTAGATCAAGACTATTTCTTGAACCCTGAAAATATGGTATAATAAGAGTAACAATTGGAACCTGACGAGCTGAAGTCTGGCTGAGACGAATGGCGCGATTACGAAATTTCGTGAGAAAAATTTTCCTACGAGGTTTTAGAGCTGTGTTGTTTCGAATGGTTCCAAAACTTTTTTATCGTCTATAAACCGCATAGGTATGTTTTAGAGCTGTGTTGTTTCGAATGGTTCCAAAACCCGGGTTGGACGGAAGCCTATGCTAACGCTGTTTTAGAGCTGTGTTGTTTCGAATGGTTCCAAAACCCGTAAACTCTCATAATTTACATAAAAGCTGTTTTAGAGCTGTGTTGTTTCGAATGGTTCCAAAACCTCTGCATTTCGGTTATGCTCTTCCTCCGTGTTTTAGAGCTGTGTTGTTTCGAATGGTTCCAAAACACGAGGTGGTGCAATATCTGACAGCGAAGCGTTTTAGAGCTGTGTTGTTTCGAATGGTTCCAAAACCATGAACACTTATGATAATTATTAACCTATGTTTTAGAGCTGTGTTGTTTCGAATGGTTCCAAAACACGACTTTTTCCGCTTGAATGCTCTCATGAGTTTTAGAGCTGTGTTGTTTCGAATGGTTCCAAAACTTTGAAGCGTGTATTAGAAGAAGCATTTACGTTTTAGAGCTGTGTTGTTTCGAATGGTTCCAAAACACGCTATCCAAAGCATCTCTCAAACAGTCAGTTTTAGAGCTGTGTTGTTTCGAATGGTTCCAAAACCTCATGGTGGGAACGTTTTTTAGACGGTGCGTTTTAGAGCTGTGTTGTTTCGAATGGTTCCAAAACTCGTCTAAAAGCACTATATTCTTATCAAATGTTTTAGAGCTGTGTTGTTTCGAATGGTTCCAAAACTCAAACGTTGTCGGAAACGTTGCAGAGATTGTTTTAGAGCTGTGTTGTTTCGAATGGTTCCAAAACCATAGAAGAGGTCACTAACCGTTAGGCACAGTTTTAGAGCTGTGTTGTTTCGAATGGTTCCAAAACCTTTTTGGTTGCCGACTGTATCAATGTTCAGTTTTAGAGCTGTGTTGTTTCGAATGGTTCCAAAACTAAATAATGGAAGCCAAAAGTGACTGCAATAGTTTTAGAGCTGTGTTGTTTCGAATGGTTCCAAAACTGCTTGACTGGATTTGCTTCATGTAGATTCGTTTTAGAGCTGTGTTGTTTCGAATGGTTCCAAAACATCTTTAGTTGAATTGATTCACCAACAGTAGTTTTAGAGCTGTGTTGTTTCGAATGGTTCCAAAACTTCTCTAACTAAATATGTATCAAAAACACCCCTAGCACTTCTCCATGCTAGGGGGTCTTTTAGTTTCTTAAATATCTCACATATTCTACTAATACGTAGACAAGGATTGTTAAACAAATAATCGTTTCTAACCAAACGAGGAGGTTAAGAGCTGGAAACTGTAGAATTCCCTGGGCCATTTTCAAGGAAGTTGCCGTGATGATGGTTGGGAAAGTTAGGGCTGAAAAGGCTGGTTGGAAACCCTGTTTTAAAATTCTTGGCAATCGACTGAGGACAAAGAAAAAGAAAGTCTGTGATGCAAGGACCATGACTAGCAAAATCCAGCTAGGAAGGGCTGGACCTCCTATACGAACTAGGGCTGCTAAAAGGAGAGAAAATGGAGCACAGTAGATACCTTCTTGTCCCAGCAAAGCTAGTGGCAATGGATTTCTTTTCAAATCTTGATAAATGAGAGGATAAAGGATAAGGGTTAAGATAAAGCCAAAAATCCAAGCTCCATATGCAATCCCAACTATCCCCACTACTGGGTAGGTCAAGCTTGCCACTGCGATTCCCACATAAAGAACCGTCCAACTTGGCGTTGCGCTCGTCCTTGGTTTAGCCTGTACGTAATTGATAGTAAAGTAGATGATTAAGCCTACATCCAGTAGAAAGGCAAACCACCAGAGAACCTGCGCGATGAAGTTCAAGCTAACTGGTAGAGTCCGTAGCATATAGGTCGATAAAATCATCCCTGCCATGGGAAAGGTCGCCATACCTGATAAAAGAGGGGCTTTCTTCACTTCTTGTTTGCTTTCTTGCCAATGACTGAGGTGACTTACTAGAAAATAGAACCACAGAATCAATCCTGACAAACTAAAGACGTGGGACAATGGCGGAAAAGTATCCAAGATAAGATTGCCAGCTCCAGCTAATCCCAATAAACAACCTGAAAAAGCCAAGGGAAGTTTTTTCATGTGAATCTCCGATAATAATGTTATTATCAGTATATCATAAAAGCCATTAAAAAAGCATACAAAAATGGAGTCTGAAAGGTTCAGACTCTATTTTTTCTATTATTAAGCATAGGGTTGCAACTCTGGGTTAATAGGCGTGTTAGCAAGATTATTGGCATAGTTACAGAGGGTCGCCAAACTCACACCAAGAACGACATCTAAGGCATTTTCTTGCGTGTAGCCAGCTTCCAAAAACTCTCCTAGCGCTTCATCACCTACGCGTCCTTTGGTATTAATGACTGCCAAGGTAAATTTAGCAAGGGTATCCAACTTAGGATCTGTCTCAATCGGAGTACGATTGCGAAGGGCTTGGAGAAGATCATCATTCATCTGGATTTGCTTGATAGAAAAGGCTGTATGTCCAGCCACACAGAAGGCACAACCGTTGGTTACAGCTGCTGTGATTTGTACCACCTCGCGCTCTACGGGTGTTAGACTATTGCGACGGTTAATAGCACCTACAGTACGATAAGTTTCTAAAGCTGTTGGTGCATTGGCCAAAAGTCCGATGAGGTTGGGAATGTAGCCATTATTATCTTTTTGAACCGTTTCAAGAACTTCTTTGACTTCTGCTGGTGCTGATTCTACTGTATGGATGGTAAATGTTGTCATAAGGGAC
>PPYF01029699.1_pt1 | contig 10083 bp, 11 predicted proteins | sample 1559871 | NCBI WGS metagenome assembly PPYF01 (sample SAMN08240021, study PRJNA423297) | Human gut metagenome, whole genome shotgun sequencing project.
CGTCACCAGAACGTGGTCTCCCTCCACACCCCTTACGGGGAGGAGGAACGGACGTTAGAGGACACCCTTCCCGCCCAAAACGGCCTGATGGAGGAATACGACCTGCGGCAGGCCAGCCAGCAGGAGATCCAGGAGTTTGGCGCACAACTGGCACAGTTCGGCCTCACCTTCTCCCAAGTGGCGGACAACAGCCCCAAGCAGGCACGGACCTTAACCGCCTGCCACCGTGTGTTGGACTACGCCCGGCAGACCCCCCACCTGTTGGACCGCTTTCTGGAGACCCAACGCCTCCCCATCAAAGAGCTCTCCCAGGGCGCTGGGGTGGACAAAAAGACCATAGAACGACACCGAGCCTATTTGGTGGCCATCCTCCTGGCCTTCACCAACGGTTATGAAATCATCCGGGGCCATCTGTGTCAGATGACCGCAGGGAAAGGAGGTAGCGCATGATGCAGTATCTCGTTCTGGAAACCCATCCAGCCTACGCTGTTCTGCTGGATGAGGAGGGGCGGTTCCTAAAGGCCGCCAACCTCCACTACACCGTGGGGGACCGGGTGACCGAGATTGTGGAACTGCAGCCGGTTCCAAACGGCAACGCCGGCCGGTGGAAGAAGTCCCTGGCCAGCCTCTCCGCCCTGGCCGCCTGTCTGTGTCTGGTGTTCTTTGGGTACTACCAGCCCAACTTCTCCCCCTATGGCACCCTGCGTCTGCAGATCAACCCCGACGTCACCCTTACCCTCAGTGAAAACGACCGGGTTGTGGGCCTGGCCGGCGGAAACCAAGACGGCTGGGACCTGATTGAGGGGTATGACTACCACGGAAAGGACCGGGACACCGCCACCGACGAGCTGGTGGACCGAGCCATTGAGATGGGCTACCTCTCTGACGGAGATACCATCTCGGTCACCGTTTCCAGCGAGGACACCCGCTGGCAGCAGGAAGAGGAGACGCAGATCTCCCAACACTTGGAAAGCAAGTATGGACAGACCGTCATCATTTCCTTGGGCCCCAAGGAAGCCGTCCTGGAGGAGGATGTGGAGGTGACCATTCCCGTTTCCCCCGCTCCCACCGATGGGGACTCCGGCTACCACGCCTCAGACTATGGAACCGGAGCCTCTGGCGGAACCACCCAGGGGACCACAGCCCCTCCGCCCACCTCCAGCGGAACCACGGGAGACTCCCACTACGATTCCAACGGAAACTCCAGCTATGACAACGCCTCTGGAAACTCTAACTATGACGACAGCGGTGCCTCCGACTACCGCGAGAGTGACAGCAGCGGCTATCAACCAGAAGGGGGAAATGACTCTTCCTACGATGAACCCCGTTCTGGGGATACAGAAGGCGAAGAAAAACCGTAAATTTTTTCTCTTAGGACCCCGTTTTTCTCCCCCGCCCTCCGTATTCTTCTGGTGTAACCCAAACCGGGGCAGGGACAAAATCCCCCGGGTAGAGAAAAAAACGGAAAAAAATTCTCCCTGGACCCCGGTTTTCCCCCGCTTCTTCCGTACTCTACCCACAGAAACCCATCCAAGGGGAACCAATCCCCCGACAAAAAAAGAGGAGATGAATGGTATGAAAAAGAAGTTCTATGCAAAGGTGTTCTCCCTGGCCGCGATGGCCGCCCTCTCCCTTGCACTGCTCACCGGGTGTGGGAGCACCCCCTCCGAGCAAACCGCCACGGCCGGGCTTTCGGGCGCTGGCCAAACCCAAGCCGCTGGCACCTTACTGCTCAGTGTCAACCCTGAGATTGAAGTCACCTATGACGACCAGGGAAACGTCACCGCCCTCACCGGCGTGAATCAGGAAGGCAAGGACATCCTGGCCAGCTACACCGGCTTTGAAGGCAAGCCCTGCAAAACCGTAGTCAGCGAGCTGGTGGCCGCGATCAACCAGGCCGGGTACTTCGATGTCACCATCGACGGCCACGAAAAGAACATCGTGCTCAAAGTGGCCCGGGGATCCCAGTACCCCAGCGACGACTTCCTGTCTGAACTCACCGCTGCCATCCAGGCCCTGGTGGCAGCCGACAACATCGGCTCCCAGATGGTCCTGCTGGACGAGGATGACTACGACGACGCCTATGGTGACAAAGGGTATATCAACGCCCAGGCCGCCCAGAACATCCTCTCCGCCCAGCTGGGCCGGGATGACATCCAGTTCGTCGAAAAAGAGTACGACCTGGATGACGGCGATTACGAGGACGGTGTCACGGACTACGGCAACACCGACTACGGCGCAGGCTCTGACGGCGTCACCGACTATGGCAACACCGATTACGGCGCAGGCTCCGACGGTGTCACCGACTATGGCAACACCGACTACGGCGCAAGCTCCGACGGCGTCACCGACTATGGCAACACCGACTACGGCGCAGGCTCTGACGGCGTCACCGATTACAACACCGGCAGCGGTGGTGCAACCAACACCGGCGGCGCTTCCACCTCCACCGGCGGCAATTCCGGCTATGGCAACTCCAGCTATGGTGGGAACTCCGGTTACAACAACTCCGGTTACAACAACTCCGGCTACAGCGGAAACTCCGGTTACGGCAACTCCGGTTATGATGACTAACCCTCCCACGGTCTCGTTCCGCCATGAGGATAAGCACCAGATCCACCCCCGGGAGGATCTGGTGCTTGCCAAACGGCTGCGCCTGCTGCTCCCCCACGACCCCTATGCGGGGGCCGACGGATCCTACCGAGTGACCAGCCTGTACTTTGACACCCCCTACGACAAAGCGCTGCGGGAAAAGCGGGACGGGGTGGACCGGCGGGAGAAGTTCCGCCTTCGATACTACGGCACCGACACCGGTTTTCTCCGGCTGGAGAAGAAGTGCAAGGTCCACGGCCTGTGCGCCAAACGCAGCGCCCGGGTCACCCCAGAACAGGTCCAGTCCCTTCTGGCAGGGGATTACGCCTTTCTCCTTCGAAGCGACCATGCCCTGCTGCGGGAGCTGTACAGCAAGCTCCAGGGACAGTGCCTGCGGCCGAAAACGGTGGTGTGCTACGACCGAGAGGCCTTCTTCTACCCGCCGGGCAATGTGCGCATCACCTTGGACCGAAACGTCCGTTCCGGCCTGGGCAGTTTGGATTTCCTCAACCCCCAGGCCCGCTATGTCCCTGTGATGGAGGGGCTCACCGTGCTGGAAGTGAAGTACGACGCCTTCCTGCCGGAACTCATCCGCATGGCTGTGCAAGTCCCCAACCGCCGGGCAGCAGCCTGCTCCAAATACGCTCTCTGCCGCCGCTACGACTGACAGGGAGCGCCTAAGTCAGAGAGAAAAGGAGCGCTTGGTATGACCTTTCAGGATATCTTTCAGTCCAGCTTTCTGTCCCGGGTGAGCAGCGTCTCTCCCCTGGACATGGGCCTGGCTTTGGGGCTGGCCTTCCTGCTGGGCCTGTTCATCTTTTTGATCTATAAGAAGAGCTACAGCGGCGTGATGTACTCCCCCAGCTTCGGGGTAACCCTCATCGCCCTGGCGCTGATCACCACCCTGCTGATCCTGGCGGTGTCCAGCAACGTGGTGCTCTCCCTGGGCATGGTGGGCGCCCTGTCCATCGTCCGGTTCCGCACCGCCATTAAGGAACCCATGGACATCGCCTTCCTCTTCTGGTCCATCGCCGTGGGCATTGTGCTGGCTGCCGGCCTTCTCTTCCTGGCGGTGTTGGGCAGCGCCTTTGTGGGCCTGGTGCTGTGGTGGTTTGCCCGGCGGCGGGGCGGTGAGAGCCCCTACATCCTCGTCCTCCACTGCGCAGACGCCCAAACCGAGGACGCCGCCAAGGCATTGGTGGACAGCGCAGTGAAGAAGTGGAACTTGAAGAGCAAAAGCGTCACCCCCGGGCAGATCGAGCTCAACTATGAGGTCCGTCTCCGGACCGGGGATGCGGCCTTCGTCAATACCCTGGGAGAACTGGACGGGGTGACCAACGTGGTGCTTGTCTCCTACAACGGGGACTATATGGGGTGAGCCGATGATCGGGCACAGACGCATTGACGCCATCTGCTTGGGGGCCCTGGCTCTGGCCGTGGGCATCGTCCTGGTGTTTTCCCAGGGAGAGCGGCTGGGCATTCAGCCGGCCCATGCCACGCCCGGCTATGTCTCCCGCCTCTTCGACGACCGGCGGGTCCACCAGATCGACCTGCAGGTGGAGGACTGGGCCGCCTTCGTGGAGCACGCCCCGGAGGAGGAATACCTCCCCTGCACCGTGGTCATCGATGGGGAGGAATTCCGTCAGGTGGGGCTGCGGGCCAAGGGGAACAACTCCCTCTCCCTCACAGAGGAGTACGGCCTGAGCCGGTACAGCTTGAAGCTGGAGTTCGACCATTTCCTAGACGGCGGAACCTACCACGGCCTGGACAAGTTTTCCCTGGACGCCTCCTTCCAAGACAACAGTTACCTGAAAACCTACCTGGCCTACGATATGATGGATGCCATGGGGGTGCCCGTCCCCCTGTGCGCCTACGCCTGGGTCACGGTCAATGGGACGCCATGGGGGCTCTTCCTGGCGGTGGAGGAGCCGGAGGAGGCCTTCGCCCAGCGGGTCTATGGCTTGGAGTACGGCCAGCTCTACCAGCCGGATTACCGCTCATTAGAGGAAGAGAACGCCGATGTGGCCCTTCAGTACCTTGGGGAGGACCCGGAAAACTACGACAACATCTTCCGCAATGCCAAGTTTGACTACACTGCCACCGACCAGCAGCGGCTGATCGGCGCCCTAAAGACCTTGGACAGCGGAGAAAACCTGTCCTCCGCCGTCCAGGTGGACCAGGCGCTGCGGTACTTTGTGGTCCAGGTGTTCGTTATGAATTGGGACAGTTACGTGGGGCACACCGGGCACAACTATTTTCTCTATGAGGAGGACGGCCTTCTCTCCATCCTTCCCTGGGACTATAATTTGGCCTTCGGAACCTACTCCCTGGGGATGACCCATCCCATCACAGACCCCAACGTGTTGGTGAACTATCCCATCTACACCCCTGCGCCAGGCGATATCATGGTCTCCCGCCCCCTGTACCACAACCTGATGCAAAACGACAGCTATTTTGCGCAGTATCAAGCCTACTTTGCCCAGTTTCTCACTGATTACCTGGACAGCGGCCGCTGCGAAGCCCTGATCCGGGAAACCCAGGAAACCATCGCCCCCTATGTCCAGCAGGACCCCACCGCCTTTTGCTCCTATGCCGACCATGTCACCGCGGTGGACACCCTCCTAACCCTCTGCCAGCTCCGGGCAGAAAGTGCCCGGGGACAGCTGGAGGGGCGGTACCCCGCCACCCTGGCCCAGAGGGAGGATACCACCACCGCAGGGGTGGATGCCTCGCAAGTCGATCTGTATGCCCTGGGAGATTTTGCGGACTTAGAGGAAGCCCGCCCCCGGCAAGACAGCGCCCTGGAAATGGTTACGCAGCGCGCCTAACCGAACCTTCCCTTTCTCCGTGAGCGGCCGCCACACCTCTCTGGTGTGGCGGCTGTTTTCCGCCTGTCCTAGGCCCCTGCCTTGACCGGGCAGGGCAAAGTATATTATAATCCAAGTATTCTATCATTCTCTCCATGGGAGGCACCCGCCATGGCCCATATCATTCCCATCACCGATGCCAACGACCCCCGGCTGGACGTGTTCGCCCGGCTCACCGAGGCCCAGCTGCGCAACAAGCTGGAACCGGAGAAGGGGGTCTTCATTGCCGAAAGCCCCAAAGTCATTGCCCTGGCCCTGGACGCTGGCTACACGCCCCTGGCCCTGCTGATGGAGGAGCGCCAGCTGGAGGGCCCCGCCCGGGATCTTCTTCCCCGCTGCGAACCGGCCCCGGTCTACACAGGCGCCCGGGACGTGCTGGCTTCCCTCACGGGCTATGCCCTCACCCGGGGGGTGTTATGCGCCTTTCGCCGGCCGGCCCTGCCTACGGTGGAGGACGTATGCGCCGGCGCCCGGCGGGTGGCGGTGCTGGAAGGCATCGTAGACACCACCAACGTGGGGGCCATCTTCCGCTCGGCAGCCGCCCTCCATGTGGATGGGGTCCTCCTCTCCCCCACCTGCTGTGACCCCTTCAACCGCCGGGCCGTGCGGGTGAGCATGGGGACGGTCTTTCAAGTCCCCTGGACCTACCTGGAAACCCAGGCCAGCCACTGGCCCCAGGCCGGGCTGGACCGGCTCCATGCCCTGGGCTTCCACACCGTGGCCATGGCCCTCAGTGACCAGGCCCGGTCCATCGACGACCCCCAGCTGCTCACCTGGGAGAAGCTGGCCATCCTCCTGGGCACCGAGGGGGACGGTCTGGCCCATGCCACCATCGCCCACTGTGACGACACCGCCTGCATCCCCATGTCCCACGGGGTGGACTCCCTGAACGTGGCCGCAGCCAGTGCCGTGGCCTTCTGGCAGCTGCGGCCCCGATGATGCCCCTGGAAAGGAGGCCCTTTTATGGATGAGACCCAAACCCTGGCCCTTTTGGCCTTCTTTGACGGCCGCCCGGAGGAGGCTGCCCTGGCCCGTGCCCTGCTGGGGGGCATCCTCTCGGCCCTGCCGGAAACCCAGGTGCAGGTGCAAAAGACTCAGATCACCTTGAAGCACCGCCACGTTTTTGCCGCCCTCTCCCTCCCCCGGCGCAGCCGGGACCGGAAGGACCACAAGCTCACCCTTACCCTGGGGTTGGCCCATCGGCTGGACTCCCCCCGGGTGGACATCGCCACCGAACCTTACCCCGGCCGCTGGACCCACCACCTCCTCGTCTCCACCCCAGAGGAGCTGGACGGACAGCTCCTGGCCTGGCTGCAGGAGGCCTATGACTTTGCCCAATCCAAACGATGACCAAAGGAGGCATACCATGAACCCATTGGATGCTTTGCTGACCGAAGCCCTCCCCTTCTGGGAGGGCCTCGCCCCCCAGGAGCAGCAGCTGCTCCTGGACACCGCCGTCCCCTCTACCATTCCCAAGGGAACCATCACCCACCGGGCCGACCAGGACTGTAAGGGGATCATGCTGGTCCTCGCCGGCCAGCTCCGGGCCTATATTCTCTCGGAGGAGGGGCGGGAGGTCACCCTCTACCGGGTGCAGGGGAGCGACACTTGCGTCATGTCCTCCTCTTGCCTGATGGACGCCATCGTCTTTGACGTGCTCATCCAGGCCATGGAGGACACCCAGGTGGTCACCCTGCCTGTGACCGCCCTGTCCGCCCTCTCCCAGCGGCACCCGGAGGTGGAGCTCTTCCTCTACAAAACCGCCAGCGAGCGCTTCTCCGACATCATGTGGACCATGCAGCAAATCCTGTTCATGGGGATGGACCGGCGGGCCGCCATCTTCCTCTGGGATGAGTACATCCGCCAGGGGCCCGTCCTCTCCATGACCCATGAGGAGATGGCCCGGTACATCGGCAGCGCCCGGGAAGTGGTCACCAAAGTGCTGAAATACTTCGCCCAGGAGGGGATCGTCTCCCTCCGCCGGGGGAAGATCACCATTCTGGACAAGGAGAAACTCCGCCAGTTGGCGGGGTAAGGCAAGGAGGCATCCCCATGGTACGACCCATTATGAAAGACCCCATTTTTCTGGCCCAACCTTCTGCTCCGGCCACGGCAGAGGACCTGCCGGTGGGGCAGGATCTTTTGGACACCTTGGCAGCCCACGCCGACGGGTGCGTGGGCATGGCGGCCAACATGATCGGCGTGTCCAAGCGAATCATCGTGTTCCTCAACGAGGGCGGCCCTACCCTCATGTTCAACCCCAAGATTCTGAGGCGTTCGGGCCCCTATCCCACGGAGGAGGGCTGCCTCTCCCTCCCCGGCCGGCGGGAGACCAAGCGGTACCGCTCCATCAAAGTGGAGTATCAGAACGAGGCCTTCCAGACCCGGTGGAAAACCTTCACCGGCTTTCCCGCCCAGATCATCCAGCACGAGATTGACCACTGCGACGGGATTCTGATTTGACCCGGAGCCTAACCTTTCCCATCTGCTCCATGGTCTCTGGAACTTTGTCCTATGATCTCAGAAATTCGGAACCAAACACCGCAACAGCAAAGCCGGGCATCCGCTGGATGCCCGGCTTTGCTGTTTGTCAGGGGAAATCAAAAAGAGGAGCATGAAAAAGAAGGAAGCGACGGCACCTTGGCCGTGCAGCGTTGTTTCATCAAGGACGTGATCCCAACCCTGGCCAGCCGCCCTGACAGGGAACGGGGCAGGCGGGACCTCGTCCTGATTGGGGATCCCCGGCTGGACCTGGAACTCCAGTTGCTGGGCGTCTGCCCGACGGCCTAGGCCGTTTTCCTGGCCTGGATCCCCAAAAGGCTTGGCGCGGTTGCCCTGCCTTCCACAGGCCATCCCGTCCAACTGTCTTGTAGTATACCAGCGGGGTGTTACGAAAACCACCAAAGTTTCTTTAAAGTTTGGTAAAACCCATGGTTTTTTCCCGACCGTTTCCCTGTGATAGGGAGCCTGCGGATAAACTCGCCCGTACCTGGTGCACAAAGGCCTCCGCCGCCGGGGAAAAAATCTGGTACTTCTTCCATACCAGGTACATCCACGATTCCAGCCGGGGGGCCAGGGGGCGGAAGCAGAGGCGGTCTCCTGCCGCCTTCACCACCCCATCCAGGGTAAGCGCACAGCCCACCCCTTCTTCCACCAATAGGATCAGGTTGTTCACCAGGTTTCCGGTGGAGACGATGTGCAGTTTCTCATAGTCATACCCCAGCCAGCCGGACAGGCCGTTTTCTCCCACCATCTGCCGGGAGACAATGAGGGGGAGGTCCGCCAAATCCTCCGGCCGAACCACCGCCTGCCGGGCCAAAGGATGGTCCCAGCGGAGGAGGAGCCCCCACACATCCGGGCGCGGCAGACGGAGGGAGTCATACTTGCCCACCTCCACCGGCTCAATGAGGGTGCCAAAATCAATGAGGCCCCGGTCCAGCCGCTCGGCCACATCGTACCCATCCCCGCTAAAAAAGTGAACACAGATCCCCGGGTGCCGCTGCTGCACCTGTTCCACTGCCTGGGCAATGGGGCGCATACTCTCGGTCTCGCCCCCGCCGATGTGAATGTCGCCGGTGATGTGCTCGTCGGAGGCACTGACCTCTGCTTTGGTTTTTTCCACCAACGAGACGATTTCCTCCGCCCGTTTCCGCAGGAGCATCCCCTCCTTGGTCAGGGTGATCCGCCGCTTACCCCGGTAAAACAACTGCTTGCCCAGTTCCTCCTCCAGTTCCCGCAGCTGCTTGGACAGCGGGGGCTGGGTCATATGCAAAACCTCTGCCGCGCCGGAAATGGTCTGTTCCCTGGCCACGGCCAGGAAGTAGCGCAGGACACGAACGTCCATACCATCCCTCCTTTCCTTCTCAGGATACTCGATTTTACCATATCTTTCAAGTATATTGCAGCATTCTTGATAGGTATTTGCTATTTTTTGTTTCTCTGTTACCCTTTTCCTGTCAGGAGGTGAGGGCCATGCCCCGGCAAAACCCCCAGGCTCTGCTGCAAAACCTGCAAGACGCCGGCTGCGGGGAGGGGCTGATCGCCCAGTTCCTCACCCTGTACCAGGCGGGCCAGTACCCCCAAACCCTTGCCCTGCTGGCCCAGCACCGGCGCACGCTTCTGCAGCGCTGCCATGAGGCAGAGCGAAGGATCGCCTGCCTAGACTATCTGGTCTATCAAATGGAATCCCGGCACCCTGGTTCCGATAAGGAACCCATCCGAACCATCCATCCCCTCGGAAAAGGAGGCACTACCATGCACGAATCTTTGACCCTCTCCCAGGAATGGGACAAAACCTTCCCCAAAAGCGATCAGGTGGACCACTGCAAAATCACCTTCCACAACCGCTACGGCATCCCCTTGGCTGGCGATCTCTACCGGCCCAAAGAGGGCAGCGGAAGGCTGGCTGCCATCGCGGTGTGCGGCCCTTTCGGTGCTGTCAAAGAGCAGGCCGCCGGCCTCTATGCCCAAGCCCTGGCGGAACGGGGCTTTCTGACCCTAGCCTTTGACCCCTCCTTTACCGGGGAGAGCGGCGGCCTACCCCGTTACATGGCCTCCCCGGACATCAACACCGAGGATTTTCAGGCCGCTGTCGACTGCCTGTCCACCCGGGAGGATGTGGATC
>PPYF01103599.1_pt1 | contig 10080 bp, 12 predicted proteins | sample 1559871 | NCBI WGS metagenome assembly PPYF01 (sample SAMN08240021, study PRJNA423297) | Human gut metagenome, whole genome shotgun sequencing project.
GTACCCTTCTGTACAAGGATTGTCGCAACCGGACCTTTACCTTTATCAAGCTGCGCTTCAATTACAAGACCTCTTGCCGCACGTTTCGCATTTGCTTTTAATTCACAAACCTCTGCTGTAAGAAGAATCATTTCCAGCAGGTTCTCGATTCCCTCGCCTGTACGTGCAGATACAGGAACAAATACGGTGCTTCCGCCCCAGTCCTCAGGAATCAGTTCATATTCGGAAAGCTCCTGTTTTACACGCTCAATATTTGCGCTTGGTTTATCAATCTTGTTAATGGCAACGATGATTTCAACTCCGGCAGCCTTCGCATGACTGATCGCCTCTACTGTCTGAGGCATAACGCCGTCGTCTGCCGCAACAACCAGAACTGCGATATCTGTAGCATTTGCACCACGCATACGCATTGCTGTAAACGCCTCGTGTCCCGGTGTATCAAGGAAGGTGATTCTCTCGCCGTTGATGTTTACCACATAAGCGCCGATGTGCTGTGTGATACCGCCTGCCTCTCCTCTTGTTACGCTTGTGTTACGGATTGCATCCAGAAGGGATGTTTTACCGTGGTCAACGTGACCCATAACACAGACTACAGGAGGTCTTGAAGTCATATCCTCTTCGTTTTCTTCTTCCTCTTTCAGAAGTTCTTCGATAACATCGATTTTTTCTTCCGGTTCTGCGATAATATCGTATTCCAACGCGATTTCCTGTGCTTTTTCGAAATCAATCTCATGGTTTACTGTTACCATCACGCCCTGCATAAAGAGTTTCTTTACAATTGCAGACGGCTGCATCTTCATTGCTTCTGCCAGCTCACGGATTGTCATTTTCTCCGGAAGAGTGATTTCCTTAACTTCCGGTTTTTTCTCTTCCTGCTTAGGAGCCGGAGTTGGTTTCTGAAGAGCTTTCGGAATTCTTGAGCCCTGTTTGAAACCGCCCTGGTTCGGTCTGCGTCCGCCGCCCTGATTCTTATCGAAATCTTTCTTTTTGTTCTTGTTTTCTCTGTCGCGTTCTCTTTTGCTGTCTTTGGAAGTCTTTGTCAGTTCCGGTGCGAATGCCATATCACTGTCATTTTTTCTGGAATTCTGACGCTGACCGCCTCTGTTTTGTCCGCCGCCAAAACGTCCGTCTCTGCTTTCGCCTCTGCCGTCATTTCTTCCGTCCGGGCGTCCCTGACCATTGCCCTGCGGTCTTCCCTGGCCGCCTCTTACAGGTCTTCCCTGACCGTCTGCCGGGCGCTGACCTCTGCCCTGGTTATCTCCGCTTCTTACAGGTCTGCCTGTGCCGTCATTCTGACGCTGCGGTCTTCCCTGGCCGTCGCCCTGTGGTCTTGGGCTGCCCTGATAATTTCTCGGACCTCTGCCTGCGCCGTCTGCGCTGCGCGGTGTACGGTTCTGACCATCGCGGCCCTCTCCTGTACGCGGTGCGCGGTTCTGACCCTGACGGTCTGCTCCCGGTCTTCTCTCGCCGCCGCGGTTCTCTCTTCTTGGAGCCCCTTCTGCGCTGCGGCCTTCTCCTGCCGGACGTCTGCCCTGCTCAGAACGGGTATCTGCATTTCCCTGTGGTCTTGCTGTTCCCTTACGTTCTCCTGCAGGTTTCTTTTTGTTATTTGTTGTTTTTCCTCCGTCACTTGCATTCTGCGCGTGATATACACGGATAATATTTTTTTTCTTTTTAGGCGCTTCACCGTTCTCTGCGGCTGTAACTACCTTTTCTTCTGTTTTGGGAGTATCCAATTCTCTTTTTTGCTCCTTTCTCATTCTGTTAAACTTTTCTTTTATATTGGCAGCACTGGCTTCGTCGATATTGCTCATATGGCTTTTCACATCGATGCCCTGTGCTTTTAAAGCCTCTATTACCTCTTTATTCTGCCTTCCAAGTTGTCGGGCCAGCTCATGTACTCTGATTTTGGACAATCGCTATACCTCCTTCATGATCGCTCTCGCAAAATTATCATCCTGGACAGCAAGACATGCACGGAATTCTTTTCCCATTGCTCTGCCTAAGCTCTCTTTATCTGAGAGAAAATAAATCGGTACCTCATAAAACTCACACATGTTCCGAAATTTTTTCTTCGTATTCTCGGATGCATCCTCTGCTACGATCACAAGGAAGCCCTTTCCTGTCTTTACAGACTTTTCTGTAGAAAATTCTCCGCTGACTGTCCTGCCTGCTTTCGTGGCAAGACCTACCAGAGAAAGTATTTTAGTTGTGTTCAATATGCTCAAGCTCCTTCATCAGGTTCTGATATACCTCATCGGGGATTGCCGCTTTCAGAGAACGCTCCAGTCCGTGGTTTTTGATTGCCTTCTCCAGACATTCTCTGGAATGACAGACATAAGCGCCCCGACCGTTTTTCCTTCCTGTTGTATCAAGAACGATTTCATCCTCTGCGGTTTTCAGGACTCTGATCATTTCCTTCTTGCTTTTCATTTCCCTGCAGCCGGTACACTGGCGCATTGGAATTTTACTCTTCGATTTCATAGTATTCTTCGTTTTCAGCCTCCTGTGCATCTGTCTCTGCTTCTGCACTTTCTGCTGATTCCTCTACATAATCAAACGCTTCCTGTTCCTGCTCCTGTGCCTCTGCTTCCGGTTCCTCGTCATAATCGTAGAAATCACCGGACTCTCTTGCCTGTGTCTCACTCTTGATGTCGATTTTGAATCCGGTAAGTCTTGCTGCAAGACGGGCATTCTGTCCTTCTTTACCGATTGCAAGAGAAAGCTGATAATCCGGAACAACTACAAGAGCAGTTTTTTCATCCGGATCTGCCATAACTGCGATTACTTTTGCAGGGCTTAAAGCATTCTCGATAAGGATTGCCGGGTTTTCATCCCAGTTGATGATGTCGATTTTTTCACCGCGAAGCTCCTCAACAACTGCGCTGACACGCGCGCCGTTCATACCGACGCAGGCGCCTACAGGATCTACATCCGGATCGTTGCTCCACACGGCAATCTTTGTACGGGAGCCAGCCTCACGGGCAATGCTCTTAATCTCTACAGTTCCATCCTTCACCTCTGCAACCTCTGCCTCAAACAGACGTTTCACAAGACCCGGATGTGTTCTGGAGACAAGAATACGCGGTCCCTTCGGTGTATCCTTTACTTCAAGCACAAATACCTTGATTCTCTCTGTAGGCTGGAATACTTCTCCGCGTACCTGCTCGTTTTCGCTTAAAATCGCATCTGCCTTGCCAAGGTTGATGCTGACGTTTTTGCCCATAACGCGCTGTACGATACCGGTAAGCACTTCCTTCTCTTTGCCATAGTAAAGATCGAAGAGAACCTTGCGCTCTTCTTCACGGATTTTCTGAAGGATTACATTCTTCGCATTCTGTGTCGCAATACGTCCGAATTCTTTGGACTGGATCTGAACCTGAATGGTGTCACCGATTTCTGCATGAGATGTGATTTTTAATGCATCTGCAAGTGAAATCTCCATTGCCGGATCCTCCACGTATTCAACCACAGTTCTGTCTGCGTACACACCGAAATCGCAGGTTTTTGGGTCGATTGTCACATGCACGTTATCTGCTTTGCCGAAATGGTTTTTGCAAGCCTGGATCAAAGACTGCTCGATTGCTTCAAGCAGTGTATCTTTGCTGATATTTTTTTCCTTTTCCAGAATATCCAGCGCTTCCATTAACTCTCTGTTCATTTTTTTATTTTCCTCCTGTTTTTATTGTATAGCCTGTATATTATCTGCTTAAAAAATAATCGCAAGACGAATCAGTGCAACGTCTTTTCTGTCAAACATGCGCTCTGTTCCCTCTTCATCAATTGTGACACTGTTATTATCATATGCTGTTAAAGTGCCGCAGAACTCTTTTTGTTTTTCAATCGGCCGGTAGGTACGGATTTCTACCAGTTTGCCCATACTTCTTGCGAAGTCTTTTTCCTTCTTTAACGGTCTGTCCAGTCCCGGTGAACTGATTTCCATAATGTAACTGTCCTGAATAAAATCATTCTCATCCAGCTTGTCACTGAAAGCGCGGCTCACTGCCTCACAGTCATTTACCGTGATTCCGCCTTCCTTGTCAATGTAGCCGCGAAGATACCAGTTTCCCGCTTCCTTCACATATTCCACATCTACAAGTTCAAAGCCATTGGCCTCTACGATAGGCGCCAGAAGCGCTTCTGCACGCTGTTCGTATTCCTCTTTTCTGCTCATTTTTCCACCTGCCTCTCTATTCAGCAAATAAGAGTGGGCTCTCGCCCACTCTTATGTCTGTAAGTTCCATGTTTTAATCATTGTAGCACCAAAATCCCATAAATGCAAGGGGTTTCCGTAAAAAGATTCGGTTCACAAATTTTCCTGCTCCATATACAGTTTCCCTTTTTCCATTCTGTACACCTTATCACACAACATATCAATATCTTCCTTATGATGACTCGCCAGCAAAATTGTCTTTCCTTCTTTTTTTAATCCAAGTAAAATTTTCCTGACATCTTCTACACCATCATTGTCTAACCCATTCATTGGTTCGTCTAATATAATAATATCCGGTTTCTCCATGATTGCCTGCGCAATCCCCAGGCGCTGCCGCATACCCAGTGAATATTTCCCCACATGCTTCCGATTTTCAGCCTGTAATCCTACCATTTCCATGCATTCTTTAATTCTTTTTTCACCAATTCTTTTTTTCAATCCAGCAAGATATTTTAAATTCGCAAAACCACTAAGGTTAGGCAGAAAACCGGGAATTTCAATAATCGCTCCAACCGAGTCCGGAATATCAGTTTCATTCCCCAAAAGGCAACCGTTGACCCAAATTTCACCGATTGTCACCCGCGTCAATCCACAAATACTTTTTAAAAGCATTGTTTTTCCCGCTCCGTTCCTGCCAATTAATCCGTGTATCTTGCCCTGTTCAAACGCAACCGATATATCCTTATAAATCCAATTATTTTTTATACATTTTCCTGCCTTTTCAATACGAATTGCATCCATACGGTTCATCTCCCTCTATTTTTATTGTAATTATCACACATATGACAGAAACTATCATATTTGCAACTATCATGTAACCATACCTCATAAACTCATCCGCCGGTTCCTGCCATAAAGAACTCCTGCAAAGCATCCCCCATGCAGCCGGCATATACCGAAATATCGATTTCATATACAAACCGACCGTGCAGCTTCCACCATTAATCAAAAGAATAACTGCGCCGGACCAGAATGCCTTTTTAAACAGGAAATAAATCATAACCTGTACTGCCTCCCACATAAGTATGTTGGAAACTGCCAGGGGAATCAGCTGAAGCGCTGTTTTGATACCTGTAATCTTTATTACTCCCATTGCCAGAGCAAAAACCCAAATAATTCCGGATACGGCACAGACAACAATCATTTTAGCTTGAAGACATTTTCTCTTTTTCATTCTCAACTTCGAAAAAAGTTCAATCTGGCTTCCACGCTTTAAGATAATTCCATTCATTAAAATCGGGACTTCAGCTACTAGCAGCCATCTTCCAAAGGCAATTGCATCCACCCCACTCTCCAAAAATTGCGACGGAAGTCCAAATACTACACACACGCCATGTATTTCCGGCAAAATACACACCGTCATTATGAAATAATAAAGAAGCATACCGGGAAAATTTACAATTTGAACTATCATAATCAAAAGTTCTCCATATTTACTTAGAATCCCTGTCAACTATCAGCGATTTTGAAATAAATTTCCTTCCAAACAAAACTATACTGATAATCAAAACAAAAAACAAACACAAAGAATAACCTGAAGGCATTTTAAGGTCACTGATATAATGATATACTGGCGCACAGCAACATAGTAGGGAATATCTGAGCGGCATCATAAAACCGCCATTAGCATATACAATATATCCAAACATATGGATAGCAGCCGCTACCATCCATCCAAAACTTGATCCGGATACTAAATTTATCACAAAAATACACACTCCAATAAATACCATATAAACAGAATTAAATAGAACTGTTAAAAAAGCTGCAATAAGCGGAGACACTGAACTTATAAATTCAGGAAATGTAAATGAAAACTCATACTTTTTTATGACAATATCCGTCTGTTTAACTGCTATCATATCCATTGATTTACTCCACATATTTTGAATATCTACATTTGAATATAGCAAAGCCACTATCCCTGTAATTGTCAATATATATAGAGAATACAAAATGCAGGTCAGAAAAATGTATATAATCTGACTCCAGTACCACTTTTTATACCCCACTCTGAGAATTTCATATTTACTGACTGAACTGACAAACGGAGCATTTGACAGCAACAGTAAATTTCCAAGCAAAATCCCCATTAAAAACGGGATTCTGGAACCAATTATAATATACGGCTCAAGAACATTTACCGAACTGTTGATTCCATTTGCAAATGACAAATAGCCGTAACAGTTTTTCATACACAATGCAGCCCCTAATAAAAAGGCTGCCAGTACATGATAATCTGACCGCCAGGATTTAAAGTGGTAACACGTCAATTTTATAATTGCTTTCATTCTTCCACCCTCTTTCTGATACCAATGCAGGAAATTGTAATGCAGATAATAATCAGGCATAACTGATACCACAAAACAAACCATAGAGACGGCAGATAGTTTGAATCTCCTCGCAGCTGGTAAACAGGATTAAATGCATTCCCCTCCAAAAAGAACCACAATATCTGATACACTACAAACGGCGCAATAAGAGTAATATACCGATTCACAACAAAAACAGAAATCATCAGTCCAAATAATGCCCATACAGAGCCAAATAAAAATGCAAGAAGCACTCTTAAACCGGCAACCACAGTCCCGTTCCCCACAAAAAGCAGGTTCATCTCAGCCCATATTGTCCTCGATAAAAAAGCGGCACTTTCATATGTTTCTGGCAAATTTGCCAATCCCACACATACCAGAATCACAGTCAGAAAAACAGCTGCCATTAACATTCCGCCTGAAAGCATCACTACAAAACATCTCTGCAATGAATATCTCTTAATTCCAATTCTTGAAATAATATCTTTTATGTATCCGGTATTATAATCTTCACAGAAACTCCATGCATATGGAATCACACAAAAGAGTGCTGCAAACGGAGTAAAACCACTGCTTGCAAGCGGTGCCGAAAGAAATTGAAAAAAAGTACCATACATTTTTTCAACGAAAGCCCCTTGCAAAGGTCTCAGTAAAATCAGAATACTTACCATAAATGCCAGATAAAAACCCGCCCCATGAAACATCCTTTTCAAATCATATTTAAAAAAATAAGTTTTGTTTTGTTTATTTCCCTTTTCTGTCACGTCGTAACACTCCCCCTTTTACTGTAAAATCCCGGACAAACGCTATCAGACCAGAATTCACAACCTATCCTTTCAAGAATAATATATCCCACATAATTCCCCATCTTCCGCAAAATACAGATAATTATATCTCAATGAAATTTCTTTTTCACCACCGTCTATTAATTCGGTACGAGTATCCGTACAGTAAAAATTCCACACAGGTGACAATGTATAGGAACCATCACTATTCATCTTTGGAAAATATTCAAGCGTGATGTGATTTACTGATATAACGTCCCCTTCTGAAAAAGCAGCAACACTTGATTTCAATTGCTTCATAACAGAATTCAAAGAAACAATCCTTTCTATTTCTACACTATCCAATGCAGAAAACATAAACGCTCCTTGAATCTGAAAAATCCCATCTTTGGAATATGACACTGTTGTAGAAAATCCCTGTGCAACAGAATCACTGTTTACAGAAACAGGTATTCCTTCACATACAGGCTGCATAGAAATAGAGTAGTATCCTGATTTTCCCTTCTCATCTGGACGGTCACCAGCCAGAATATTCCATGGAATAAAAGTAACAGAAGAATATTCCTCCAGATAGGAAACTGCCTTTTCTGCTGCTTTCTCTGCAGACAGCCCCACATCCGGCGCATCAAACTCTGTGATATATCCATATTCCAATATATGCTCTCCTTCATCTAAATACGGAGCGTTTACATCATTCAAAACGTCAACATAATATAATACACCACCATTTTCAACTTTGCAGGACATGAGTAATTGTCCGTCTCTTTCATAACGCCATACCCTGTTTCCATTCTCATCCTTATCTTCAGTAATTTCAGGGTATTCTGATTTTATCTGTTTATTAATAAACTTCTGGACGTATTCCTTATCCATTTTAATCGTAATCTCAAAAAGTCTCTCCAAGTCTCCCACATCCACATCTGCATCTATCATCAACTCTTTTTCATCTTGATAAACACTGTCAGTTATATGCCCCCTTGTTTCAGCAGTAATGCTTTTCACATCCTGCATCTCTGCGTTTATTTCAGCCACAGTTTCCCCGGTTCTTCCGCAGGCAGCCATCATGAATACCGACAGCGCAGCCACTATGCCAATCCTCTTTTTTCCCATTTGTTTTACCTCTAAAAGAACCGCTGCATGAAGCGCTTAGTCTTTTTGATAAAATATGTAGTATTTCATCATCCACTTAATGCAACGGTTCTATTATCTTACTTACATCTTACATGATATCTCATGCCTTTTTAATACATTAATCCACGTAATCCGAATTAAAATACCCTCTACATGAATAAGTACCACTATAATCATCATCAATACGTGCCGCAACATAGTAATCTCTTCCTGTCTTATTCTGCCCAGATGCATAAACAGGATGAACCATGCCTGATCCAGACAACCATGCCGGCGGAGAAGTTAATGTAGCTGCACTATATCCTACCAAAGTTTTATATTGCATAATAAACGCAAATCCGTACCCCGGTCCATATCCCGATGAAATACGAACACTTGCAGAATCTCCTGAATAGACTTTTTCATTGCTGCCACCAGTGTAAGTTTTAAATAACTTTCCGGTATTTCCCAAATTAAATGCATAGGATATATTACCTGCTGATACAGGAATACTCATTGTACCCACCATCAGTACCGCTGATACAATAGCAACAATTTTCTTCTTCATAGATTTTCTTTTTTTCATCGATACCCACCTTTCCTTCTTCTTTTAACTTTCATTCTATTTTTCTCAATTACTTCTTTAAATGAAATCAATGACAATTCTCATTATCTTGATTTCTGTCATGATTTCAACCCCTTTTGCACCAAACAACATTTACGTCTTGTTTTTGGTCGATTTACACTTTTTTTTATAATACAAGGGACTTGTAAGCCCGCTGTCAATAATATTCCAACGGAAATGCAGCTTGTATAAACGTGCTTCCCCATAAAAAATAAAGTTATGTCTGACAGCACGAAAAACATCACGCAGAATGCTGTTATTTTTTTATATATTTTTCGCTCATCCATATCAAGTCTTCTGTTCTCGTTATCTATCGGGCTAAAGACAATCAGACTCACAGATGCGATAATTGTAGCTGTCACCAGTCCCCAGTCGCATTCCACATGCATGGATAGCGTTATGCACAGAAACAGAAGAACAACAGATTCCGAAATACAAGTGTATAGATTTTTTGCGTGATAACCACCACTGAATTTTCGCAAAACTATAAACGGCAAAACAAGTATCGCTCCATGTTTTACGCTTCCCACGAAAAAGCCAATGCCTGCCGCAAGGATAAGCGGCGATACCAATAAAATAAGGCTATGTAATGCGTATTCATAAAGTTCCTTATCTTCCTTATTTATCACATTGTACCGCACCATCCAATTGACTACTGTATCTGTGCATTTCTCCATTATTTTGTTCTCCTGTATTTCATTAATTCTTTCGGTGCTTTAGACTGATATAGAACAATACATGATGTAGAATTTGCTTCTGTACACAGTATTGTATCCAATACATTCTTCATTCCCTTAGCAGCTGCTTTTGCTACTTTTCCTTTCATCAACTTGATTCTCCTTCCTTTAAAATTTGTCATTGATTTTCATATAACCATCATATACTACTTTCGTCAAATAATCGACCCTTCCGGAATGAACAGAACAATTCATTTCAATATTGGTATAAACACCCCGTATTTCGCCCAAAACAACATTTAATACAGAATTATTTATATATAAAATTGATTTTATATAATATTTAACAGAATAATTC
>PPYF01017404.1_pt1 | contig 10078 bp, 27 predicted proteins | sample 1559871 | NCBI WGS metagenome assembly PPYF01 (sample SAMN08240021, study PRJNA423297) | Human gut metagenome, whole genome shotgun sequencing project.
GTAGGAGCTAATAGATGCTATCAGAAGACGAGATTAAATATAAGAAATTAGAAAATTTGAAGTGTGAACTCTTTAATGATAATTTTGAGAATTTTAAAAGATACGGTATCCCCAAAGCACAATTAATCATTGCTGACATTCCCTATAACATTGGAAACAATGCATATGCATCTAATCCGATGTGGTACAAGGGGGGCGAAATAAGTAATGGAGAAAGCAAGTTAGCTAATAGTAACTTCTTTAACAGGGATGAAGGATTTAATGTAATTAACTTTATGAAGTTTGCCAGAAAAATGTTAATTAAAGAACCTAAAGAATCCGGTAAAGCACCAGCTATGATTGTGTTCTGTTCTTGGCAACAAATGCCAATGTTAGAAGCACAAGCGAAAAAAGAGGGATTTAATCACTGTTTCCCACTATTCTTTATAAAAAAGACGAGCTCGCAAGTCTTGAAAGCTAACATGCGAATTGTAGGAGCAACAGAATTTGCAGCAGTATTTTATCGAGATAAACTTCCGAAATTTAATAATGATGGGCATATGGTTTTAGATCATATGAATTGGGAAGTAGATCCTGGTTATCCGAAAATACATCCTACTCAGAAACCAATTCCTGTATTAAAAAAGTTAATAAACCTCTTCACTGATCCTGGAGATGTAGTAATTGATCCGACCGCAGGAAGTGGTTCTACCTTACGAGCCGCTGCTGAATTAAAGAGGAATACTTATGGTTTTGAAGTAGAAAAAGCTATTTATGAAAAAGCAAAAAAGCAGATGTTAAGCCACGCAGAATTAAGTTTAGTTTAGAAAATATGAGGAGCAAGCGAATGAAAGAGAACAGAATAGATATTTCTTATGGTAATCGCCTTAACGAGCAGATTGCTAAGGTAAAAAAGATGAAAAAACAACCACCTATTGATGCTTGGTCAAAAATTGAAATTGGAAAGCGAGCAATTTCAAGTGTGTATAAAGAAAGTCCAGACTACTTAATTTATCGCAAAATGACTGAGGACGGTGGAGTGGTGCTAGCACGTATGACAAATAAATCATCAACTAAGAATGTTGCTTATAAGGTGACGATGGATATTAAAATTACTCCAATTATCGAAGATTCAACCAACATTAGCTTTTGAGGATATAGAGATGAGAAAAGAACCTGATTTGATAGCAATGCTTATTGTTTTAGGGATGATAGTGGTAATTATGACTGTGGTCTATGGGGTAGTATTTGTGCTATGAAAAAGTTTGATTGGAAAGATTTTGAATATTATTTTGCGCTTTCGCTTACGGTCATTATGAACTTAGCGTTAGTAGGTCTTATTATCTATATGTTTATGGAATCGAGCTCAACCAGACTATTTGCTACATTCATCGTGGGAGCAGTTGTGATTTCTGGAACAATAGCTTATTTTTTAGCGAAACATGACAAAAAATCTTAAATACACTAAAGGAGCTTGGTATCACGTGGATAGTGATGACAAGTTGACACCAATAGATTATGAAAAAGAAATACATAAATATTATCAGCATTGGAATAAGTACTTAAAAGCAATTGAGGTAAATAAAGACGATGACCGATAAAGAATATCTAAAAATTTATAAATATATTGAGCTAAACGATCAAATGCTGGTGAAAAGTTTAGTTAATTGTGATCTACATCATGCAGCACAAGCAATGCAAAATACTGCTGATTTGCTCAGTGTACTCGGAATGTCTTCGGCAAGCTCTCTGACCGGTGTGGTGAAGCTAAAATTAAGAGTAGATGAGCTACTAAACAAAATGACTAGCGAACGTGCTTTATATAACTATGTAATTAAGAAAGATGAGGAAGAAAAATAATGCTTAACTTAACTATTTTAGAAGGACGATTAACCAGAGATCCAGAACTTAGAAAGACACAAAGCGGGATTGCGGTTGCTACTTTTACAGTAGCTTGTGATAGACCACGTAAGAAAGATGCTGAACAACAAGCAGATTTTATTAATGTGGTTGCATGGCGTCAATCAGCCGAATTTTTATCTAATTACTTCCATAAAGGGGATGCTGTGCAAGTTCAAGGACGTATTCAAACCAGAACATACGATGATAAAAATGGCAATAAAGTATTTGTTACTGAGGTCGTAGCCTATAACATCAACTTCCCATTAACCAGTAAGAATGGAAACAATAGCAGTAACAGCTCAACTAATAAGGCTACTGCACAAAATTCAGCACCAGCAGTTGAAGATCCATTTGTTGATACAAATAGTGTAGAAATTAGCGATGATGATTTACCATTCTAATTTTAAAAGAAGGAGAAAAAGAAGATGCAATGGTTTACTCATGACCAACTAAGTGAACTAAAGAAAAAAGATGGACTTCTTTTAACAAATGTTCATGGCGGTAAAGTAGCAATTTGCCAAGGAAAAGGATTTCGTTATCAAAATGTTTATGATTTCATAGCTGATTATATTAAGTGCTATGGATTAGATAACTTAGCAGAAACTATGGAGTATGAAAACGCACAAGACTTAATTGAATGTTGGGTAACGTTACCTTTAAATGAATTAGATCTTTTGGATTATTGTGTTAATTCTTTCGATGGATATGAAGCATACGCATTGGAGGGCTAATTATGGTAATACACAGATTGAAAATTTTACCTGAATATTTTGAAGCTCAAAAGAATAAAGTAAAAACTTTTGAAATCAGAAAAAACGATCGAAATTTCAAAATTGGTGACAGACTGATGCTGTATGAAATCGACTCAAAAACAAAGCAAAAAACAGGGCGACTTCTGGAAGTTCAAGTAACTTATATCACTGACTATGCCCAAAAAGAAGATTACGTTGTGATGGCAACAAGACTAAAAAGCTTTAAAGATTCCGTACATGTCACAGTTTATGAGTAAGAGTATTAGGGATAAAAAGGTGCGACAGGACAAAAGGAGAACGAGAAATGACTCAAAAATTTTATTACAAATTATTAGACGATAAAGTAGAACATCTGGTCTTTACAACCCCAAGTCACGAAAAAATTGATTATCTTTTTAATCGAACTGATTCGACATTAAGCATAAGTGGTGGTTATGGGTGTGCAATATTTTGCTGGGGCTCTAATCGCAATACATTACAAGATATAGCAAATTATAGTAAAAGCTTAGGGTATTTTATATCCAAAGCTCGTGGTGGTGATAATTTATGGAATTATGATTACGACCTTTTGGAGGAGCAGCTTGATGACTATTTAGGATTATCTGATACAAGTGAGGATGACTACTCTTTACCAAGAGAACAGCGTCAGAAATTGAAAGGAAATCTTATTGAAAATTGGCGTGGAAAATATGGATATCAAATAGATAGTTATTTAGAGGATAAATTAATAGATTTTGATCCAGATTGGTGGGAAGCGTTGCCTGAAGGAAAAGATATTAGTGATAGTGTAATATCTTATGCTCGTGGATTACAGATGTGGCTAGAACAAACTTCAAAAACTACTACAAAAGAAAAAAATCATTGATCTATCCTAACCGACTACTCGTTGGAGAACAAAAATGCGGAAAAAATTCTTACTGTATCGATTGAAGAGGACTAAAAATGAATAGATTAAGAGAATTGAGGAAAGAAAAAGAAATACATTTTACAGGGTATGAGCATCAAATACTTAGTTGGAACGATTTAAACACAGGAGAATGTTTTACACTTTTAATTCTTCAACAACTATCAAAAGTTAGCAAAGACCCACGAGGAACATATATTACTAATGAACGACTTTCAAAAATATTACACTGTAATCCATCCACTGCATCAGGATATATAAGTAAGCTAAAACAAAAAGGCTATATAGTTAAAATTACACGAGTTGGAGCAACTGGTCGGTATATTAAAACTCGTGACTATAATCATTCGACATATACGCAAGAAAATGAACGTGTGGTTCTTGGAACACGAAAGCTATGTAATTCAGTTTGTATTGAGAATAGCCAATCGAGAAATAGATTAAAAGAACTAAGAAAAAAGAAAAAGCTAACCCAAAAAGAATTAGCAGAAAAGTTTAATATGCCTGAAACTACACTCTGGTCTTATGAAACAGGGCAGAGAAATCCTAAAAGAAAGACTTGGCAACAGATGGCAGACTTTTTTGATGTTTCTATTCCTTACTTACAGGGAAAAATTTTATTTGTAGATCTTTCAGAGGACGAGCAAAGAATTTTTACCGATGTTCTAGATGTACTTATTACTACGACTGACAATAAGGCAATTCATGTTTTAGAGGCCTTACTGAACAGTTTTAAAGAATGCTATTTTGAAGAGAATACTAGAATTGCACCAGAAAAAAATAGGAAGGGAAATAATTAAATGAACGTCTATTTGATTCAATCGACTGATTACCTTATGGACCAAGCGATACAAAATGCCATTGTAGTTGCAGAAAACAGAAGAACGGCAATTAAAAACTTCTCTAAAGAGTTACGCAGGAATCCAGATTGTCATCAGAGCTATAGGTCAACTTGGTTTTCATGCAGGAAGATCAATATAAATAAACCAAAAATGCTAATTCAATACGGTGGCGATACGTGGCAATTTGATGAAGTTGAATATGAACAGGAGTAGTAAAAATGAATATGACTATGACGTTTGAAGATTTTCAAGGTGCATTTCTACTATTTAGTGGCATTGTAGTGATTTGGTCAATTTATACTAGTCACCATTCAGAGAATAAATATATTCAAACAATAAATTGCTTTTGGCTCGGCTTAATGGCATTTACGGTATTGTTCTATGTGGTGTTTAGTTTAAACGTGTATTGATAATGGTTTAAGGATTTCTAGGAGAACAAATAAAGTTATTCATGGAGGCTAAATCATGAAATCATTTGATCCAAATTATATATATCGTTTTTCAAAGAAGACAATAAAATTAACATTTCAGCAATGGGAATATCTAGGAATTGCATTTGTTGAAATTGGAGGAAATTGTACTTTTGCCGATATGCTTTCCGACTTTCAAGATGGGGATACCTTATTAAGTTTGCTCAAACAAAAAACTAGTAAGCTTGATTTTGATTTTGAAGATCTTGGGCAAGATGAAGAAGGAAAGAAATGGTTTAGAGCTGTTTTGTTGAGTGATACAGGGAAAAATTGCGAAACCGAAGATTATTTAGATGCGTTACCAGAAATGTTAGTTGGTATCGAACTTGTAGATATTAAAACGGAGGATTAAAAATGAAAATTATTAATAAGACAAACGAAACTTGGAAAATTGGAGATATAGTGATCGATAATGATGAAAGAAAAGGAATAATTAAAAAGACCAAAGACGATGATTTCGTCATTGTCCGTATAGACGAGAAACATGTAGGAGATTATTTTAGTGGACTTGCTTATGAAGCTGGAATTAACATGTATTGCTTACAGCGTAAAGCTTCTGAATTTCACAAAGTCAACGATAATAATGGCAATGAACAGTGGCAATTAGGGGATGTATTAGTTACTAATACAGGCAATATAGGTCTAATTGTAAAAAATAATCATCAAAAATATTATTTGATGAATATCAACCCTGGTGTGGAATGGGCGTATAGCACAAGTGAAGATGATACTTTTGTAAATTGTTTCGAAACTCTTGAAAAGCTACATAAAAAATTCCGTCCTACTTGGCACAAAGTAAACGCAAAGCTGGTGATCGAATGATGAAATTAAATAAACAACAAGAATTAATGCTGAAGAAACTAGATGCTTGCTTAGAGATAACGTCAACACCGTTCTTAGATGACAGTGAACATTTTAGCTATTTAGTTAACCATATTTTAGCAAAACTAGAAGGCGCATCATCAGTTAACTTAACTTCTTTGACTGATGAAGTTGATGAAATAGTGGAGGAGGATATGGAATGCTAGCAACAAATGATAAATGTCCTTATTGCGATTTTCCAGGTGAAGATCAAATTGGAGATGTATACGTAGTAGAAATTATTGAACAATATAATATTGATGATCCAAGTAGTGTGGCTAATTTTAATACTTATACAAAATTGTTTCGAGATATCGAAAAAGCACGTGTGTATTTAAAACTAGTAAAGCAAGCTTGGTTAGAAGATGAAGATATTGATCCTAAAGATATCTATGAATATCCAGACAAAATTTGGATTAAGCCGAATGAAATATCTAAATTTGGATTTAATTTACAGGCCAACATTCAAGGAAAGGAGCTTAACTGATGGAAGTAATAGATAAATATATGTGTGGGAGAAAGCTAAGTGATGTAAAGTGAAAATTTTAGATGTGTGTTGTGGATCAAAAATGTTTTGGTATGACAAACATGAACCACATACTACTTATATGGATATTCGTAAGGCTGTTTACACGGCTATGGATCGTGGAAATGAACGAAAAATTGAGATAGATCCCGATATCCAATCAGATTGGAAACATATCCCTTTTGCTGATGAAACATTTGACTTAGTTGTTTTTGATCCTCCGCACTTAGTACGCGCAGGTAAGACAAGCTGGCTAGCTAAGAAGTACGGAACTATTGATTTAATGGGATGGCCAAATGAATTTCATAAAGCTTTTCAAGAAATAATGCGAGTGATGAAACCAACGGGAGTAATGGTCTTTAAGTGGAACGAAGATCAAATTCCGATTAAAGAAGTTTTTAAAGCATTTGGTAAACAACCTATCTTAGGAGATATGAGAAGTAAAACTAAGTGGAGTGTTTTTATCAAAGCTTAATAGAAGAGAAGGGGAGTAAAAATTGGAACAAATCTTACAAAGTACATATTTAAATGACCCAGATAAATGGCAAACAGAAGCTAATAGATTAGGTGGCTTAGAAATTTGTGATGATGATACTGGTGAGCCTATGTATATCTTAGAGCCGCATAGAATAAGACATTAAGAGATAGCAAAAGAAAAGGAGAGTATAAACAATGGAAGAAATACCTAATATTTATGAATGGAATGATCCGTACGATATTCTAAATTTGTTCGATACTAAAATTTACGGAGATAAACATGGAATTATGTATGTCACATCCGCAAGTGAACAAATGCTACTTTTTAAAACCTCTGGTCGTTATGTTCTACCGAGCAAAAAGGATATTGTTAAATATTTAGGAAATGGAGCATGGGCAATAAAAGAGGAACCATCGTGGATGATTGGATAGTTGTAGCTGTGTTTCTAATTTTGTTAGCAATAACAGTTTTAGTGGTAGGAGCCGTCTAATGATTGGTAAAGTGACAAATGCTGATCCTTACAATGATTTAGACGATTATAGGTATATTTTGCACCATTTCGAATATCCTCTAACGGACATATGTAAAGAGGGGAAGAATAGGAGATAAAAATGTTACTACATGGTATGGAAGTTAACCAAGACAATTTAAATGATTGGGGAAGTGGAACTCTTGAAAAGATTCGCAAAGATTTAGAAGAAAAAATTACTAAACAACAAGGAAATATAAGCGAGTATTTGAAGTTGTATACGTTAATTGACTATCAGATTGCTTTTAATTATTTTAATGATTTGACGTATAATGCGGCAAATCAACTGCGTGAGGAAATGGAGAATGAATAATAAGCAAAAAAGCAAGCTTTTTTATTTTTTGCCTATATCTCGAACGTCAGTTCTTAAAAAGGGTGAAAAAATGTGGGAAATAGATATAGCGAGAGAAATACTTACAGAAAAATATCCCAATTATGAGTGGTACTTATTAAGCTCTATACGAGATCATACACAAATGATCTTTATTACACTTAATAGTCAGTCAAAGCTTGCGAGAGTATGTTTAAGTAATCAAAAACGACATATGACGATAGAAATTTATGATTTATCAGATAGAATCGATGAAACGATACGGATAGGTAACTAGTGCAAGATTCTAAATAGGTGGTAGCAAACAAAGGGATTGAAAAAATAGAAAAGAGATTGTGAAAAGAAGATGGCAAAGCTAAAAGATCATCCAATTTCGGAATTAACAATAAAAATTGAACATAAGTATGGATCAGTGCTGAAATGCCCAGACAATGATCCGATGTTAATCCGGCTACATAAACTCACAGATAAAACTTTAAATGTATCGAACAAAAACAATGGACTAAAAAATAAAGCTCGTCGTACAGAGCGGCTAATAAAAAAGAAAGCCCATGATTTAGCACTACAAGGATATACTGATGTAGAAATCGAAAGAGAACTATCCGTTAAAAGATCAACTGTTAGGAATTGGTTGAGAAATCTTAAAGAAAGACCAGCCAAATTTACAAGAATTGTAGTAGCGAAAAGTACTGGAAATAGGATTTACTTTTCTACATCAAAAGGTGTTCAAGAATGGTGTGGTCAACTTGGATATAAATTTTCAGCAGTAAATCGAGGAAAAGACGATTCTTTTGAAATACAAAAAAATGAAATTCATTGGGCTGAACTTCCTATTGGGGCTGTTTATCAAAATCCACGGCAGCATGATGAGTTCTATATTAAAGAAAACAATGCAAGTTATGCTCAAGGAGAACAATATTATTTTTAAGCGAGGTATATAGATGGATTCAAAAACAAATGATGTAAAAGAATTTTTTGATGAAGCTGTTAAGATTAAAGAACAAAGAGGTAAAAATTATGATAATGGTGGTAAATCTGCATTTGAGCGATCAATGGATATGTTTGATGAAAAAAATGCAGTAGTAGTATCAATTTGGCCTGTTATTCAAAAAGCATCAAGATTAGTTTCTTTGGCAAAAGAAGTTCAAGAAATTCAAAATGGCAATTCTACATTAAGCCTATCAGATGCAATAAAATCAATGGACGATACAAGTAAAGATCTTGTCAACTATACTGCTATGCAATGGGTAAGAAACGTAAAACCTTATCTTAAAAAGGGAGAGCAAAAATAAGTGGCTTGAATGCGTCGCAAACCACTGTATCTTTTGTTATTCCGGGACAGCCGGTAGGGCAAGGTAGACCGAGATTTACCACTAGAGGACGTTATCCTCATGCTGTTGATCCACCAAAATCGCGACAATATAAAAATCTGGTGAAAAAACTTGCGTATGATGCTTATCAGGGAGATCCATTGGATGGACCTATAAGAATTAAATTGATGCATTATTTTGAGATTCCCAAAAGTTATTCCAAGAAAAGAAAAAAGGCTTGTTTAGAAGGTACAGAAAGACCAACTAAAAAGCCAGATATCGATAATGTTTATAAAGGAATTGCTGATGCGATGAGTGGAATAATTTATCAGGACGATAAGCAGATAGTAGAAGATATGCAGGAGCAATGGTATAGTCTAACGCCTTGCGTTAAAGTTGAGGTAATGCAAATATAATTGAAAGGGTTCTATTCATTTTATTGAGTAGAACTCTTTTTTTGTAAAATTCGCTTGTGACCATTTTGAAAACTGCATATCATAGAATATGTCCTATACAAAGAAGAAATTTAATACATTCCACATATTTTGTAGCCACCTTTTTATTATTTCGCATAAGGAAAAAGCTAAAAGTAAAGGTTCGATTCCTTTAGTGGCTATTGCCAGTTACTGGCAAATTTTCTCGAAGTTTTTTTGATCTGCTTTAGTACCGACGCACTAAGGCTTTGGAGATAATCAAATGTATATTTAAAAAGTGTAAGCAAATCCGTCTTATTTTTTTGAAAAAAAGTGTCAATGCATTTGATTGTCTTGACGCAATTAGATTTTTGATTTTAACCAATATATAGTTCGCAAATCTAATTGCTAAGTGAATAAGGGATAGCAAAAAATCATATTGAGTTATTTATTTCGGTCAGAATATTTTTACATCCGCTATCCTGGTGGTTCGACTCCACACTCACTTATTAGGGTATAAATACAACCCTGAAACTGGTTTATTAATCTTAATTGTAGGCATAATAGGTTAATTAATTTGAAGATGACGGTGTAATGCGCATCATTCCGTCAATAACGCAGAGAAAGCGAAACCTCCAATTAATTGTGAAAGCGATGCTTAAGGAAAGCGGCTTTCCTGTTTGGGCAAAGTGGTCCAGTAGCAACGACAGCGGACTGTAAATCCGCCACCGAAAGGTTTCGCAGGTGCGAGTCCTGCCTTTGCCATGAATAGCCGATGTTT
>PPYF01269275.1_pt1 | contig 10078 bp, 6 predicted proteins | sample 1559871 | NCBI WGS metagenome assembly PPYF01 (sample SAMN08240021, study PRJNA423297) | Human gut metagenome, whole genome shotgun sequencing project.
CCCTCTACCCCTCCCTGCTCCAGGTGGTCCACAGCGCTGGAGAGCGGGTGGCCGCCCTGCTGCCCCCCCGACAGAGCGGCAAAAAGTAAGACCGCAAGATATGCGGAGCCTGTTTTAACTTCTGGAGGATATCTATGACCGAACGAGATAAGATCAGAAATTTCAGCATCATCGCCCACATCGACCACGGCAAGTCCACCCTGTCCGACCGGCTGATCGAGCAGTGCCACGCCGTGGAGCAGCGGCAGATGGAGTCCCAGCTGCTGGACAACATGGACCTGGAGCGGGAGCGGGGCATCACCATCAAGGCCCGGGCCGTCCGCCTGGAATATAAGGCCCAGGACGGGGAGACCTATCACCTGAACCTCATCGACACCCCGGGCCATGTGGACTTTAACTATGAGGTGTCCCGGTCTCTGGCCGCCTGCGAGGGCGCGGTGCTCATCGTGGACGCCAGCCAGGGCATCGAGGCCCAGACTCTGGCCAACACCTATCTGGCCATGGAGCACGACCTGGAGATCCTGCCTGTGCTCAACAAGATCGACCTGCCCGCCGCCGACCCCCAGCGGGTGAAGGACGAGATCGAGAACATCCTGGCCCTGCCCGCCCAGGACGCCCCGGAGATCTCCGCCAAGCAGGGCATCAACATCCCCGCCGTGCTGGAGGACATCGTGCAGAACATCCCCGCCCCGGAGGGGGACCCCAGCGCCCCATTAGAAGCCCTGATCTTCGACAGCCAGTATGACCCCTATCAGGGCGTCATCGTCTATTTCCGGGTGATGAACGGCACCATCAAAAAGGGCATGAACGTGAAGATGATGGCCTCCGGCGCTGCGTATCAGGTGCTGGACTGCGGCTATCTGCGGCCCCTGGGCATGGAGTCCTCCGGCCAGCTCACCGCTGGAGAGGTGGGCTGGTTCACCGCCTCCATCAAAAACGTGAAGGACACCCGGGTGGGCGACACCATCACCGGCGTGGAGGACCCGGCGGCCCAGCCCCTGCCCGGCTATCGCCCCGCCCAGGCCATGGTCTATTGCGGCATCTACACCGAGGACGGCAGCAAATACCCCGACCTGCGGGACGCTTTGGAGAAGCTGCAGCTGAACGACGCGTCGTTGTCCTTTGAGCCGGAGTCCTCCGTGGCCCTGGGCTTCGGCTTCCGATGCGGCTTTTTGGGGATGCTCCACATGGAGATCATCCAGGAGCGGCTGGAGCGGGAGTTTGACCTGGACCTGGTGACCACCCTGCCCTCTGTCATCTACGAGGTGACCAAGACCGATGGCGAGGTGGTCCGGGTGGACAACCCCCACAACTACCCCGACCCCGGCGCCATCTCCGAGGCACGGGAGCCCTTTGCCAAGGTGACCATCATCGCCCCGCCCGACTATGTGGGCAATATCATGCCCATGTGCCAGGACCGTCGGGGGGTCTTTAAAGACATGCAGTATCTGGACACCAACCTGGTGGAGCTGCACTACTCCATGCCCATCGGGGAGATCATCTACGACTTCTTCGATGCCCTGAAGGCCAACACCAAGGGCTATGCCAGCCTGGATTATGAGCTGGAGGGCTATCAGCCCAGCCAGCTGGTGAAGGTGGACCTGCTGCTCAACGGCGAGCAGGTGGATGCCCTGTCCTTCATCGTCCACAAGGACAAGGCCTATGCCCGGGCCCGGCGCATCTGCGAAAAGCTGAAGGAGAACATCCCCCGCCAGCTGTTCGAGGTGCCCGTCCAGGCCGCCATCGGCGGCAAGGTCATCGCCCGGGAGACGGTGAAGGCCATGCGCAAGGACGTGCTGGCCAAGTGCTACGGCGGCGACATCAGCCGAAAGAAAAAGCTGCTGGAGAAGCAAAAAGAGGGCAAAAAGAAAATGCGCTCTCTGGGCTCTGTCCAGCTGCCCACCGAGGCATTCATGGCGGTGCTCAAACTGGACGAGGAGTGAGACCTATAACCCCCTCAGTCGCCTGGGGCGGCTGAGGGGGTTAGGAAACAAGATACCCTGCCAGGGGATTGACAATTTTCCAGATCATGTTATACTAAAAACAAGAGGAGGCGCTGCCGGCAGACGGGAGCCCCTCGACATTACTTCAAAGAAGTAATCGCCAAAGCTGGGGGGCTGGGCGGTTACTTCTTTTTATTGATCTGGAGAACCAGAGAAATGATGCTGACGATCAAAATGCCGAGCTGGAACAGGTCGGAATAAGTGACCATGACATCACCCCCCTCCTATGTAGTGGAGGAGGTACAAAGAAGAGCGGCCTCCTCCCGAAGAAGGGGCCTCCCGCCTACCGTGTACTGGCAGCGCCAGCGCATACCCATGCGCCATGAGAATTATAGCATAATATGTATGGATTGGCAAGAAAATCCTTTGAGTAAAGGTGCCTTGCAAGAAAAAGATTCCCGGATGCTGGGGAAGCATCCGGGAATGTTTTTTGTCGATATTACTTGGCATATTCGATGGCCTTGGTCTCTCGGAGAAGGTGGACCTTGATCTGGCCGGGGTACTCCAGCTCGTCCTCGATCTTCTTGGCGATGTCCCGGGCCAGCAGGACCATCTGGTCCTCGCTGATGACCTCGGGCTTGACCATGATGCGCACCTCGCGGCCAGCCTGGATGGCGAAGGACTTCTCCACGCCGGGGAAGGAGGAGGTGATCTCCTCCAGCATCTCCAGCCGCTTGATATAGTTTTCCACGTTCTCCCGCCGGGCACCGGGACGGGCGGCGGAGATGGCATCGGCGGCCTGGACCAGGCAGGCCACGATGGTCCGGGGCTCCACATCGTTGTGGTGGGCCTGGATGGCGTGGATGATGTTCTCGCTCTCATGGTACTTCCGGGCCAGCTCTACGCCGATCTGGACGTGGGAGCCCTCCACCTCGTGGTCCACCGACTTGCCCAGGTCGTGGAGCAGGCCGGCCCGCTTTGCCTCGGCCACATTGGCACCGATCTCGGCGGCCAGCAGCCCGGCGATGTGGGAGACCTCGATGGAGTGGTTGAGCACGTTTTGGCCATAGCTGGTGCGGTAGCGCATCCGGCCCAGCAGCTTGACCAGCTCCGGGTGCAGGCCGTGGACGTTGGTCTCGAAGATGGCGCGCTCGCCCTCGGACTTGATGACGGCGTCCACCTCGCGCTTGGCCTTCTCCACCATCTCCTCGATGCGGGCGGGGTGGATGCGGCCGTCCAGGATCAGCTTCTCCAGGGCCAGCCGGGCGATTTCCCGGCGGACGGGGTCGAAGCAGGAGACGGTGATGGCCTCGGGCGTGTCGTCGATGATCAGGTCCACGCCGGTAAGGGTCTCCAGGGTGCGGATGTTCCGGCCCTCACGGCCAATGATCCGCCCCTTCATCTCGTCGTTGGGCAGGGGGACCACAGACACGGTGGCCTCGGCCACATGGTCGGCGGCATAGCGCTGGATGGCCAGGGAGATGATCTCCCGGGCCTTGGTATCCGCCTCGTCCTTAAAGCGGGCCTCGATCTCTTTGATCTTCATGGCGGACTCGTGGGTCACGTCCTGCTCCAGCTGCTGGAGCAGATAGTTCTTGGCCTCGTCGGCGGTGAAACCGGAGATGCGCTCCAGCATCTCCAGCTGGTTCTGCTTGGCCTGCTCGGCCTCGGCCTGGGTGCTCTCCAGCTTGGCCAGGCGGGCGGTGAGCTGCTCTTCTTTTTTCTCGATATTGTCGGTCTTGCGGTCCAGGGTCTCTTCCTTCTGCTGAAGGCGGTGCTCCTGGCGCTGCAGGTCGGCCCGGCGCTCCTTCACCTCGCGCTCGTGCTCGTTGCGGGCCTTGAGGATCTCCTCCTTTGCTTCCACCATGGCCTCGCGCTTTTTGCTCTCGGCGCTTTTATACGCCTCGTTGATGATGCGCTTGGCCTCGTCCTCTGCCGAACCGATCTCCCGCTCGGCAGATTTCTTCCGCTGCTGGATGCCAACAGGGACCCCCACCGCCAGACCGATCACGATACCGATGATCGCTCCGATAAGATAGGGAAACATCGCGTTATTTACACCTCCAGAAAAATTTAGCTGGGGCGGACCGCCCCAGCGCCCGTGTGTGGACAACATCCCCCACGGGGCTTGTACATAAAAATGAGCCGCAAGCGACGATGCGCCCCCGCGGCCGCTGAAAAACATCCCCAGGTTTTTCATCTTTTGTCCTAATATATATTTTAAGGGCACGGGGCATTTCTGTCAAGGACAATTCCCGGGTAAAGCCGCCGCCAGAGCGGAAAAAACCGGGCAGTTTTCCCCCAAAAACCACCCGGTTCGTTCTGTATTCAAAAACAATGGCGCTGCCCGCTCAGACCTGCCGGGGCAGGGAGTCGTCCTCCTGGATCCAGTCCTCCACCCGGACCACGGAGTATTCCCGCTGGGTGTTGCGGATGACCACCCGGGCCACGCCCGCGTTGATGATGACCCGGCGGCACATGGAGCAGGAGGTGGCATCGTGGAGGAGGCTGCCGTCCTTGGCCTCCCGCCCGGCCAGATAGAGGGTGGAGCCCAGGGTGTCCCGCCGGGCGGCGGAGATGATGGCGTTCATCTCCGCGTGGACGGAGCGGCACAGCTCGTACCGCTGGCCGGAGGGGACGTTCATGGCCTCCCGGGCGCAATAGCCCAGGTCCATGCAGTTTTTTCGGCCCCGGGGCGCGCCGTTATAGCCGGTGGAGACGATCTCGTCGTTCTTGACGATGATGGCCCCATAGCACCGGCGCAGGCAGGTGGAGCGCTCCAGCACCGTTTCGGCGATGTCCAGATAGTAATTCTCTTTGTCGATGCGGTCCATTCGCTTTATCATGAAAAATACTCCTTTCCCGGAACGAATTTTTGATTGAGACCAGTATAGCCCATCTTTCTCCCAGGTGCAACGGGGAGACGGGGGTGAATTTACATTTTGTTTACGAATGTCTCCTTGACGCATTCCGGGGAACGCGCTATCATTATTCTAGTATTTCGGCAGGCGTATCTCGCCTGCCGCTCTTCACTAGAGGGGGCCCTTTTTATGATCCGAAACGCCATCCGGCGATTTATGTATGGCCGATATGGAAACGACCAGCTGAACCTGTGTTTGATCGTTTTCTATCTGGCGCTCTATCTGCTCTTTGCCGCCACCCGCTTTGTGCCCCTTTACTGGCTGGCGGTGGTGCTGATTCTCGCGGCCCTGTTTCGTACCCTGTCCCGGAACCTGACCCGCCGCCGGGAGGAGAACGACAGGTTTCTGTGTCTCGTCGACCCCGCCGTGCGCTGGCTGCGGCTGCACCGTACCATCCGCCGGGACAAGGAGCACCGATATTTCAAGTGCCCCAACTGCGGCCAGATGCTGCGGGTGCCCCGGGGAAAGGGCAAGATCACCGTCACTTGCCGGGGCTGTGGGGCCAGCTTTCAGGAAAACAGCTGAATTTCCGGAAATTCTGCAAAGAACCGCCGTGCGGCGCTTGGAAAAGCGGGGCGCGGCGGCTCTTTTCTGCCTGCGGGGCTTTCTTTTTGCGGGAACTTGTGCTATGCTTAACCTGTGTTGTTGTGGGCATTCGTCCCAAACGGCGCACCGTGTTTCCAAATGAGATTTGAGGAGGAGTTCCCTTACATGAGCCCCAATTATGATGTTGTCATCCTGGGCTGCGGCGAGGCCGGTATCTTCGCCGCTTACGAGCTGACCCACCTGCACCCAGGGCTGAAGGTCCTGGCCCTGGACCAGGGTCAGGATATCTATCACCGCAGCTGCCCCATTGTGGCGGGCAAGGTGAAGGAGTGCATCCACTGCCCCGTGTGCCACACCATGTGCGGCTTCGGCGGCGCGGGCGCCTTTTCCGATGGCAAGTTCAACTTTACCACCCAGTTCGGCGGCTGGCTCACCGATTTTATTGAGCCCAAGGAAGTGATGGACCTCATCGACTATGTGGACTCCATCAACGTTTCCCACGGGGCGACCACCCAGTGCTTCTCCACCACCACCCCCGAGGCCAAGGCCCTGGAGCGCCGGGCCCTGGCATACGACCTGCATCTGCTTCAGGCCCGGTGCAAGCACCTGGGCACTGAGAACAACCTGCGCATCCTCACCAACATCTATGAGGGGCTGCGGGATAAGCTGGAGTTCCGCTTTAACACCGAGGTGACCCACATCGCCCAGGCTGACGGGGGCTATCGCCTGATCACCGCCAGCGGGGAAGAAATTTCCTGCCGCTACCTCATCGCCGCCCCCGGCCGCTCCGGTGCGGAGTGGTTCTCCAACCAGTGCAAGGCGCTGGGTCTGGAGCTGCTGAACAACCAGGTGGACATCGGCGTGCGGGTGGAGCTGCCCGCCAGCGTGTTCGAGCACATCACCGATGTGGTCTACGAGTCCAAGCTGGTCTACCGCACCAAGCAGTATGGCGACCAGGTGCGCACCTTCTGCATGAACCCCTATGGCCACGTGGTGGCCGAGAACGTGGAGGGCATCAACACGGTGAACGGCCACTCCTATGCCGACCCCGCCCTCCGCTCGGAGAATACCAACTTCGCCCTGCTGGTGAGCAACCGCTTCACCAAGCCCTTTAACGAGCCCTACCGCTACGGCAAGCATGTGGCCTCCCTGTCCAACATGCTGGCCGGGGGCGTGCTGGTCCAGCGCTTCGGCGACCTGGTGGGGGGCCGCCGCACCAACGAGCACCGGATGAGCAAGTCCTTCGTCCGGCCCACCCTCACCGCCGCCGTCCCCGGCGACCTGTCCCTGACCCTGCCCAAGCGCCAGCTGGACAACATCATCGAGATGATCTATCAGCTGGACAAGATCGCCCCGGGCACGGCCAACTACGACACCCTGCTCTACGGGGCGGAGGTAAAGTTCTACTCTGCCCGCCTGCAGCTCTCCGCCGAGCTGGAGACCGCCCTGCCCGGCTTCTTCGCTGCCGGTGACGGCGCGGGCGTCACCCGTGGCCTGGCCCAGGCCGGAGCCTCCGGCGTACAGGCTGCCCGGGCGGTGGTCCGCCGCATGGGCTGATTGGAAAGGCACCATGATGCGCCCTCCCGCCGATCAAAGCCGGGAAGGCGCATCTGCATTTTTTCCGTCATTTTTAACGGACGGGCCGCCCTCTGCCCTGGGCCGCCCCCATTTTCCGGACAGGGGCTATGCAACTTCACCATCAAAGGCGCCCCCGGAATGTCCAGGTAAAATACGCCCTGTTTGCAACGGTTATCCACATTTTCCACAGGGTTTTCCACAGCACGTTATGTCAACGGAAATACAACTTTACCCGCTCTTAACCGTTTCATTACATTTGTCAAGGGTGAAAATTCGACAAACTTTGACCGGCCCCTTTTTTGCAGGACAGTCCCGGCCCGCCGTCGAAATTCTCCCTTGAGATCGGAGGTCATTATGTCTCTGCCCGCTGATACCATCGCCGCTATCTCCACCCCCCCGGGCCCCGGGGCCATCGGCATCCTGCGTCTGTCCGGCCCCCGGGCCATCGAAGTGGCCCAGGCCAGCTTCCGGCCCCTGAACAAAGTGCCCCTCAGCCAGCACCGCCCCCACGAGCTGGTCTATGGCGACCTGCTGGACCGGGACGGCCAGCCCATTGACCGGGTGCTGTGTACCTTCAGCCGGGGCCCGGTGAGCTATACCGGGGAGGATACGGCGGAGTTTCAGTGCCACGGCTCCCCCATGGTGCTGTCCCTGGGGCTGGAGGCCCTGTTTTCCCGGGGGGCCCGCCAGGCCCGGGCCGGGGAATTTACCCGCCGGGCCTTTCTCAACGGGAAGCTGGACCTGGCCCAGGCCGAGGCGGTGGGCGACCTGCTGGAGGCCCGCAGCCGGGAGGGGGCCCGCCACGCCGCCGGACAGCTCACCGGGGCCCTGTCCCGGCGTATCGGAGCGGTCTACTCCGCCCTGGTGGATATCATGGCCCACTTCCACGCCGTGCTGGACTACCCCGACGAGGACATCGACCCCTTCCGCATGGAGGAGCTGAGCGGGCAGCTGTCCCGGCAGGAGGCCGCCCTCCGTGCCCTGGCGGGGAGCTATCGCCGGGGGCAGTATATCCGGGACGGGGTGCCCTGCGCCATCGTGGGCCGCCCCAATGCGGGCAAGTCCTCCCTGCTCAACGCCCTGGTGGGCTTTGACCGGGCCATCGTCACCAACATCCCCGGCACCACCCGGGACACGGTGGAGGAGCGGGCAGAGCTGGGGGGCGTGACCTTGCGCCTCATCGACACCGCCGGACTGCGGGACTCGGACGACCCCATCGAGCAGCTGGGGGTGGAGCGCAGCCGGGCCGCCATGGAAGAGGCCGCCCTGGTGCTGCTGGTGGTGGACGGCACAGAGAAGGCCACCCGGGAGGACGCTGATCTGGCCCGGGCCATCGCTGGGACGGGCAAGCCCTGGGTCCTGGTCCGCTCCAAGGGGGATATCGCCGGGGAGAACGCCGACGATCTGGCCGCCCTGGCTGAGGGAGCGCCCCTGGTCTCCCTCAGCGCCAGAACGGGGGAGGGCCTGGACGAGCTGGGCCGGGCGGTGGAAGAACTGTTCCCCAAGGGGACGGAGGACAAGGCCGGGGAGCTCATTACCAACGCCCGCCAGGCCGAGGCGGCGGGCCGTGCCCTGGACTGCGTGGTCCGGGCAGGTCAGGCTCTGACCGACGGAGTGACCCCCGACGCCCTCCTTACCGACGTGGAGGAGGCCCTGGAGGCCCTGGGCGAGCTCACCGGCCAGTCCGTCCGGGAGGACGTGACCGACCGCATCTTCTCCAAATTCTGCGTGGGGAAATAACATGTAAACGGGCGGGCCGCCTGGCCCGCCCGCTTTTTCGCCTTCCCCATCCCAGGGGGAAGGTGACCCGCAGGGCCGGATGAGGGTGAGTATCGTGGATGCGGTGGTCATCGTGGGCGGACACAGTACCCGCAAGGGGTATGCCGCATCCGTAAGGCTCCTTCGTCGCCAACGGCTGCGCAAAGGTCCGCCCCTACAGACGACCTGCGTGACACGCCGTAGGGGCCGACCTCCGTGTCGGCCCGTCGTTGACATATGCGCCCCCGTGGTCCCCCTCATCCGTCATGGCTGCGCCATGCCACCTTCCCCCCTGCGGGGGGAAGGCTTTCTTTTTATCACGATGCTTCACCACAATTCCTCCACCGCCGTTCCGGTATAATACCAGGTTAGGATCTCCCGAAAGCCCTTCCCCTCTTTGGCCAGGGCGTTGGCCCCATACTGGCTCATACCCACCCCGTGGCCATAGCCGGTGACGGAGAAGGTGAACTTGCTCCCGTCCCAGGATACGGTGAAGGCCGCCGAGCGCAGGGAGAACAGGCCGCGCACCTGGCTTCCGGTGAGGGTTATGCCTCCCAGGGGGATAGAGCGCACCGTGCCCCCCGCGTCCCGGTCTGCCGGGCCGAACCAGCCCGATGGGTCCCCGGACAGGTCGGCCCCGGGATAGGCATCCAGCACCGCCCGGTGTACCTCCTGGGCCGTCTTGTCCACCTGGGTGTGGTAGTTGGGCACCTCCTCCCCCTCGGGGCTGTCCACCCCGGTGAGATAGTCCACCCGGCTGCCCCACACCGCCGCCGCATCCACGGTCCGCCCGGGGGAGGAGGAGAAGAACAGGGCCTGGATGGGTTCCCCGCCATAGGTCACCCCCAGGCCGTCGGTGTCCGCCACGGCCCGGGCGATCTTCTCGCTGTAGCTCTGGGCGTTCAGTCCCCACCGGGCCTGGGCATCCGAGCGTTCGATGTAGGCCTGACAGCAGGTGCTGTCGGCGCAGATGTCCGCGTCCGGGTGCTTGTGCCCGGCGCTCTTTTGCAGCACGGCGGTGTAGGTCCGGGCGGCGCAGGTCTGGGCCTTCAGCGCCTCCTCCTCAAAGGAGGCGGGCATCTCCGCCGCCACCACGCCCCACAGATAGTCGGCCATGGTCAGCTCCTCCACCGTGCCGTCCTTCTTCAGCAGCCGCACCGTCCGCCCCCCGTCCCGTTTTCCTGTTTGGACAGCGGTCGTTGTGCCAGACGGGGCGTTCTCCCCGCTGACGGCGGACTGTCCGTCCCCCTTGGCCTCCGGCCCCGGCACCAGCAGTCCGGGCAGCAGAAACAGCAGCCCCGTCACCGCCAGGGCCGCCGCCGCCCCCCGGAT
>PPYF01458484.1_pt1 | contig 10078 bp, 8 predicted proteins | sample 1559871 | NCBI WGS metagenome assembly PPYF01 (sample SAMN08240021, study PRJNA423297) | Human gut metagenome, whole genome shotgun sequencing project.
GATCAGCGGGATCTTCAATGAATTAATAATGGAAAAAGCCTTCTCCTTGCTTCCGGTTCTTACAGTTACGATAGCTCCGTAGCCATTCCTGAACTGCTTTTCCGCAATTTCGTGATAAGGGCTTTCTTCCAGTCCCGGATAATTTACTTCAATGTCACCACCCAGGCCCTGTAAAAATCTCGCAAGCTCCAGTGCATTGTCACACTGTCTCTGCATTCGAAGTCCCAGGGTTTCCAGTCCCAGGTTATTAAGGAAAGCATTCTGCGGAGCAAGACACGCGCCAGTGTTCCGGAAAAGTCCGTTTCTAAGCTTGGCGATGTATGCAAATGGTCCGAATTTCCGGTATGGAGCAAGTCCCGGATATCGGTCAGGGTCCCATTTCAGACCCTTACCACAGACAAGAATACCGCTGATGGCATCGCTGCTTCCATTGATATATTTGGAAGAGGAATGAACCACAATGTCAGCTCCAAGCTTCAGTGGCTGGATCAGATACGGGGTTGCCACCGTGTTGTCTACGATCAGCGGTACGTCATGCTTATGTGCCACTTCCGCAACTGCCTGGATATCGGTAACATCCAGCTTGGGGTTGCCAATGGTCTCCGCAAAAACAAGTCGCGTCTTCTCTGTGATCTCTGCCTCAAAAGCTTCCGGCTTATTCTCTTTCACATATTTTACGGAAATCCCGAAAGGCTTCAGATCATCGAACAATTCCACAGTTCCGCCATACAGTCCGCAGGCTGCCACGATCTCATCTCCCGCCTGAAGAATGTTCAGAAACGCATTGGTCAGCGCCGCCATTCCGGATGCACAGGCCACACTGCCGATCCCATCCTCCAGCATGGTCACTCTCTTCTCAAAGGACTCTACCGTAGGATTGTTGATCCTTGTATAGGAGAAGCCCATTTTTTTATTGTCAAAAATTTTCTCCAGGTCTTCCGCGCTGTCATGTCGGAATGCGCTGCTCTGATAGATTGGAACCTGTGTTGCTCCCTGCGGATATTTCTCGTTGGTGCCGTGGAGTAGTCCTGTATTAAAGCCGTATTCGTTCATAGCCTCTTCCCTTTCTTTTGTTGACACTTATATTAACCTACTATTCATAGTATGTCAATAGGAAAACGGGATTAAATGTATTTTTTTGTGTACACAACTATACGACAGCATGATACAATTATAACAGTTGCGATAATTACAGCACCAAAAGAAAGATGCCCGCAGGCATACAAACCTACATAAAGAACAGGAGGTGATCCCTATCAATATAAACCCGAAGCTCCGGAATATTTTTCACTCTTTATTCAGTCCCACCCTTGATTTCCGCGTCCGGCTGTTCAACATCCTCGCCTTGGGAGGTACTGTGATCAGCCTGATCATGGCCTTTCTCAGTCTCGGGACCGGTTCCTGGGGAAATGTACTGATCAATTTTGCGCTGGTTGCAATCTCCGGAGGGCTTTTTCTTTATTCCTATTACAGTGGAAAATATCAGCGCTGCTACCTGATTACCATTGTCGTGATCTTTCTGATCGTTTTTCCGGTGATGTTTTTTACCAGCGGCGGTTATCGTGGCGGCATGCCGGCATTCTTTGTGTTTGCTATTATTTTTACCGTGCTGATGCTGGAAAAAAGACGCGCTCTGATCGTTTCCTTGCTGGAGATCCTCCTTTATATGGGACTGTGTCTGGTTGCATACCATTTCCCGGACACTGTAACTCCTTTTGCCACGGAAGCAGACCGGCTGGCAGATATCCTTCTGGCGTTTGTCTCTGTAAGTATTGTCTGCGGCAGTGTTCTCTATTTTCATCTGAAGGAATATAACCAGCAGCAGCTCCTTCTGGAGGAACAGAATCTGCGACTGCGCTCCCTTGATAATGCCAAGTCCACCTTCCTGACCACCGTTGCCCATGAGATTAAAAATCCTCTGAGTTCCATTTCCCTCCACGCGCGGGACACCTCCGAGCTCCTTGAGGAAGAGCCTCTGGATTTCTCTCTTATGCAGGAAAATCTCCGCACCATTGAACAGTCGGTAATGCGGATCGACCGGATCGTGCTGGATCTGATGGATACGGTTTCCATTGAGCAGGGACGGCTTGCCCTTTCCCTTATCCCATCAGATCTGTCCGGTCTTTTGTATTCTGTAAAAAAAGACTACTGCAGTCATCCAAGCTCAAAGAACAATCAGCTGGTCCTTACAACACAATCCGGACTCCCGGAAATCTCTGCTGATCCGGAACGGCTGATCCAGGTTGTCACCAATCTGATCTCCAATGCAGAGCGTCACACCCAAAACGGAACCATCACCATTTCTCTTACCGGCGAACCGGGCTGGCAGACCATCTGCGTCTCCGACACCGGAACCGGCATGTCAGAAGAAATGCGAAAAAACGCACTCAAGGGTTATGTTTCCGCTGATAAGGATTACTGGCGGCACGGCATAGGCCTCTATGTCTGTCATCAGATCATCACTGCCCATGGCGGCAAAATATGGCTGAAAAGTAAAGAAGGCGAGGGAACTCAGGTGTTCTTCTCACTTCCGGAGGAGGAATCATAAATGAATGAAATGAAATCACTTATCCTTATGGTCGAGGATGAAGAACAGGTGCTGAATACCAACTGCCGGATGCTGCGGCGCCGTGGCTACGATGTCCGCACTGCACAGACAGCCGCCGAAGCCTGTCATCAGCTTGAAGAACAGCTGCCGGATCTTCTTATCCTGGACATTATGCTTCCGGACGGAAACGGTCTGGATATCTGCCGCCGCTTCCGCGAAAAAACCATGAATCCGGTTCTTTTTCTCACCGGAAAAAGTGATATCCGGGATCGGGTAGAAGGACTTCAGCAAGGAGGCGACTATTATCTCACCAAACCTTATAATTTCGATGAATTTCTGGCCGTGATCCAAATGCTTCTGGAACGCCAGAAACGAATGGAAGAAAAAATAAAAGAAAAATTTCAGTCCTCCCGTCAGATCACCATCGGCAGCCTGCGGCTGGATCTTTCGGACGGCCATGCATATCTCAACAATGCCGACACAGGCCTTACCCGGACCGAATTCTCTCTGCTGCGTCTCCTTGCAGAAAACCAGGAGAAGATTTTTTCTGCAAAGGAGCTCTACGAAGCGGTATGGGGCAGCTGTGCAGGAACAGATACCAGCACGGTACGGCGGCATATCTTTAACCTGCGGACCAAGATCGGTGCCGAAGATACCGATGAGTATGACATTGTCTCGGTTTATGGGAAGGGATATCTTTTTACCTGCCGGTAAGCCGGTCTTTTCACGATCGGATAGCATATTTCCAGACCTGTACGCAGCTTTCCGTAAATGTCTCTTTTTCTTCACATTTCCGGATATCGGGATCTGTCTGTTACAATGTACTTAACAGACAGATCTTTTTTATTTGTAAAAATTTATGATCAAAGAATAGTAAGCAGCTAACTGCTGCGCAATTTATCAGGAGGTGCCTATGCATAAAAAAATCTTAGTTCTTTTAACAGGCGCGATCGCTCTTTCCATATCTGCAGTCCCGGTCCTCGCTTCTGACCCTCCAACCGATGACGGTCAGTACATCTGGCAGGATGAAAACGGAGATTACTGGTACCGCAATGGTTCCGAGGATGAATATATCGGGGAAGGTAATTATGCCCCTGACCCGGATTCCGGTGAACTGATGGAAGGCAACGATGCCGGCTGGACCGAACAGGACGGTTATTTTGAGCCTCATTATTATTATGAGGACGGCAGTGTGTGGCTGGAAGATGCCACCGGAACCACATATATTGGCTCCAGAGATAAATATTATATTGATGACTACGGTAATCTTCAGGAATATTCCGATTCTGAAACTGATTCCTCCTCCGGAGATTCTTCAGAAGAATCCTCCGATACCAGTGGAAACTCCTCCTCGCAGGATTCCGATTCTTCATACCCAAATTCCTCTTCCGATACAAACACGGAGGATTCCTCTGAATCGGAAAAGCGCGGCGAGCTTCATATGCGGGTTGGATTCCCTGCCGATGATACGATCAGAGAATCCATGCCCGAAAAAGAAGGTTATTTCGAGCAGCGTTCCGTAAATGGCGGAAAAAGCACTGCCTTTGTTTTAAAAGTACCGAATTCCTCTCTGGAGGATTCTTCCCTGAAGGGTTTTCTGGCAGAATACTATCCGGTAAAGGGTGAGATCATCACCAAAAAGGATCTTACCTTTGAATCTTATCCTGCCACGAAATATCAATACTTAACCGAAGTCAACGAAGAAGAAAAAAATGTAGATGCTCTTGTATGCCAGACTGACGATTATACATTCGGACTTTTTGTCCTGACTCCGTCAGACACCTATGATAAGGCCGCCGAAAAGGAAGCCACAGAGCTGATCAAATCCATAGATTTCGTTTACGCAGAGCGTGTGGATATGGCCATGACGGATTACTTCCAGGTCCTCACTCCGGAGCGCTGGAAATATCTCTGCCATTATGAAACAACCGAAACCGAAAATGGTGGATATAAACTGACTTATTACAATGAGGATGTTCCTGTACTGACTCTGGAAGCCAGATATTACGATGGCGAAGACCAGCCTCTGGACAGTGTATGGCAGGGCTATCTCGGCCGTATCGAAACCGTCGACGGCAAAAAATACGATCTTCTGTCCACCATCAGCCAGTACTCCAAGGACGCCTCTGATGAATGGAAGGAAATGTATGACACTTATCTGGATGTCATAAACGGGATCCGTATAATGGACGGCTGTTCCCTGACCGAAGGAAGCCATGCCTGATCCACCTTGTGATTCACATTGTCCCCTCTGCCGTTATTTTGCAGACCGGAAGATCCATAGCTGCATGAGATGTTGACAGTGCTATATATCAGATATAGATTTTCCAGTCGCAAAAGGCACATCATATTTACATAAAAGAAGCTGCAAACTCTGTTTTTTCACTGTTCTGCAGCTTCTTTGTGTTATTCCGTCCGACTATATCTTCTGCTGTCTATCCTTCGTAAATCTGATCAAAAATCCCTCCATCTGAGAAATGTGTTTCCTGTGCCTTTTTCCATCCGCCGAAATCATCAATGGTGACAAGATTGATGTCCAGATTAAACACATCGGAGTATTCCTTCAGAATATCCTGGTTTGACGGACGGTAATAATTATCACCGGCGATCCTCTGTGCTTCATCGGAATAGAGATAATTCAGATATTCCTCTGCCACATCTCTGGTGCCTCTTTTGTCTACGACTTTATCGACTACTGCTACAGATGGCTGTGCAAGGATGCTGATGCTTGGTGTTACGATCTCGTAGTCGTCCGGATAATCCTTTACGGAAAGATAGGCTTCATTTTCCCAGGCGATCAGTACATCACCCTGTCCGTTTTCCACGAAAGAGGTCGTTGCGCCTCTGGCTCCGGTGTCCAGGACAAGTACGTTTTTGTAAAGATCTCCGATGAATTCTTTAATTTTGTCCTCGTCTCCGTTATATTTATCTTTTGCATAGGCCCAGGCTGCCAGATAGTTCCATCTTGCTCCGCCGGAGGTTTTCGGGTTTGGTGTGATCACACCTACGTCTTTCTTTACCAGATCGTCCCAGTCTTTGATGTTCTTCGGATTTCCTTTTCTCACAAGAAATACAATAGTCGAAGTGTAGGGAGCGCTGTCCTCCGGAAATTCATCCACCCATCCGTCATCGATGAGTCCTGCATCCTGGATCGCATCCACATCATACTCCAGTGCCAGTGTTACCACATCTGCTTCCAGTCCGTTGGCAACCTCAAGTGCCTGTTTTCCTGAGCCTCCGTGGGATTGTGTGATGTCCACATCCTGCCCTGTCTTTTCTTTCCAATGCTTCTGAAAGATCTTATTATACTGTTCATAGAGCTCTCTGGTGGGGTCATAGGATACGTTTGTAATGCTGACACTGTCCGCCGCATAAGCGGTTGCTCCTGTAAGACTTCCGATGGTTACTGCTGCCAAAAGGGCTGCTGTTGCTGATTTCCATTTTCTTTTCATAATACTTTTCCTCCTGTTTTTCTGCCTTTATTTTTGTTGTTGGCTTATTATAAACACGAGTAAGTCTTTATGAAAACTATAGAATCGGAAACCGTTTTCATGCATTTCTGGTGATTTTTTATTTGATATTCAATTCTTCCAGCAGCTTTTTCATATAATTTTCATCTTTCATAGCCTTATCAAGGTCTTCTGTACGGTTCTCTTCCAGAAGTTTTTTTGACAAAAGCAGTCCCTGCTCCATTCCTTTTTTCATTCCTTTTTTCATTCCTTTTTCCATTCCCTCATCCAACAACATCTGTCCAAGTCTTGTCATAGATATAACCTCCTTAATCTCATCCAGATCTTTACTATCCAAAAACTTATCTGCCAGAGTATATAACATTGCCATTGTTTTTTCTGCTGTTAGGCCACGTTTCTTTTTGGATAGTATAACTGCTTCTTTGATTTTTTCCTTAATCTTCATATTCCCAGACATTAATGGTGTCAACGATAGGCTTGCATAATCTTCTTCCGTAAGCTCTGTTCCGTCTTCTTGTTTTTGTCGTATTTTTTCAAAAACCTCATCTGCATTTCTATCCTTGAGATATATCGGTTGTATCCGATATGTAAACAGTCCCATATTCAATTCTGTCTTAACCGATTTGATTCCACCTGAATAAATCACATAGGTTATAACATTTTTTCCTGTTTTATGTGAATATACCGCATCATAGGCAAGAAATCTGCGCAAATCATTTTCTCCCTTGTCGGTTGTCTGGAATTCTATATGAATATAAAATCCTTCTTTAGTCAGAAATGTAAAATCCATATATAAAGAATGAATAGTAAGTTCTATCAGCTCTGTAGGACCAAGATTCACAAATTCATAGTCAATTCCAAGACTTTTCAGGATCGTATCACGGAAATAATCAAATCCCATTTTCATAATAGCATCTTCATGTTTTGTATTTGCCATGTGGCACCTCTTTTTTAGTTCAGTATCGTTATCGGCTGTGCCTTGAAAATGCTTTTGTAATTTTACTCTGACTCTTTATCTTATGTGAATTTTATTATTCTTAATCGTCCTCCTTGTTATATTTATTTTATCAGACCCGGACTAAAAAATCATCATTACTCTTCCGACAAATTCTTCCTTTATTTTCTATCCGTTTTTATTTTATGGTTATCCACACCCACCCCGGAGAAACATTCTCCGGGGTGGGTGGTTTTCCACATATTCCACAGAAGTTATCCTCTTCTGTCGTGTTTTCACAGATAAATATAGTCGTTCATGACTGGCTGCAGGCCATGGTCTTTCAGGGCGTTGAAAACTTCGTCCACAGACCTTCCGTCGGAAATCTCAAACTGATCATCACCTTTATCCTCAATATCATCCACATGGCTTCCGATTCCGGTGCTGACACCTGCAGAGATCTTGGTTGCTGCGATATTCACCAGATTGTCACGGACACGCTCACACTCTCTGGTGGATACAGTAATACTTGCAAACGGCATAAACAGACGATATGCACAAACTACCTGCAAAAGCTGCGGTTCGTGTACATCCTTCGGGTTGATCCTGTCGTTGTTGATGATCGGACGAAGTCTCGGGCAGGAAAAAGCGATCTCTGCGTGTGGATATTTTCTCTGCAGAAGATATGCGTGATATCCCGTTGCAAAAGCATCCTTGCGGAAATCATCCAGTCCCAGAAGTGCCGCAAAACCAACACCTCGCATACCGCCTTTTAACGCACGCTCCTGTGTATTTAACCTGTATGGGAAAATCCTCTTGTGGCCTGCCAGATGCAGAGTTTCGTATTTATCAGAATTATAAGTCTCCTGGAAAACCGTCACATAATCTGCGCCGCATTTGTGAAGATATGCGTACTCATCAGAATTCATCGGATACACCTCAAGACCGACTACCTTGAAATATTTCCGGGCGATCTCACAAGCCTTTCCGATATATTCCACATTAGATTTCGTTTTGCTCTCTCCGGTAAGGATCAAGATCTCCTGGAGTCCGGTTTCTGCAATAGCTGCCATCTCTTTCTCGATCTCATCTGCATTCAGCTGTGCGCGTCGGATCTTGTTGTGGCAGTTAAATCCACAGTAAATACAGTAGTTCTCACAGTAGTTTGCAATGTAGATCGGTGTAAACATGCAGATACTGTTCCCAAAATGTTTCCTTGTTTCGATCCGTGCAGCCTGTGCGATTTCTTCCAGAAGAGGCAGCGCTGCCGGTGAAAGCAGTGCTTTAAAATCCTCCGGTGTACGGTTGTCATGAGCAAGCGCTCTCCGTACATCCGCTTCTGTGTACTTATCATAATCATATGCGTTCATTGCGGAAATAACCTGATCCATTACATCAGATTCTTCCAGCTGTTCCATATCCGGAAGGTATTTCATGTGATCGATACGGTTCTTTTTCATATCTTCCAGAATTTCTTCATTTACGATACTTTCATTAAAATGGCCGTCCTGCTGACTGGCCTGTACTGTTTCTGCCATTACTCTTATGTCGCTCCTCTCATATATTGCAGCAATACTCTGGTCCTCACTGCTGCATATCTGTAAACTCAATTTCGATTGAAACCAGACAATACCTGTGTTTCACTACACAGGCAGTGCCTGTCCCCCGCTTAGTGTTCTGCGTTCAATCATTCATTTATCAATTTTACTCATGAAGAAATCCGGTCAGTGGTGAGGATGCACTTGCACCTCTCTCCAGAGTTCTTCCCATACCGGAAAGATATGCACTTCTTCCTGCCTCAATAGCTTTCTTAAAGGCTTCCGCCATAACACGGACGTCTCCTGCAGTTGCAATGGCTGTATTTGCCATAACTGCTGCAGCACCCATTTCCATAGCCTCACATGCCTGTGACGGGCGGCCGATTCCTGCGTCCACGATGATCGGAAGGTCGATCTCGTCGATAAGGATCTGGATGAATTCTTTTGTACAGATTCCTTTGTTGGAACCGATCGGAGAGCCAAGTGGCATTACACAGGCAGCTCCTGCATTCACCAGATCTCTGGCTGCATTCAGATCCGGATACATGTACGGCATAACTACAAAGCCCTCTTTTGCAAGGATCTCTGTTGCCTTGATGGTCTCGTAATTATCCGGAAGAAGATATTTGGAATCATGGATAACTTCGATCTTTACAAAATCTCCGCAGCCAAGCTCGCGGGAAAGTCTTGCAATACGGACTGCTTCCTCTGCATTTCTGGCTCCTGATGTATTCGGAAGAAGAGTAACATCCTTCGGCACATAGTCAAGAATATTGGCAAGCCCACCCTCATTTGCACGGCGCAGGGCAAGTGTTACGATCTGAGTTCCTGCTTTTTCAATACATGCTTTTACAAGCTCCAGGGAAAATTTTCCGGAACCAAGGATAAAACGGGAAGTAAACTCATGGCCTCCCAGAATCAGTTTGTCTTCATTTGTGTTTGCTGTTGTCATTTTTTATGTCCACCTTTCTTTATCTGTTTGCAGAAAATATTTCCACCGATTTATAATTCAGCTCTACTACAACCTGCACCGGAACATAGTTGCATGCTTCCAGATATTCTGTTACTGTCACCGGCTTTTCCAATGTTCTGCTTTCACCATTTACTGTGATCATGATCTCTCCTTTCCGGAAACTTCAAAAGCTATTCGTCAATAAAAAAGAGTTCACAAAGAAATACACCCGCGGTGGTGCACCCCTTCATGAACTCAGTTCACTCTCAAATTTCCCAATATTCAATTGTCGATACCGGGGTTAAAAGCATTCGCTCTTGATCCCTTCCCTGTAAATCCTGATCTTACGTATTCAATCGGATAAAAACATCCGCATCCAATAAAAAAGGAGATACACCAAAGTATCTCCCGTAAATTCATCTTATACGTTCCTACGTTGGCATTATCCAAATCAGGTATAAGGGTCGAAGTTGAAGACTTCCTCTCAGCCTGCCATCACAAGCTCCCCTGTTATTTACATGGTTTAGTATAAGGCGAATTATGATCAATGTCAAGAGCATTAAATTTTCTCACAATAGTTCCAATTTGTTCTAAACTATAGTACACTATAATTGCTGCCAACCCTCCAGCAGAAAG
>PPYF01594304.1_pt1 | contig 10078 bp, 6 predicted proteins | sample 1559871 | NCBI WGS metagenome assembly PPYF01 (sample SAMN08240021, study PRJNA423297) | Human gut metagenome, whole genome shotgun sequencing project.
CCGTTATTCACAGCTAAAAGTTCCGTGTTAATCTGTTTCATATAGTATTGACCAACCACCAAAGAGGCGGCACCCATAGCGACATTCGCAAGATTCATCTGCGCTATCTTTTCCACAGTTCCATCCACCGACAAAAAATTAGCTTGTCCTTTTATCGTTGCACCACTTTTATAAAAGCCTCTTACTGCATCTTGCATTTCCTGTGACTTTACAAGTTGCGCACCACTAGGAAGTTTTGCCATATATATTCCGGCATTAGCAAGCTGTAAGCCCTCTGCTACCCCGGCTGTGTTCGCAATCATTTTTGCTGCCTCTGGCACTGCGCTCATAACCCTTGATATTACATTTTTATCCTCAATCTCTATCAAATTAAGCTGTTCCTGCTCTGTTAATGCCGGAAGCTCCTCTAACTTAACTACTATTTCATTCTTCTTTTTCTTCCCAAACATCAACACTTCCTCCACTTCAATACCGAAAATAATACAATCAGGAAATTCTACGCAGCTCATTCCGGATCGCTTCCACCTGCCTAATTGCGCCTTTTATTTTCCGTCTGACTTTATCTATCTGTAAATGTGTAATACAGTCCATAAATCCACTGTCAAACCAGAGGTCAATTACAGAGGTCAGTTTCGGATACTGTAACTTAACGCTTTTTGCCTTTTTTACTACATCCAATTCCACATTTAAACTATCTAATGCCTGTGCTGCCACACGTATTTCATACTCTGCATCTTCCAATGAACTATGCTTTAACAAGGATGTGAAAAATCCTGTTGTCAGCATATCCAATACACTTGCGTTACTGCTTGTATTCACTGCGGATTCTGCATTGTGCAAACATTGTAATGCATAATCTGCGGCCTCGATTGCAGAACGCACATCATAAATAAATGTGCTATCGTCTGCAACATCTTCTTCCTCTTGCAGTGCTTCCGGTAATTTGATACTGTTCTTTTTTGCAACCTCAATGATAATCTCATCATCTATGAATCCATATAGTTCTTCTAACGCATCATCACTAACAAGAATACCGGCATTAAGTACAGCATCTTTAGTGGTATCTGCATCACACATTGATGATATTTCCATCAATTCATCTTCATGGAACTGCACTCCTGCATCAATGGCTCTACGAATAAAGGAACTTGCCTCATACTCATCCGAGCCGAATAATTCCATTGCTACCTCTACAACTTCCTCTCCACTTCCAAAATCAGTCAGAGCTTTGGAACGTGCTATTGCATAGGCACTATTCCATTCATAAAAACCATTATAAAACTTTACCCAACTGATAGGGGTAGATGTATCCGGACACAATTCTTCCGTATAGTCTTCCTCTATATCATCCGGTGCTTTTATCCGATATTTCTTTGCAATGTCAATAATAAGCTCATCATCTACACAGCCGTATAAATCTTCCAAATCCTGTGCTGTTAAACTATCGCCTGATACTGCCAATGCTTTTTTAAAGCTGTCCTCACTGCAAATACTACTAATTTCAGCGAGGTTTTCCCCAGAAAACTTCACTCCATACTGTATTGCTCTATTAAGCAGTCTCGTAGCACCCTTTTCATCTTCAAAAGCTATAATATTCAATGCATCCGTAACCTCATCTGCATCTCCCATATCTTCTAATGACGATATTTTATTTACAGCGGTACTGACAGCCCAATCATTTATTTTTTCGTAGTATTCTTCCCATTTCATATAACCACTCCAAACCGGCTATACTTCCTTTGCCACTTTCTGAACCAATGAGCGTAACGCCTTATCCAGTCTCGGCATTGCATCACACTGGAAATCTTTAATTTTTTGCCAATCATCCATATCTGTAATATTCACGTCTTCTAAACGGCAACTGATTCTGCATGATTTCTTTTCATCCAAACGCTCCCAAAATAAAGGTTCTCCAAAAGTCTTTTCAATCTCATCCTTTTTTTCATACAGTAAATCAAATATCTTTTCGTTTACTTCCTTATCGCCATGATTGATAGATATTTCTACGCTGGCATATTTCTTTGTTACAGCAAATGTAAAAGGAATACCAGATACACCGGAGCCTCCGGATAACCAATGGTCAGTAGATGGATTTACATTCTGAAACTGCTTCGATACTGTGGCAAACTGCTCCAATAATTCTAACCAATAGCGTTTTCTAAGTTCCTCTATACCCTTATTGCTTTCTTTTACGCTCTGTGATTCCTTTGCCTTATCAGCCATTTTTATATAATAATCAGCGGCCTCTTTTACTGGGATAATCTGCTCAATATCTAAGAGAAGTTCATCCCCGTGCTTGTACGGTGTGGCTTTAAAACACTTTACAGAAATATTATGATTTATCATCCACATAACGGTGCTAGTAACTTCTTTTCTAAAATTACCGGCAACTAAAATCATACGTTGGTCTTGCTCATTAAGTTCAATTTCATCAATAGATTTTCCATCATAAAATTCAACCAACTTATCCTCTGCCTTTTCCCCTTTACCCTGCTTATCCAAAAAAGCCTGATAAATACTTACTATCTGTGTTTTGGAAAGAGTTGAGCAGTATGATACATATTTCAATGCTTGCCATGTGACATCCTTGCCGGTATCATCTAATTTATTTTCAATAATAACCAATGCCCCGGAACGGTCTAGCGCAAGCAAATCAAGTCTTTCATTAGTCCCATCAAAACCATCAAATTCTTTTTGAATAATCAGTAATTCCTCATCCAGACAGGACGGTGTTTTTGCAATCCATTCTTGAAGATGCTCTCTCTCTTTAAATCCCAGCTCATGAAATGTGGTCTTCACAATCTTTGTCAGCTTATTATTTTCTTTATCAATCAGAAACATTGTAACCCTCCTGTCTTAGATTCCTTATTTACATATTTTCTACCAATATCGTGTTAATAGCCTCACGTATTACTTTTCTAATTTGCCTTGCATTATCCAGTTTATCTACCAATCCGTATATTACTTCTTTTATCCCAGACTGTTCAATTACCACTTTTTCATCTGCATCCAATTCATCAAATTGCTTTGCATATTCTTTCTTGATAATTGTATCTATTGCTGCCTTATCCAATTTATCAAACTTGATTACTGCATCAAACCTTGAATATATAGGCTCTCCCAACGCAGATTTAATTTCTTTTTCAGACATAAAATTAGACGTGCATATTATAATGGAGCTACCCATATTTACAAAATAATTTTTGTCTTCATACACGCCTTCATCAAATAATTGATAAAATGCACTATGGAATACCGGATGAGGTTTATCGAACTCATCCAATAAAACTACATTAGATTCTCTTTCTAAAAGCTCCCTTGCAAAACTATTTTCATTATGCTTGCCTCCAAAAATATAGGAACTAAATGCATCACTATGTAGCATTGAAAATTGTTTTCGGAATAACTTTTCCTCTAATGTTTCTGCAATGAATTTTGCCGTTTCTGTTTTTCCTATTCCAGTACTGCCATAAAACAAGAGTACACACGGCTTGTTGTATCTTCCTTTTGCAACTCCGTATAATGCAGATAAAATCTGATGTTGCGCTCTTTCTTGTCCTATAACTGCGGTAGGAAAACCATCTTTCAATTTCCGTAGTTCATCCATCCCAAGTGTCTGATATTTTCTTTCTGTCTCATCACATTTTACGCTACTATACTGTTTTAATCGCTTTGTTATACTATTTGGTGGGTTCTGCAAATACAAATCATCTATTTTGTAGCGGAACAAAAAATTTATAAAGCTCTCAATAAAACTTTCCGTAAAAGATGCATAATCCTCTGAAAACGCAATTACGGACTTATATTCCTCTATTTCTTCCTCTTTGCGTACCTGTTTTCCTTCTACATCCACTGTATGCCTACGGTTTTTTGCATCATCTCTAAGCCCCAACTCCACCAAAGGCATATAATCCTCTTGCACGTCTTTTATTACTTCCCGAAATCCAGACAAACCGCCATAATAAATATGCACATTCATCATCTACAAACACCTGCCAATATCACATCATATACCTTAATCTCGTCTACATTTCCTCTTAGCTCATTTGATGTTGCCAAATCGTATCCGCTAATTTCTTGCTCTGAATTATTACCAAATTCTGATTCCATAGTAAGATTCCCCATATTAACTGTACCAACTTCTATCGCATGGTAAGTCAATTTCATCTTTACTAAATCTGAAATGTAGTAATTGTTGCGAAAAGCTTTGATATTAAAACGCAATACCACTGTTTCTCCATTGTCTTCTGCCATCAGCTCATAGTATCCACGCCCACTATCAAGTGCCTCATCCATAAGAGATAAGTTAAGATTCAGTCCCTCTGCTACTTCTATGTGTCCGTCTGTCATTTTTAAATATGGTGTAAGCATTTTAAAAAAAGCAAAAGATTTTGGATAGGGATACGGTCTACAATCACTGAATACCCGGATATAATCTTTTCCTTCCTTTTCCGCACCAGATAAGTAATCTGTCAAAATCGTATTCTCGACTGCTTTAGAAATAATTGTATTTCCCTCTCTTGAAAAATCAGCATTTCCATCCACACCAATCTTTGCAGAAATCATGTTAAATATTCCTGCCGACTTACTTGCTTCTGCCTCTGCTCCTACTGCCAATTCAGAAGATTTTGTAACAATATGCTCTTTCTTATTAGTATTTTTCCCGCCAGCTAACACGTAAATAAAGTCCGTAGCTGAACCCTCATCAAAATATACAATCTTTATCATTTTCTTACCTTTTGGCTTTCTCGTTCCCATATATATCACACCTTTTACTGCTCAATCCTTACAAAACCGTAATCGCTTTTTGCGCTTTAATAAGGTATTTTTCTACTTCTGTTTTCTCAATAATTTCTGTGGCATCCTTTTCATATTGCAATGCCCTGGCAAAATCCAACACTGCCCTATCAAATACCCAGCAGTCCAAAAATGCTAATCCCCGGTGCAGATATGTACGATAACTTTTTTCTAGCTCAACCGCTTTATTCATAATCAAAAATCTTCTATCTCTACCATCCGTCTCATCTGCAAGCCTAATCAGCTCTGTAACATCTTCCGTTTCAATTCCGGGTACAGCCTCCAATGTGCTATCCAATATTCCAATATCAATGTAATCTGCATTATAGGAATTTACAATGTCTACTATCTCATTCACAATATTTCTATCCAGCTCATTTGCATTACAGATTCCCTGTTTAATAAGCGTGTCCGGGCTTTCTCCATCAAGCAAACATTCAAACACATTACATGGCAGTAACACTTTTCCATCCTTCTGCTCGTACTTGAACTGATACTCTATTGTACCAACTCCACTACCTCTTACATTCACTTTCTGTATAGTAGGGAATAACTGCACATTTTTAGCCCATCCAACCACATACATCATATTAAAGGACTCTACCACCCAAAGCACTTGCTTAATAGGTTTTCTACAATATTCCTCTGGTATATCCTCTGCAAGAAATCCAGTAAGAAAATGATTATAATACAACAAATGCTGCCAATAGGAATCTTCATTTTCCGGATCATACGGGAACCTACATATCACAAGTTCCTCTGATGCTTCCAATACAATATCTGTCTTCTCTGCATCCGGCATTTCCTTAATAGCATTGAAGTAATCCTCTAACTCTTTCATGTACTGGTCATATCTCGGAAAGAGCTTCATCCGGGCTTTAAACTTTGCATTATGGTCTTTGTATAACTGATGTGTATACTCATGAAAGATAACTGACTGTATAGCCCCTACTGAAACTTTATCCGTATTCAGCATATTGCTTAAAATAATGTGGTTATGCCAAAACTGAAATTCCCCATATCGGGACAACATATTATCTTTAGACCACGCAATAGTAGGTACAGCATATCCATCATTTTTGCCGTATGTATCAATAATCTCTATAAGCATTTTTTGTAAATCAATATTTGCCATACCTACTACCTCCATTCATCTATTCAACACCTAATGCTTTAAATACTGCATCTTCAACACTGTTATAAAAAATCAGATTAAAGCATCCTATCAGTTCTGCCGGAACAGAACCCAAATCTACTGCGGATGCAATCGGTAATAATACTTTCTTTGCACCACTATCCAAGCAAACTTGTAGTGTATTTGCCAATTCTTCCACTTTCATAACAGTACCGCCAATACTGAAATCGCCAAGAACAACTGCACTGCTTACTACCGACTTCCCTAACGCTATGGAGCATATAGCAACAACAGATGCCAGAGACAAATTCTTTGTCATACCAATACCATTCATATCCTGAACCTCCAGAATATAATCTTTGGTAGTCATGCTAATGCTACCACTAATGGCACGTGCATTTGCCTTCAGATAGCGATATGCTGTGTCAACAGCTTCTTTTGCATCCCTGTCTGTTCCTATTCCGGTCTTCTCAAATTTGCCGTTACCAGCGGTCATTTGCATTTCCAGCTTATATACGCCAAGCATACCAGACTTACTATGTCCGACTGTATAAACGTGTCCCGGTTTACTCATGCCCTCTGGTATGAGCTTACTGCCACCCTGCTCCGGAACAGGCACATATTCCTCTGAAAATGTGTCATTGTCTATGTAAGAAAAATTGACATCATAGAACTCCATACCGCCAATTTTCTTCTGCTGTTCTTTTACCCTACGTCTCATTTCAAGTGCGAAACGCAAGATTTCTTCTACGCTCTCACGGTCAAACTCTCCGTCAGGATGAATGAGCTTCACTAATCCTGATACGGTTTTCTTTACAGCGATAACGTCACGCTGATTAAGGTTATTACCCAGCTTGAAGTAATGTGTATATGCATCTGCATACGAAATCTTTCTAAGCTCACGCATAATCTCTGAAAAATAATCCGTGATAAAACCGTAATCATTTGTAAAAAATTCCGGTCTGTACTTTGGTATTTCCCATCCCGGTATATAACAATGGATACGGTCTAAAAATGCTGTATCATTTCCCATAGCTTCCGGGAATGGCTCAAACAAATGGGATGTCTTTAGGATAGCATCCACGCTCTGATTGATGTTACCCACAAAAACCATAGAAGCATAGGCGTTCTTTTCTTCCTTGCCCCTTGCAAAAGAACCAGATGCCATGTAGTCCTTCATAATCTGTACGCCATCCTGATCCTTGAACTTGATGCCTGCTACCTCATCAAATGCTACACAGTCCCACATACCAACAAGCCCGACCTGCTTTGTTCCCATGTTATAAAACAGATTAGCAACCGTTGTCTGTCCCCCGGACACTAAAATACTGTTAGGACTGATTTCCTTGTAAACATGAGATTTACCAGTCCCTCTCGGTCCTAACTCTACAAGGTTGTAATTGTTTTCTACAAGTGGTATCAGTCTGGCAAGATGCAGCCACTTCTCACGCTTGTTAAACTGAACCGGCTCCATACCCACACTACGCAATACCACATCTATCCATTCATCATCTGTAAATCTTGCTCTTGCGGCCTTAACCTCATCAAAATCCAGACTAGGCATCTGTATAGGTGTCAGCTTATGAATCATAAAAGGTGTGCGGTGCTTATCTGCCTCATCATAAAAATATTCCATTTGTACAATACACCAGATACCGCCACACAATAATCTTTCATAATCCCGGACATAGCTTTCCGCAATCGGAACTTGCTTTATTCCAAGATTAGAAAACTCTGCCTCATAAATATCCTCTTTTATATTCAGATGAACAGAAATACGGTCAATGACTGTGTAAGAACCTTTTTCACGCAACTTCGCAATAATCTTCTGCGCTTCATCCGGTCTTACATAGTTTTCTGCCAGTATCTTTTTTACCGTTTCCACACCGGCTTCTATCTCATCCTCATCCAAAGAAGAACAATACATACCAAGCAAATATTCCAGCACATAAACCGGAACATTTGCTCCCTCTTTTATTCTTTTGGTCAAGTCTTTGCGCACTATTTTACCAGCGAAATTGCTTTGTAATTTTTCCAAAAGCTCTGTATCGCCTTCGTAATGAAAATCGCTCATGTTGACACCACCTTACGTTAAAATCCAAAGTCATTTGCAAATGCTACATCCATAATGACCTCATGCCTGAATACTTCTACATCATTGCTCTCATCATAAGCAACCAAGTAGTATTTCTTGTTCTTATCGTACTTTTTATTCTTGAATGTGAAACGCATACGGAACAAACGCTTCTGTACGTCCTCATCCCTCTTATCTGCTACATAGATATTTTCGTTAGAAATTTTCTCATTATCATCTGACAAGAAGAACAACTTATACTTAGTCCCCTTTACAACATCACTAACTGGCTCTGACTGAATAAAATCAAGAGTGGTAATGAGGTTTGTAATCTTCTGTACTAAGCTGACAAGCATAATTTGTACAGTACGTGTTTCTACTGCACCCTTATCCATTTTAATATCAATAACCGGGACTAACATTTCCTGTGGAGAAGACCCTCCATGCACATAGTTCAGTCCAGCATTTCCTTTTGCAGAAAATACATTTGTACTGCATGAATAGGAAATAATCTTGCTATCATCATTTCCAAGCATATATCCCAAGCCAATGTTCATGATTCCATCATCAATTACCGGCTCTTTCGCAACAATGTATCTACGCTTCTTTAACTTGCCCGGTTCTTCCGCTGTACTTATCTTATCGCTCTGTGTTACCGGGTTTCTCTTATAAATGAATCCGTGGTCAGAGGTTACAATAAAACGGTATGTGTTTGCACTTCCGGAAATCTTCTGTATCAGCTCTGCAATTTCATCCACAGCCTTACTACAAGCATCAAAGACCTCATCTTCCGTATTTTCTCCGGCATTATCTATCTGGTCATGATAGATATACACTACTTGCTGCGCTGTAAAAATATCACGTAGCTCCATACCCTTTAATCCCTTAATATCGCTGTATTTTACACAACGGCTTTCAGGAATATAGGACTGCAATACTGCCTGTCTGGTAGGTGTATCTATCGCATATTTTCCATCTACCAATTCTTTAAAATCATCTGTCAGCTCTAACGTCTTATGAGGAAGTAATGCCTCCATGCCAAGTCTCGTATATGACGGCAATACACTAAGCATAGGCTTTATGGATAAAGAGTCCTTACACTTAGGGTTGTCCTGCATACGCTTGTACAATTCACATCCGACCTCAAAACGCATACCATCTGAAATAATAACTACGGTACGTTCCTTATTTGAACGAACATATTTATTGAAGAACTCTCGCTGTAATGGAATAACCGCAAGTGCATCCGGTTCCTGCAGACCAGCGTTCCACTTTGGTAACAGCTTTCCGAGGTATTCGTTTGTGTAGATATTCTCCACCAGCTCACGAAGTTCCTCATATCCGGCTGTACTTTCCAAATGGTCATAGTTTGTGTAGAACTCACGATAACAGCTATCAATAACACAATCACAGGCAACATAATTATCAATGATTTGCTTGAAGCCATTCATAGGTTTATAACTTGCCTGCATAATGAGGAAATAGGCATTACTAAGCATCTTATAAACTTTAGCGTATTTTCTTCCGAAATGCATTTTTGAACGCATATCACATACTTCACAGATACCTCTATTTCCAAGTTGAGCAATCAAATCCTCTGACAGCAGCCTGTCTACAATCCACTGAATAAGTATTTTATCAATATCCGCAAATGAATCACATTCTACTAAACTTTCCGGTTCAAATGCAGATAATACGCTTGATGCATCCAGCACACCTGCCACATAAGCAGATAACTCATCATACTTATCCCGGTACAGTACATTATTCATCAGGTTATCCATAAACGCTATGATATTACCAGACTTATAGGATACAAAACCTTTCCATCCTTTAGGCAATTCGCAACTGATATAACGGTCAGCATACGTTACAAACATGGATATTAAGAACTTCTCCAATGTTGGCGTTGGGGATGTAAAACCAAATTGCTGTTCTACATACTTCCAAAAGCTGCCCAATAAATCATACTTCTGAAAGTCTGCAATATACTTATTATCTTCCAGTGTATCATCCGTAAATAACACACGGATTACCTCATCAAAAGTACAAGTACGTGTTTTACATACGGC
>PPYF01471515.1_pt1 | contig 10074 bp, 5 predicted proteins | sample 1559871 | NCBI WGS metagenome assembly PPYF01 (sample SAMN08240021, study PRJNA423297) | Human gut metagenome, whole genome shotgun sequencing project.
TATCCGCCGGGCACCCCGCCGCAGCGCGGTTATTTTCTGCAGCGCAACCGGCTCATTGCGGGGCTGTCCCGCGGGCTGTGCGTGGCCGAAGCGCGCCGCCGTTCGGGCACCATGAACACCGTGGCCGCGGCGCTGGCCGCCGGGAGGGACGTTTTCAGCGTGCCGGGCAGCATTTTTTCGCCGCTGTGCGAGGGCACGAACCAGCTTCTGCGCGAGGGCGCGGTGCCCGCTGTATCGGGCGCGGATATCCTTTTGTGGTATGGTCTGGCCCGGCCGGAGCAGCCGGAAAAAGCAAAGCCGGACGGCGCGCCGCTGAGCCTGGACGCACAGAGGATGCGGGACGCGATGAGCGCCGCGGCGCCGCTGCCGCTGGACGCGCTGTGCGCAAAGACGGGCCTGCCGCCGCCCAAGGCGATGGCGGCTTTGACGGAGCTGGAGCTTGCGGGCTTTTCCCGGCAGCTTGCGGGCCGGCAGTTCCAGCTGAAATAGAAAATGACGGCCCTGTGCTGTTTGAAGGGCATGCCCCTCGGGGCGGCCGCATAGATTTGGATTGTTTTTTTTCTCTTATTATCGCATAATAGAAAGAGCCGCGGGCCGCGCAAGGGAGGCCCGCAAGGGGCGCCGGAGGGCGCCCGGCCGTATTCGGAGCGCCCCGGCGGCGCCCAAAAGCATGTCCGCGGGACGGCTGCTCCCGCGGCGGAAGCTGCCCCGGCTGTCTGCCGGACTCGGCCAAATCCCGGAAAAGGACGGTAACACAATGTCAAAACTCGTGATCGTAGAATCCCCGGCGAAAGCCAAGACCATCCGCAAATACCTGGGCGGCGGATATGAGGTGACGGCCTCCATGGGCCACATCCGCGACCTGCCCCAGAGCCAGCTTGGCATTGACGTCGAGCACGGCTACGCGCCTCAGTATATCAACATCAAGGGCAAGGAAAAAATCATCAAGGAGCTTAAGAGCCTGGCCAAGGAGAGCGACGAAGTGTTCCTCGCCACCGACCCGGACCGTGAGGGCGAGGCCATCAGCTGGCATCTGGCCAATCTGCTGGGCCTGGACACTGCGGCGGAAAACCGCGTCACCTTCGGCGAGATCACCAAAAAGGGCGTGACGCAGGGCATGGCCGCGCCGCGCGCCATTGATATGGACCTGTTCAACGCCCAGCAGGCCCGCCGTGTGCTGGACCGCCTGGTGGGCTACAAGCTCTCGCCCTTTTTGTGGAAAAAGGTGCGCCGGGGGCTTTCCGCGGGGCGTGTGCAGAGCGTGGCCGTGCGCCTGATCGTGGACAGGGAAAAGGAGATCGAGGCGTTCAAGCCCGAGGAATACTGGAACATCGACGCGCTGCTCAGCCCCCCGTCCTCCACAAAAAAATTCACCGCGCGCCTCACGGCGCTGGCGGGCGGCAGGAAGCTGGCCGTGACGAGCGCCGGGCAGAGCGCCGAGATCGTCAAGGCCCTGGACGGCGCGGCTTATACCGTGTCCTCCATCAGCAAGGGCAAGCGGAAAAAGGTGCCCGCGCCCCCGTTTATCACCTCCACCATGCAGCAGGAGGCCAGCCGCCGGCTGGGCTTTACGGCAACGCGCACCATGCGAGCGGCCCAGACGCTGTACGAGGGCGTGGATATTGCAGGGCAGGGCACCATGGGCCTGATCACCTACATGCGTACCGACAGCCTGCGCATTGCGGACGAGGCGCAGGCCGCGGCCAAGGAGTTCATCACCGAGACCTACGGCCCGGAATATGTGTGTCCCCAGAAGCGCACCTACAAAAGCAAAAGCGCCACGGCCGCGCAGGACGCCCACGAGGCGGTGCGGCCCACAAACCCCGCTCTGACGCCCGCCGAGGTGGAAAAGAGCGTTTCGGGCGACCCGGCTAAGCTCTACCGCCTGATCTGGAGCCGCTTTATCGCAAGCCAGATGAGCGACTGCCAGCAGGACACCGTCTCTGCCGACATCACCGCGGCGGGCTACCTGTTCCGTGCCAGCGGCTATGTGGTGACGTTCGACGGCTTTACCACGCTGTACGAGGAAGCCACCGACGAGAAAGAGAAGAAAGAGACCGCGCTGCCGCCGCTGGAGGAGGGCATGGTGCTGAAGCTGCGGGAGCTGAAGCCCGAGCAGAAGTTCACCCAGCCGCCCGCGCGCTACACCGAGGCGACGCTCATCAAGGCGCTGGAGGAAAACGGCATCGGCCGTCCGTCCACCTATGCGCCCATCATCACCACCATCATCGACCGCGATTATGTGGAGCGGGACCAGAAAAAGCTGGCGCCCACCACGCTGGGCCGCGTGATCAACGAGCTGATGCTGGAGCAGTTCCCCAACATCGTGGACGTGAAGTTCTCCGCCCATATGGAGGAGGAGCTGGACACCATTGAAAACGGCAAGACGGACTGGCACGAGGTCATCGACGATTTTTACACCGATTTCGACAAAACGCTCAAGGAAGCCGAAGTAAAGATGGAGGGCAAAAGGATCAAGGTGCCCGATGAGGAAACAGACGAGGTCTGCGAGCTGTGCGGCCGGAAAATGGTCATCAAAAGCGGACGCTACGGCAAATTCCTGGCCTGCCCGGGCTTCCCCGAATGCAAAAACACCAAGCGCCTTGTGAAGGACACCGGCGGCCTGTGCCCCAAGTGCGGCAGCCGCATGCTGGTGCGCCATTCCAAAAAGGGCCGTGTGTACTACGGCTGCGAGAAAAACCCCACCTGCGACTTTATGACATGGAACGAGCCCACCACCGAAAAATGCCCGGAGTGCGGTTCCACCCTGTTCAAAAAGGGCGGAAAGAACGGTATCCTGCTGTGCGAAAAAGAGGGCTGCGGTTACTCCCGCGCGCTGGGTGCCGAAAAAAAGGAGTAAGAGCATGCACATCCGGGTCCTGGGCGCGGGCCTCGCGGGATGCGAGGCCGCGCTGTATCTTGCGGGCCGCGGCTACGCCGTGGAACTGTGGGAGCAAAAGCCGCATAAATTTTCCCCCGCGCATAAAAACGCGGATTTCGCGGAGCTTGTGTGCTCCAATTCCCTCAAGGCCGACCGGCTGGATTCCGCCTCCGGCCTGCTGAAGGCGGAAATGAAACTGCTGGGCAGCGCACTGCTGCCCGTGGCCGAGGGCTGCCGCGTGGCGGCGGGCGGCGCGCTGGCTGTGGACCGCGAGGCCTTTGCCGCCGGCGTGACGGCGCTTGTGAAGGGAAACCCCAATATCACGCTGCGCACGGGCGAGGCGCAGGCCGTGGGCGAAGCCGAGCCGGACACGCTGGTGCTGACGGCCACCGGGCCGCTCACCGAGGGCGCGCTGGCGCAGGACATCGCCCGCCTGACGGGGCGGGGCGCGCTCTCGTTTTACGACGCCGCCGCGCCCATCGTCACGGCGGACAGCATCGACCGGGACAGGGTGTTCGCGGCGTCGCGCTACGGGCGAGGCACGGCGGATTACCTCAACTGCCCGTTCGACAAAGCGGGCTACGAGGCCTTCCATGCCGCGCTGGCGGGGGCGGAACGCGCGCCCCTGCACGATTTTGACGGCGAGCCTTCCGTGTACGAGGGCTGCATGCCCATCGAGGTGATGGCAAAGCGCGGCGCCGACACCATGCGCTACGGCCCGCTGCGCCCCGTGGGCCTGACGGACCCCAAAACGGGCCGCCGCCCCTGGGCGAACGTGCAGCTTCGGGCCGAGGACGCGGCCTGCAGTATGTACAATCTGGTGGGCTTCCAGACAAACCTCAAATTCGGCGAGCAGCAGCGTGTGTTCCGCATGATCCCCGGGCTGGAGCACGCCGAGTTCGTGCGCTACGGCGTGATGCACCGCAACACGTTTTTAAACAGCCCGGCGCTGCTGGGAACCGATCTTTCGCTGAAGGCGTGCCCCAACGTGTTTTTTGCCGGGCAGATCACGGGCTTTGAGGGCTATATGGAAAGCGCGGCCTGCGGCCTGCTTGCGGCCCGAAGCATGGAAGCGCGGCTGTCCGGCCGCGCGTTCACGCCGCCGCCGGCGGACACGATGTGCGGCGCGCTGCTGCGTTATATCACAACGCCCACGAAGGATTTTCAGCCTATGGGCGCGAACATGGGCCTTCTGCCCGCGCCTGAAACGCGCATCCGTGACAAACGCCAGCGGTATCTTGCCGTCGCGCAGCGGGCCGTGGCCGCCATGGAGCGGTATCTGGGCTGAGCGCAAAACAAAGCGGTTGCTTTCGCACCAATACGCGCTCCCTTATACTTTGATTATTGAGCAGAGCGCAAAAAATCATGAGAGTCAATCGGGAGGGAACGTTATGAACATCATCATCGACGCGATGGGCGGCGACAACGCCCCAAAGGAAATTCTGCTGGGTGCGGCCGCGGCCGTGCGGGAATACGGCGTGCAGATCACGGCCGTGGGGCGCAGGCGGGACATCGAGGCCTGCGCGCGGGAGAACGGCATCGATATAGCGGGCATTACCGTGGCCGACGCCTCCGAGACCATTGAGATGTGCGACGAGCCTACGGCGGCCATCCGCGGCAAAAAGGATTCGTCCATGGTGGTGGGCCTGCGCATGCTGGCCGCCGGCGAGGGCGACGCCTTCGTTTCGGCAGGCTCCACGGGCGCGCTGCTGGCGGGAGCAACGCTCATCGTCAAGCGGCTCAGGGGCGTGAAGCGCCCGGCCATCGGCACCGTCATTCCGGGCGCGAAGCAGCCCTATCTGCTGCTGGACTCCGGCGCAAATGTGGAATGCCGGCCCGAGATGCTCAGCGCCTTTGCCACGATGGGCAGCGTGTACATGGAGAAAGTGATGGGCCGCGCAAACCCCAGCGTGGGCCTTGTGAACAACGGTGCGGAGGAGACAAAGGGCACCCCGGCCTATGTTGAGGCGCACCGGCTTTTGAAGTATAATAAAAACATCCGTTTTGCCGGCAATGTTGAGCCCAAGGACGTGCCCCAGGGCAATGTGGACGTTGTTGTGTGCGACGGCTTTACGGGCAATGTGATTTTGAAGCTCACCGAGGGCGTGGCCAAGATGCTGGTGGGCGAGATCAAAAACGTGTTCATGGCGGACCTGAAAAGCAAGCTGGCTTATCTGATGGTAAAGGGCGGCATGAAGGATTTTAAGAAAAAGCTGGACGCCGACGAACACGGCGGCGCGCTGATGATGGGCGTGACGAAGCCCGTCATCAAGGCCCACGGCTCGTCCAATGCAAAGGCGTTCAAAAACGCCGTCCGGCAGGCAAAGCTGTGCGTGGAAAGCGGCGCGGTGGAGAGCATGCGCGAAAAGCTGGCCGCCGTGGCCCAGACAGAGGAAGCCGGGGCGTAACGGCCGCCGGAAAGGCGCGCGCGGCGCGCTTTCGCAAAACAGCCCCGGCGGGACGGCCGCCATCCGCAACAAAGGAAGGATCTGGAACGATGCGCGAGACACACGAGCTGGAAGAGGCTCTTCATCATCATTTTAAGAACCCGGCGCTGCTGGTGACGGCGCTGACGCATACCTCCTACGCCAACGAGGCGAAGCACGGCGTGCGCCACAATGAACGGCTGGAATTTCTGGGCGACTCGGTGTTGTCCATCGTGGTGGCCGAATACCTGTTCACGCACAAGAACATGCCCGAGGGCGAACTGACGCGCATGCGCGCCAGCCTTGTGTGCGAGGCGGCGCTGTTTGAATTTGCAAAGCAGATATCCCTGGGCGATTATCTGCGTTTGGGCAGGGGCGAGGAGCGCGGCGGCGGACGCTGCCGCCCGAGCATTTTGTCCGACGCGTTCGAGGCGGTCATCGCGGCGCTGTACCTGGACGGCGGCATGGAAACGGCGCGGGCGTTCATCCTGCCGTTTGTCACCGGCGCGCTCACGGACGCCGCCGCCGAAGAGGATTACAAGACAAAGCTGCAGGAGATCGTGCAGCAGAACCCGGAGGAGCGCCTGCGCTATGTGGTGACCGACGAATCCGGCCCGGACCACAACAAGCATTTCGTGGTGGAGGTGCACCTCAATTCCAACTGCATCGGCAAGGGCGAGGGGCACAGCAAAAAGCTGGCCGAGCAGCAGGCGGCGAAGGAAGCCCTGGCCCTGATGGGGTATTGACGCGGGGCCTGCCGCGCCGGGCAAAATGTCCCTATACTCGTAAGTAAGGAGTTTTTCCATGTTTTTGAAGGCGCTTGAAATACAGGGCTTTAAATCCTTTCCAGACCGCACGCGCATTACCGTCGGCAAAGGCATCACCGCTGTGGTGGGCCCCAACGGCAGCGGAAAAAGCAATATATCCGACGCCATCCGCTGGGTGCTGGGCGAGACAAGCGCCAAGCAGCTGCGCGGCGGCGGCAAGATGGAGAACGTCATAAGGACATCTATGAGCTGTTCCTGGACACGGGCCTGGGCCGCGACGGCTATTCCGTTATCGGCCAGGGCCGCATCGCGGAGATCGTGGGCGCAAAATCAAACGAGCGCCGGGAAATTTTTGAGGAAGCGTCCGGCATCGCCAAATACCGCTACCGCAAAAATGAGGCCGAGCGCCGCCTGGCCTCCGCCGAGGAAAATCTGGTGCGCCTGCGGGATATCCTGGGCGAGCTGGAGGAGCGCGTGGGCCCGCTGGAGCGGGAGAGCAAAAAGGCAAAGCAGTATCTGGAGCTGGCCGAGCGCCGCAAGGGCCTGGAGGTAACGCTCTGGGTGGACACCGTGCAGAAAGCGCGGGACACGGTGCGCGAGCAGCAGCGCAAAATTGAGATCGCGGGCGCGGACTATGCCCGCGCCGGGCGGGAGATCGAGGCCATTGACGCCGAGACCGAGAGCACCCGCGCGGAGATCGAGCATCTGATCACCGAAGCCGACCGCTGCAACGCGGAAATACGGGCCATAACGGAGGAGATCGCCGGGGCGGATTCCCGCATCGCGGTGCTTGAAAACGACATTGCCCACAACGATGCGACCATTGCGTCGCTGAAGGAGGAGATCGGCCAGAGCGGCCTGGGCCGCGAGGCCATCGCCGCCGAGGTGCGGGGCCACGGCGAGGGCATCGCCGCCTGCGAGCGGCAGGCGGCCGCATACGCCGCGCGCACCGGGGAGCTGGAAGCCCTGCTGGAGGAGCTGCAGAACAGGAGCGCGGCTTCCGGCGAGCGGCGCGGCGTGGTAACGGGCCGGCTGAACGCCATGGCCGCGCGCATTACGGATTTAAAGGTCGCGGCCGCGGGCGCGGCGTCGTCGGTTGAGGCGGCAAAAAAACGCCTTGCCGCCGCCGAGAGCGAGGGCGCGGCCAACGCCGCCCTGACGCGGGACCTGGAGGAGCAGAAGGCAGAGACGGACGCTTTTCTGCAGGACGCGGTGGAGCGGCTGACACGGCTTGAGAACATCAAGGGCGGCCTGACGCTCAAGGTGGAAAGCCGCCGCGGCGCGCTGGCGCAGGCGGACGAGAACGAACAGAAGCTCCTGCGCGCCATCGAGGCCGCCCGGCAGCGCATCGCCATGCTGAAGGATCTGGAGCGCAATATGGACGGCTTCCAGAGCAGCGTCAAGGCCGTGATGAAGGCGGCGGCGAACCGCCGTCTGCGCGGGGTCACAGGGCCGGTGTCCACCATCCTTTCCGTCAAGCCGGGGTACGAGGTGGCCATTGAAACGGCGCTGGGCTTTGCTTTGCAGAACATCGTTGTGGAAAACGAGACGGCGGCCAAGGCGGCCATGGCCTTTTTGCGGGACGAGCGCGCGGGGCGCGCCACATTTTTGCCGCTGGACACCGTCAAGCCCGGCAGCTTCAACGGCCGTTTGCCCGAGGGCGCGGTGCTGGCCAGCAGTCTTGTGACGTATGACGAAAAATATGCAAATATCGTTTCCAGCCTGCTGGGACGCATCGTCGTGGTGGACGACATCAACGAGGCGTCGCGCACGGCCCGCGCGCTGGATTACCGCAACCGTGTGGTGACGGTGGACGGCCAGGTCGTCAACGCGGGCGGCTCGTTCACGGGCGGCAGCGTTTCCCGCTCCGCCGGGCTGTTCAGCCGCAAGCAGGAGATCGACGAGCTGAAGAAAAAGGTGGAGGCGCTGGAAAAGCAGCGGGACGCCGCGGAGGAAAAAACCGACAGGGCGAAGGCTGAGGTGGACGCGCTTTCCGCCGAGCTGACCGCCACCGAGAGCGAGGCCATCACCGCGGGGGGCGACAAGATCCGCGGCGAGGTGGAAAGCGGGCGCATCGCCGCCGCGCTGTCCCAGGCGCGGGCCGCGGGGGAAATGCTTTCCGCCGAGCGCGCCCAGCTTGCCGCGCAGATCGCGGCGAGCGAAAAGGCGGGGGCGGACGCCGCTGCCGAGATGGAGGTGCTTACACGGGACAGCGCCGCGCTGGAGGAGGAACTGCGCGCCATCTCCGGCAGCGACGACACCTTCCTGGAAACGCGCACGCGCCTTGCGGACGAGCTTTCCGACTTGAAATTGAAGGCGCTGGCCGCTCAAAAGGATATCGAGAGCCACCGCGCGGCCATTGCCCAGCTGGAGAGCCGCACGGATGAGAGCGACGCGCGGGCAAGACAGCTTGCCGCAAACATCGAGACGCTGACGGCCCAGAACGCCGAGCGCGCCGCGCAGATCGAGACCATCCGCGCTGCCATTGCGGGCAGCCGGAACGAGATCGAAAAGCGGGAAGAGGCCAAGGCCGGAGCGGTGCGCCGCCGCATGGAAAAGGAAGGCGGCATCACCCAGCAGACGGCGCGGGTGCGCAAGATCACGGACGAGCGCGAGGCGCTGGGACGTGAGATCGCCCGCCTGACCGAGCAGAAGGAGCAGAAGGACGCCGAGTACGAGCAGACGGTGGCAAAGCTCTGGGAAGAATACGAGCTGACGCTCTCCGCCGCGCAGGAGCTGTGCGTGCCGTTTGAGAGCGGGGCCGAGCTGCGCCGCCAGGTGTCCGAGGTGCGCGGCAAAATCAAGGCTCTGGGCAATGTGAACGTGAGCGCCATCGAGGAATATGCCGAGGTAAGCCAGCGGTACGAGTTCCTGCGCGCCCAGGTGGGCGATGTGGAAACCAGCAAGGCCGAGCTGCAAAAGCTCATCGCGGGCCTTTCGGACGAGATGCGCGCCATGTTCAGCGAGAGCTTTGCGGCCATCAACCGCAACTTCGGCCGTATTTTTGCCGAGCTGTTCGGCGGCGGCACGGCGCGGCTGTATCTGGAGGACGAGGCCGATGTGCTGGGCAGCGGCATCAGCATCGAGGTGGCGCCTCCGGGCAAGATCATCCGCAACCTGTCGGCGCTGTCGGGCGGCGAACAGGCGCTGGTGGCCATCTCCATTTATTTCGCCATTTTCGGTGTGAATCCCGCGCCCTTCTGTGTGCTGGACGAGATCGAGGCCGCGCTGGACGACGTGAACGTCACGCGCTTTGCACAGTATCTGCGGCGCATTTCAAGCGAGACACAGTTCATCGTCATCACCCACCGCCGCGGCACCATGGAAGAGGCCGACGTGCTGTACGGTGTGACGATGCAGGAGGACGGCGTGTCCAAGGTGCTCAAGCTGGACCTGGAGCATGTGGACGCGAGCCTTGTTTCCTGACGGAGCGGGGCAATCCTTGCGGATATTTATGAACGGAGTGGATACGATTGGGCTTTTTTGAAAAACTGGGCGAGGGACTGCGCAAAACGCGGGATTCCATCTTCGGCTCCATCGCGGGCCTTGTGAATGCGGGCGAGATCACCGACGAGCTGTACGACGACCTGGAGGAGCAGCTCATCCTGGCGGATACGGGCGCGGATGTGGCCATGCGGCTGGTGGAAGAGCTGCGCCAGGAGGTGCGCCGCAAGCACCTCAAGACAGGCGCGGACGCGCTGGAGGCCCTCAAGGGCATCATCCGCGAGATGCTGCGCGCCGACGGGGAGATGCAGCTTTCCGGCAGGCCCGCGGTGGTGCTGGTCATCGGCGTCAACGGCGTGGGAAAAACGACCTCCATCGCAAAGCTGGCTCATCTGTACAAGCAGCAGGGCAAGCGCGTGATGCTGGCCGCAGGCGACACCTTCCGTGCCGCTGCCGCCGAGCAGCTGTGCGTTTGGGCCGAACGCGCGGACGTGCCTGTCGTGAAGCACAATGAAGGGGCGGACCCCGCCGCCGTTCTTTTCGACGCGGTGCAGAG
>PPYF01672499.1_pt1 | contig 10074 bp, 9 predicted proteins | sample 1559871 | NCBI WGS metagenome assembly PPYF01 (sample SAMN08240021, study PRJNA423297) | Human gut metagenome, whole genome shotgun sequencing project.
TGTCAGGCAGGGATAATAGTAATCTCCGATGAGTTCGTATCGGATACCTGTTCTTTCGTCTGTAATAAATCTTTGCATAGTTCTTTCTCCTTTTGCTTCTTGTAGTAAAACTCCAAGGTTTTCTTATTGTGGTTTACCTTTTTACATTCCTCGGAACAGAATTTCTGCTGATTGTGTGTAGGCCAGTAGGTACTGCCACACACAGCACATACACGCTGACGATAATAATGATTGCCTTTTTCCGCTTCTCTGTCGGCTTTTGTCTTATCCTGCCTTGCCTGATAGCAGCAATCCTTTGAACAGAATATTTGTCGATTGCTTGTAGGGGTAAACTCTTTCTGACAATGGGGACATACCTCTGTTTTGACAATTTTGCCACCGTTTTCAGCAAGTTTTTTCGCCTTTCGATTCTCTCGATAGGCTTTTTCACGCTGACGCTGTTTCTCCAATCGCTTCTTTTCTTCCTGTTCTTCCTGCTCTTTTATCTCGGCAAGTTCTTCCTCGGTGTAGGCAATATCGACCTGTCCGACATAATTGAAGTAAATATCAACCTTTTGTGTCTTTGCTTTTCCCACACCCTCGGCTTCATACACCACAATCTTATCAATGAGTTCGGCAAACATCAAATCGGAAACTTCCGTAGGATTTTTATACTTTCGTATCAGCGATATAAAATGCTGAATATCCATAGTGCTGTCCTTTTCTTCGGAAAGTTCCTTTTTCATCGCTTCCATTTTCATTTCCAGCTCCGCCTGCTCATCGTCATACTGCTTCATCAATTGCTTGTATTGTCTTTCGGGCAGTAATCCCGATATAAGATTTTCATACAAGCCACGAATGAGCGTAGAGAGTTCGTCATAGCGTTTCTGACAGCGTTTTAACTCCGATTGATTGTGCTTCGGCTTTTCCTCTTGCTTATCTTTCCAAAGGGATTGCAGTTCCAAAGCAAAGGCTTTTTCATCATTCAGAACAAATCTTGAAAAGCGTTTAACTGCCGATAATATCAAGGCTTCAACATTATCAGCACTAATCGTATGGGAAGTACAGGAATTAACCCTGCTTGCATACCCGCCGCAACGGTAAGAATACTGAACAGAACCGTCTTTCTTGCTATAATGCGTTTGCAAAGTCATTCTCCTGCCACAGTCGGCACAGTACAGATAACCGCTTAATCGGTTGGTATGTGTACCTCTTGCCGCAGCTCTGTTCACTCGTTTCTTTCGCTTCTGAACGCTGTCCCAAAGTTCCTGCGATATGATAGGCTCGTGGGTGTTATAAAACACATACTGCTCATCTTCATCGGTAGTCTTTCTCTTATGCAATTTAAAATTGGTGCTGACCGACTTTCTCAAAACAGTATGTCCAAGATATTCCTGCCTGCTTAAAATCGTTCTAATGGCAGATATGCCCCAAATATAAGGGTCTGCAAACTTAATCCCGTTGTACTGTTCTGGGTGATATTCCTTTGCATATGCGGCAGGAATTAAAACCTTTTCTTCGGTCAGTATTTCCGCTATGGCTCGTGGACTTTTGCCCTCATTGGCAAGCAGAAAGATACGCTTTACCACCTCAGAAGCCACAGGGTCAACAACAAGCGTCTGCTTATCGCTCGGCAATCGGTTATATCCATAAGGGATTGAACCGCTACAACGCTTTCCGTCTTTCATTCGGGCATCAAATACAGCCTTGATTTTATTGCTCGTGTCTTTGGCATAAAATTCGTTCATAATATTCAAAAACGGAGCAAAATCATTATCCGAAGCATTGTTGCTGTCAATGCTGTTGTTGATTGCAAGAAAACGGACATCTTTCTGCGGAAACAGAATTTCCGTATAAAATCCGACTTGCAGATAGTTTCGCCCTAATCGGCTCATATCTGAAGGAAGCCATCATAACCGGTTTCGCTGATAGTTTCAAGAGTTTTGTCGCTTGCCATTTCGGTATGTCCGATTATCACGCCGAGAAGCCTCAAGGTATTAAGCACGGCACGTTGATAATGATATTTCTGCTCCTGGCGGCATACACGAGCCACTTCACTGGTTCCATCAATCTTTCTGTTTCTCACGTCAGCCATCATGCTCAGCGATAACAGAATACTACACGCACGATCCTGCAAATCTGCGGCAGTATTATCTTTGAATGTCAGTTCCATAATTGTCCTCCGTTTCTTCTGTTTGATTGTCTGTCAGGTCTGCAAAGCAGTCCCGGAATTTCCATACAATCTCAATCTGCGAATCCGGATAGATGTAAATATCCTGAATAAATCCCCGTACCATTTCTTTGGTAAGAGATGGGGTATCCCGGTACTGTCTGCTCAGTTCCAGCAGTGGATTTTCCGAGGTATGAGCTTCCTCCTCCAGAGCGGCCAAAGCCGATTCCTGTTTCTTTACATCTTCATCCAGTTCTTGAACTGTTTTATCAACCTCAGCCTTTTTCTTAAGATAGCGTTCCTTGCTACAGTCACCGGCAATATAACCTTCATACAGAGTCAGTTTTTCCTGCCGGTAGCGCTCCTGAAGCTGCTGCAGACGGGTCAATTCAGCCATGCAGGCGTTGATCCTGCCTGTCCGGGTAAACTGTAAGGCTGTTTTCTGGTTTTCTTTTTGCCGATACAAAGTAAGCATTTGCTGAATGGCATGAAGCACTACCTGTTCAATGTCAGTCTCCATGAAATGCTTTCCCCGTGGGCAGGATGCGCCCGGATCGGATGCCGACTTATCACATAGATAATATACAGCGCCTTTTCTGCCAGTCCGGCGAGTCATTATCCGATGGCACTCTGCACATCGGACAACACCTTTTAATGGGTACTCCTGTATTCCATGACTACCGCGTTTCCTGCCGAGCTTCAGTATTTCCTGCACCTTCTGAAATTCCTCATGAGTTACGATGGCTTCGTGCATATTCTCCACTACAATCCAGTCCTCTTTCTTATTCGGAAGCGCTTTTTTGACATTGACAGCAGCTTTGGAACGCTTATGCCCAACTGTTGCGCCAGTGTATTCGTACTGATGCAAGATGCCCAGCACCGTATGATAATTCCAGCCGTTGCTTTCTTTCCGTTTCTGAAAACGGTTCTGGCCTGGATGTTTCAGACGGAAGTAACTGCCCGGTGTCAGTATGCCGTCTATGTTCAAAATCTCCGCAATCTGTCTGGTCTTTTTTCCTGCCAGCGCCAGATCAAAAATCCTTCGCACCACCGAAGCAGATTCCGGATCAATCGCCAGCTTGTTGCGGATAGTCGGGTGAAACTGATAGCCGTAAGGAGCAATGCTGCCCACATACTTGCCCTGCTTCATCATTTGCAGCTTTGCCGTTGTGGTCTTCACGGACAGGTCTTTGCTGTAAGACGCATAGACAATATTTCGGATTACTACATCCATTCCGCTGGTAACACCTTTATAATCGTTGCTGTCATAACCATCATTGATAGAGATGTACCTCACACCCAAAAAAGGGAACACACATTCCAGATAGTTTCCCATTTCCGTGTAGTCCCGCATGGCTCTTGAAAAATCTTTCGTAACGAGGACGTTCAGTTCACCGGAGCGGAGCTTTTTCATCATATTCTGAAAAGCCGGACGATTAGTGTTTGTGCCGGTAAAGCCGTCGTCTACAAATTCCGTGCGCGGAGCATCTTTTAATTCCGGATGCCGGTTCAGAAATTCGTAGATCAGTAGTCTTTGATGCTGTACGCTGTCGCTTTCCTCTTTGGATCGGCGTGTATCCTCGTCAGCCAAGGACAAACGGATATAAATGGCAACTTTTGGTTCTTTCATGAGATCGCCTCCTGCTTCTTTTGCATTTCCAGAATACTCTGGCACATTTCCTGATACACATCATCATAATAAAAAACAACTTCGACAGCGCCATTTTCATAAATCAGAACCTTCTCTATCATGGTATTCACCAGCTTCTGCGTCAGTTCCGTAGTACCGGTGGCCGCCTTCATCATAGCCATCCATTTATTATCCGGAGAAATAGAATCCAGAAACTTTGTCCGGCGCTGAACCGCTTCATCCATCAGCTGACTCAGGCGTTCATGTTCTTTCTCATAGGTCTTCTTAGCAAAAGAATATTCTTCTTCATTCAGAATACCTTCCACGTAGCTTTCATATAACTTGCTTCGTTTTTGATTCAGGGCATTCAGCTTCAAGCTGATACTGGAGACAGCGGCGTTGTACTTTTCTTTGAGATTGCTTTCTTCCTTGCTTCCCTTTAAGATACTGAGCAGCCGCTCGTAGTTGAGGGCAACCCGTAGCTGATCTTGTATGACAGTGAGCACTTTTTCATTCAGAACATTCTGTCGTATATAATGCTTTGTACAGTGTTCGTGGTGGCGTGAAGTATAGGTGCTGCACTCATATGACCCCATCCATTCTTCCGGTCCCTTTTTGTCAATCCGATGTCGGCGGAAGTACATTCGCTTTTTACAGTCTGCACAGAATATTTTCTGGTCAAAGAAATCAATCATCTGTTCCCGGATAATGGCAGACTGTTTCATTTTCTCCTGCCGGATACGACTGGCCTCCGCCAGAATATGCTGAACTGTATCAAAATCTTCCTGGCAAATGATCGCCGGATGCGTATTTTCATACCAAATCCAGTTCTCTGGATCTTCCTTATGCTTCTTGACACCCTTATAAATAGCGGTACGCATTCTGCCGTGAATCGTGTGTCCCAGATAGACCGGGTTTTCAAGAATGGAATTTATCGTGGACTTTGCCCAGCCTTTTCCAACCTGATTGCCATGTCGGGAACCATTTTCACGCTTGCGAAGTTCCGGATGGACAGCGCCTGCTTCTTCTAAGCGGTGAATCATGGAATTGACGGAAACGCCCTCCATCTTCCAGCGAAATATATTCCGCACATAAGGAGCGGCAGCCTCGTCAATTACATAAGCGGATTTATCTTCATTCCACATATACCCGTAAGGCGGGTTACGGCTCTGAAAGGTTCCGTTTTGCTGCTGCGCCAGGAGCGCCGTGGAAACCTTACGGGAAATATCTCTGGAATACAGGGCGTTAATCAAATTTTGGAGCGACACAGAGAGAGACTCCATGGAACTGCCGCAGGTAAAGTTGTCAAAGTTTTCTTTGACAGAGATGAAGCGTGTTCCCAATGCCGGAAAAATCTTTTCCAGATAGTTGCCCACTTCAATGTAATCTCTCCCGAATCGGCTCAGATCACGAACCACGATAGCCTCCACCTTACCGCTACGCACATCATCCATCAGCCGGTTCCAGGCAGGACGGTCAAAAACCGTGCCGGTTTTTCCGTTATCGGCGTAAACCTCCGCAAGTCTGAGATAGGGACAGCCTGCAACATACTCCTTACAAACATCAATCTGGTTCTGGAGAGAAGCGCCTTCGTCCTGTTTTCCGCTGTTCTCCACAGACAGCCGTGCATAGATTGCAGTGACATAGGACATCTGCCCGATCTGTGCTGCCGATTCCGGCTGACTGCTATTTTTTCTGCTTTTTCTTGCCATGGTATCCTCCTATGTTCAGCCAGCCGCAGCTGGCCTTTCTTCAAATTCCTGGACATAGCGGAGCGCCAGCTCGTATTCATCCCGGTATTTGAATTGAATCTCAATCGCTTTGTTCTCGTAAATAAAAATCCGGTCTACCAGTGCCACCAACACCCGGCGATCCAGCTCCGAAATATTTTGGAACTGAGCAAACGCCTTTACCCAGGCACGGTTCGTCATACCGGTAGTTGCCGCCTGCGCCTGTTCTTTCTTCATACGTTCCACGGTTTCAGATTTCTCTTCAATCCGAGCCGTATAGGCGTTGCGGAACTCTGTATACTCGCTCTTTGTAATCACGCCATCTGCCAGATCTTCATAGAGCCGGAGCTTCAGTTTCCTGTACCGTTCGATTTCTTCCTCTACTTTGACAATCTGTGCTTCATAGTTGAAAGATTTCCTTTTTTCCAGAGGAAGACGTTCGATAAACGCAAGCACCTGATCCAGGTGCATAACGGTTTCAATCTGGTCATGGATTGCATGGAATACAACTTCCCGCAGTCGGTTCTCACTGAAAGAATGGGGAGAGCAGTTCTTTTCTTTCCGATGTTTTCCGCAGACATAATAAATATACTTTTTCCCACTGCGCGTCACAGTCTTTCTCACCATACCCTGCTTACAATCCCCGCAGTAAAGGAATCCGGAAAACAAATAATGCTGTCCGCTGTCATCCGCAGCCCGCATATCCCGTTTGAGCAGTTCCGACACCACCATGAAATCATCCGGTGAGATCAGCGCTTCATGGGTAGCTTCTGCATGAATCCAGTCTGCTTCATCTTTCAGACGAATATCATGTACCTTGTGGTTGGGCGTTCCTCGCTTGCCCTGAGTCAGGTTGCCTAAGTAAACTTCGTTCTTCAATATTCTGGCGATGGTGTTGTATTCCCATTGGGGAACATCCCGCCGCCGAAACGCTGTCTGAAATCTTACCCCTTGCTGGCGTTTGTGTTCCATCGGAGTGGGCACACCGCTTTGATTCAGCCGCTGTGCAATGCGCAGGATGGGAAAACCGTCCTTAAACATTCCGAAAATCATGGTTACGATCTCAGCTGCATCGTCATCCACCACCAGACGGTTTTTATCCTCTGTGGATTTCTGGTAGCCATACGGAGCGAAAGAGCCAACATATTCACCTTTCCGGCGCTTCACTTCCAGGTTGGTTCGGATTTTTACCGATATATCCCGGCAGTAAATGTCGTTTACCAGATTCTTAAACGGCAGTGTGATAGCATCCGAAGCACTTCCCGGTGCCAGACTGTCATAACAGTCATTGACGGCAATATAGCGGATGCCCAAGGACGGGAAAATCTTCTCCAGATAATTTCCTGCCTCAATGTAGTTTCTGGAAAACCGGCTCAGATCCTTGCTGATTGCACAGTCAATTTTGCCGGAGCGCATATCCTGAAGCATCCGCTGAAATCCCGGACGCTCCATGTTGGTTCCGCTGTAACCGTCATCTTCATCGTAAATCTCCACCAGTTCCAGGTCTGGATGGCGGGAGATGTACTCCATGCAAATGGCCTTTTGACTGGATATGGAATTGCTTTCTCCGTGTTCGTTGTCCTCACGGGAAAGTCTCGCATAGATTCCCGTCCGATAAATCTTTTCTGGCACTATAAAAACCTCCAATCTTTCTAATGTATCATCACAGAAAGACGGAGGCTGATCCTACTATAAATGCAGGAGTACAAGCCCCAGCAAATCGTGGCTGCGGCTCGTGTTCCTGTTTTGTTTTTGACCCGGTTTTATCTTACCATCCCGGCAGAACATTTGAAAAGGATGTCAACTGCCGGAGAGATACACGCTGTTGACACGCTCCTCTATGGTTGGGCCTTTCGGCTGGAACGCCAGCTTCACAACAATGCCTCCGTCTAAGTAACAGTAAGGATTGCGGATTTGCCGGATATGGGATTTCAAGCGTTCCTCATATCCGGCGTCCGGGTCTAAACGGACGCTCTCGCGGTCAACCAGCTGGGAGCGGTCAACCGTCCGAGGGTCTACGTTTTTCATTTCCTCTACGGATTGATACGCCACATGATTTCCCCCTTCCATCTTATGATGCGGCTCAATAAAATAGTCACGGCGACCTCCCTTCCGGGGTTCGTTATTCTATACCTATTACGGGTCGGTCTTCTTTATCCGTCCGGCATCAAAATTTCAGGGGAAGCATATAGCGACGGCTGTTACCGTTATACATCCGGTAGACCTGGTACATATACTTTTTGTATCCAGCCATATTTACTCCGAGGGAACGACCTTCCCGGTAAATAGTAAGCGGATCATACCGGCGCAGCTGCTCTACCAGGCGCTTAGGACTATATTCATCGTGATATAGATCTACGAAGAACACCACGCCAAGCAGAATCTCAAAGCGAAGAGAATCCGGAGCGCCGTCCCAGGCATTTACAATGTGCTGCATCCCTTCCTTATAAATTTTTTCGCCCACCTTCTTGTAGATGGAGTAGGCAGTGCCAACGCAGCCAATCCGGTACTTGCCTCTGTCCTGGTTGTAGTCCAGCCGCAAGCCAACATCCTCCGTAGCTTTCAGGAAAGCCACCGCATCCGGGTCATTGCCGTAAATCAGCGCACGCAGTTTCGCACCGGCGGTGAGCTGGGCGGAAGTACCAGTCTGCTGAGCAAACAAAATAGCTTCATCCAGTTCGGAGAGGCCATAGAACACTTTGCAGCGGATGGGTAAGTCCTGACCGCCGTTGCGGAGCTTCCTGGCGGCAATGGTGTGCTGACCGTCAAAAACATAGTAGTGGCCGTCACGGAAGCTGACCTTCGGGTCATTGGCGATATGCTCGTCAAATTCTGCCGCAATCTTGCGGACACGGTTGGGATTCAGTTCCCGCTGATAAGCGTTACGAGGGACTTCCAGGTTCTTGCTGTAGATCATCATCTCGTCAAAGGGGCAGTTAATCAGGTTCTTCATGTTGGTTCCTCCTGTTCGATTTTGTTAATAAATTGAATGGCTTCTTTGAATATTTTCAGTACCTTGCGGCGGTACGATTTCTTATTTAAAAGACCCGGATAGCTTTCAAAGCAGCGAAGACATCGGCGAATCATGGTGGATACCGCGTCCTCCAGTTCGTAGAACATGGTACTTTCATCGGCCAGTTCTTCCGCCGTTTCCATACCGGAAGAAATCGCAAGGATTTTTTGGATTTCTGTCATGGGGCGGGTAGGAAGCTCAGATTCTTCCGGCTCTGGCTGAGCTTCATCATCAGTAATTGATGAAGGCTCAATCTCTGTCGATGCTTGCTGTTCAACTGAGACTGGTGCTTTATCTGACATTAGCTTTGACTGACGTAGCTGTTCAACTAAAGCTGGACGATCATCAGGATTGGCTTTGGCAATAGCTGCCACAGCAGTATCCGTGGGTTTAATGGAGCCTGAAAGCAGTTCCTCTTTGATGCCGGGTTCTATTTCCTCGGCAGCATCGACTCCCTTAGCATAACGCTCAGCACGACGGACATAGCTTTCGCTGGTATTAATTTCTCGTGCGATGCATTCACTGGTTCGTTCGGATTTTTGCTTCGGGTCATTTTGACCCGAAGCACTTTTGCCTACTAAAGCGTATTGATTTCCTCGGAAGCAATTAGCCAGCTTCTCCGCTTCATACCGCTGTCCAATCAAATATTTCTTCTGCTGTGGTGTCAAATTTCGACGACCAAGCTGGTTACAGCAAATCCAAGCAATGGCGGCATAGCGGTCAGGAAACTCCTTTTCAAAGACTGTGTATTTGATTTCCGGATGTGCTTGAATAATACGAAAGCGATTGTGACCATCTACGATGCAGCCGTTCCAGACAATCAACGGATTCAGCACAACGCCGTCCTGGAGAATATTTTCTTCCAGCAGCTGATATTCTTCCTCAGTCAGAGGTGGAATTTTAGACTCGAACTCTGGGTCAATCCGCAGTAGTTCATCCATCTCTTCACCCCCGTTCCGATACCGGCGTTACATAGTAGTCATAGCCCATGCGAATCTGGCAGTAGGTGCAGATTTCCTTTACTGTCTGCCTGTAATTTGCCCGCCGGATACGATAACTCCCTGTGATCTCGAAGTTTTCCCGGCAGGTGGGGCAAAGACAGATCAGGGAATTCCTGTCATTTCCTTGCCAGGTCAGGCGCGTCATACACTATCCTGGGAAAGCCCCAGGCTGGCACATACCGCTTTATCAATCAGTTCCATCTGAGCTTTGGTCAACCGCCCAGCGTAGCCGCGTATGCGGTGCTTATCGATCACCCGTAACTGTTCCAACATGAACAAGGAGTCTCCGTCATACTTCATTCCGGGAATCTTGCTCAGAACAACGTGTGTCGGCAGATATGGCTTTTTGTCGGCCTGCTTTGTAGCAGGTGTGACGATCAATGTCGGTGAATAGAAGTTGCCTACGTCATTCTGCAGGATCAGCACGGGGCGGATACCGCCGTGCTCACAGCCATAGGCAGGATTTAAGTTTGCGAAGTATATCTCTCCGCGATGATATTGTTTGAAATCTCGATCCATTGTGTGTACTCCTTTCTTGTGGGTATGTTAAA
>PPYF01612604.1_pt1 | contig 10071 bp, 5 predicted proteins | sample 1559871 | NCBI WGS metagenome assembly PPYF01 (sample SAMN08240021, study PRJNA423297) | Human gut metagenome, whole genome shotgun sequencing project.
GACGTCAGGATGCTTCGCCCGCTATGCGGAACCGGCAATTGATGGCGATTCGCCAGACAGCCCTTTCCAACAAAAAATGAACACACTGTTTGCTGATGCCAAATCACAGGGTATCGCGAATCCTGTCATGGTCGGGGCGATTCCCTTTGATACCCGCCAGCCATCATCGCTGTTTATTCCCCAATCGTGGCAGAGCTTTTCTCGTACGGCGAAGCAGCAATCATCACGTTACTTTACCGCGCATCAGTCGCTGAACGTCGTGGAACGTAAATCGATCCCGGAACAGGACTTTTTTGAAGATATGGTCGCCCGGGCGGCTGCGCTGACGTCTACTCCGGAAGTCGACAAAGTGGTGTTGTCACGCCTGATCGATATCACCACCGATGCCAACATTGACAGTGGTGCGCTGCTGGAGCGTCTGGTGGCGCAAAATCCAGCGAGCTACAACTTCCATGTGCCGATTGAAGACGGCGGCGTATTGATTGGTGCCAGCCCGGAATTGCTTCTGCGCAAAGAAGGCGAGCGTTTCAGTTCTCTGCCGCTGGCGGGCTCTGCACGTCGTCAGCCTGATGATGTGCTGGATCGCGAAGCAGGGATCCGCCTGCTGGCATCTGAGAAGGACCGCCATGAGCACGAACTGGTGACGCAAGCGATGAAAACGGTATTGCGCGATCGCAGCCGTGAACTGCAACTGCCTTCTTCTCCGCAGCTGGTTACTACGCCGACGCTCTGGCACCTCGGCACGCCGTTTGAAGGTAAAGCCAACGCGCAGGAAAACGCCCTGACGCTGGCGTGCCTGTTGCACCCGACGCCTGCGCTGAGTGGCTTCCCACATCAGGTTGCGCGCAAGCTTATCGCCGAGCTGGAGCCGTTCGATCGCGAACTGTTCGGCGGTATTGTCGGCTGGTGTGATGCCGAAGGTAACGGTGAGTGGGTGGTGACGATCCGCTGTGCGAAGCTGTTGCGCAATCAGGTGCGTTTCTTTGCCGGAGCAGGAATTGTTCCAGCCTCTTCCCCGGTTGCGGAATGGCGTGAAACGGGGGCCAAGCTCTCCACGATGTTGAATGTTTTTGGACTGCATTAAGAGCCTTGTGGACTGGTTTTAAGGAGCAATAATGAGTATTCCATTCACCCGCTGGCCGGAAGAGTTTGCCCGCAGGTATCGTGAAAAAGGTTACTGGCAGGATTTGCCGCTGACCGACATTCTGACCCGTCACGCCGACAGCGACCATACGGCGGTTATTGATGGTGAACGCCATCTGAGCTATCGCCAGCTGAATCATGCCGCTAACAATCTAGCCTGCAGTTTGCGTCGCCAAGGGATTAAACCCGGTGAAACCGCGCTGGTACAACTGGGCAATGTGGCTGAGCTGTATATCACCTTCTTTGCGTTACTCAAGCTGGGCGTAGCTCCGGTGTTGGCCCTGTTCAGCCATCAGCGTAACGAACTCAACGCCTATGCCAAACAGATTGAACCGGCGCTGCTGATTGCCGATCGCCAGCATACGCTGTTTAGCGGGGACGATTTTCTAAACGCTTTTGTGGCCGAACACAATTCAGTGCGCGTGGTGCAACTGCACAACGACGAAGGTGAACACAATCTGCAAACGGCGATAAGCCAACCTGCGACTGATTTTACGGCTACACCGTCGCCCGCTGATGAGGTGGCGTACTTCCAGCTTTCCGGCGGGACGACCGGGACGCCAAAGCTGATTCCTCGCACTCATAACGATTACTACTACAGCGTGCGTCGCAGCAATGAGATTTGCCGCTTCACCGGGGAAACGCGTTATTTATGCGCAATCCCGGCGGCGCATAACTACGCCATGAGTTCGCCAGGCGCGCTGGGTGTGTTCCTGGCCGGCGGCACCGTCGTGCTGGCGGCCGACCCTAGCGCTACCCTGTGTTTCCCGCTGATTGAACAGCATCAGGTTAACGTCACGGCGCTGGTGCCACCTGCGGTGAGCCTGTGGTTGCAGGCGATTGCGGAGTGGGGCAGCAATGCGCAACTGGCTTCGCTGAAACTGCTACAGGTCGGTGGAGCGAGACTTTCCGCCACGCTTGCGGCGCGTATTCCGGCTGAGATTGGCTGCCAGTTGCAGCAGGTCTTCGGCATGGCGGAAGGGCTGGTGAACTACACCCGTCTGGACGACAGTCCTGAGCGCATCATCAATACCCAGGGGCGCCCGATGTGTCCTGATGATGAAGTCTGGGTAGCAGACGCTGACGGCAACCCCTTAGCCCAGGGAGAGACCGGACGCTTGATGACACGTGGTCCGTACACCTTCCGTGGTTATTTCAAAAGCCCTGAGCATAATGCCAGCGCCTTTGACGCCAACGGCTTTTACTGTTCCGGCGATCTGATCGCTATCGACCCGGATGGCTACATCACCGTTCAGGGACGCGAAAAGGATCAGATCAACCGCGGCGGGGAGAAGATCGCTGCTGAAGAGATTGAAAACCTGCTGCTGCGCCATCCAATGGTTATCCATGCCGCGCTGGTCAGTATGGATGACGAACTGATGGGCGAGAAAAGCTGTGCCTGGCTAGTGGTAAAAGAGCCGCTGCGCGCGGTTCAGGTGCGCCGTTTTCTGCGCGAACAGGGTGTGGCGGAATTCAAATTACCCGATCGTGTTGAGTGCGTTGAGTCATTACCGCTGACTCCAGTGGGGAAGGTAGATAAAAAACAATTACGTCAGTGGCTGGCATCACGTTCACTGGCCTGAAGGAGAAATAGAAATGGCAATTCCTAAACTGCAGGCTTATGCGCTACCAACGGCGCTTGATGTTCCGGTGAACAAAGTCGACTGGGCATTTGACCCTGAACGCGCCGCGCTGCTGATCCACGACATGCAGGATTATTTTATCGGCTTTTGGGGCGATAACTGTCCGATGATGGAGCAGGTCGTCGCGAACATCGCCGCGCTGCGCCAGTACTGCAAAGAGCATAATATTCCGGTGTATTACACCGCTCAACCGAAAGAGCAGAGTGATGAAGACCGCGCTCTGCTCAATGATATGTGGGGACCGGGCCTGACGCGTTCGCCGGAACAACAAAAGATTGTTGAGGCGCTGGCGCCGGATGAAGCGGATACCATTCTGGTGAAATGGCGTTATAGCGCATTTCATCGCTCCCCGCTGGAACAGATGCTCAAGGAAACCGGGCGTAATCAACTGATCATTACCGGGGTGTATGCGCATATTGGCTGTATGACCACCGCAACGGACGCTTTCATGCGTGACATCAAGCCGTTTATGGTTGCCGATGCGCTGGCAGACTTTAGCCGTGACGAACACTTGATGTCGCTGAAATACGTGGCGGGACGTTCCGGGCGTGTGGTTATGACCCAGGAATTATTACCGACGCCGGTTCCGGCCAGTAAAGATGCGTTACGCAGCATTATTCTGCCGCTGCTGGATGAGTCCGAAGAGCCGATGGATGACGAAAACCTGATCGACTATGGGCTGGATTCCGTGCGCATGATGGCGCTGGCGGCGCGTTGGCGTAAGGTTCATGGTGATATTGATTTCGTGATGCTGGCGAAAAAACCGACCATTGACGCATGGTGGGCTCTGCTCTCCCGCGAGGTGAAGTAATGGCCGGATTTGATTTTGCCGGGAAAACCGTCTGGGTAACCGGGGCGGGAAAAGGGATTGGCTACACCACGGCGCTGGCGTTTGCGAATGCAGGTGCTGAGGTGACTGGATTTGATCGCGAATTTCCTCAGGATAACTACCCGTTTACGACCGAAGTGCTGGATGTGGCGAATGTTGGACAGGTAGCTGAGGTGTGCCAGCGCGTCCTCAAAGCGCGCGAGCGTTTGGATGTGTTGGTCAATGCCGCAGGTATTTTGCGTATGGGTGCCACCGATGCGCTAAGCGCTGAGGAGTGGCAGCAGACGTTTGCGGTTAACGTTGGCGGAGCGTTCAATCTGTTTCAGCAGACGATGGCGCAGTTTCGTCGCCAGCAGGGCGGGGCGATCGTGACCGTCGCGTCGGATGCGGCGCACACGCCGCGTATCGGCATGAGTGCTTACGGTGCGTCAAAGGCCGCGTTGAAAAGCCTGGCGCTGACCGTCGGACTTGAACTGGCAGGCAGCGGTGTGCGTTGTAACGTGGTTTCTCCGGGGTCGACCGATACCGACATGCAGCGTACGCTGTGGGTCAGCGATGACGCGGAGCAACAGCGCATTCGTGGATTTGGCGAGCAGTTTAAGCTTGGGATTCCGCTGGGGAAAATCGCCCGGCCGCAAGAGATCACCAACACTATTTTATTCCTCGCTTCCGATCTGGCCAGCCACATTACATTACAGGATATCGTGGTGGACGGCGGTTCCACGCTGGGGGCATGACGATGATCTGGAAACGTCATTTGACGCTGGATGAACTCAATGCCACCAGTCAGAACACGATGGTGGCGCATCTGGGAATGGTCTATACCCGACTGGGTGATGATGTGCTGGAAGCCGAAATGCCGGTGGATAGCCGAACGCATCAGCCGTTTGGCCTGCTGCATGGCGGCGCGTCGGCGGCCCTGGCGGAAACGTTAGGTTCGATGGCGGGTTATCTGATGACGCGTGACGGGCAGTGTGTGGTGGGGACGGAACTAAACGCCACGCATCATCGGGCGGTATCGCAGGGGAAAGTACGCGGCGTTTGTCAGCCGTTGCATCTTGGGCGTCAAAATCAAAGCTGGGAAATCGTCATCTTTGATGAGCAGGGACGACGATGCTGCACCTGCCGTTTAGGCACGGCGGTGATGGGGTAAAAGATAAAACGCGTCTGAGCATACCAGACGCGTTTTTGTGTAGATTACCAGCTATAGTGCAGGTTAACGCTGCCACTGAGATCGCTGAAATCGTTGTTTCCTTTCTGCCCTGTTGCCTGCGCGCTAATGTTCCATTGATTGTTGATAGCGGCCTGGATCCCGAGTTTTATTTCAGCGCGATCGGTGGGAAGATCCAGGTTTACCGCTGAGTTATCAAAGGATACCGCCATATCATCGGTCATATGTAGCCAGTTGACTTCGGCGAATGGCTGAAGAACCGCATTGGTTGTCGGTGACGAACCCTCGACGCGAAGACCGAGGCGAGTGGTCCAGTTTTCGCTATTTTGACCGTCAATACGCGTATTGTGTGCTTGCACGCTGTCCGCTTTGTAGCTCTGCCAGACAACTTGTAATTGCGGTATCAGACTTAACGATTGGTTACTGGCGAAGTCCATCGTATATCGATAGCCGCTTTCCAGAGAGAGCGCGTTGGCGGTTGAGTCGTAATGTGTTGTTCCTGCATCACCGTTTTCAACGCTATTATCGTAGAAACCATATTGATACCAACTGTCGATATACCAGCCACGATGACGCATAGCATCAGCATACCAGGTTGCGTAAACGCCCAAATTGTAGCCGTCGATATCTCCGGTGGCTGAAAACTGGCTGTCATCTGCGCCGCGGTTTCCTGTGCTATCTGTACTGCCATTGATATAGCTTCCCATGAGTCCCAGCGTCAGACTTTGCTGACCGTTGTTCCAGGTGGCGATATCCCCGCCAAGTTGGAACCGGACGTAATCGCTGTCCATGTCGACATTTCCATCCGCAGCAGTAGAGTCCGTGTTTCCGCCTTTTACACGTAGCCATAAGTCACCTTCATGTGAACGATACTGGCTATCCTCACGGTCGAAAAGCGTTTGCATTTGTAGCTCGCGAGCCAGCCACTGATTCCCCAGATAAGCGCCGATATCGGCACGGTATTGTGGATTTGATGGTTTACCGTCGCTGCCGCCGTCGTCGGGGTCGACAGGGGTTACGTCGCTGCCGCCATCGTCGGGGTCGACAGGGGTTACGTCGCTGCCGCCGTCATCGGGGTCGACAGGGGTTACGTCGCTGCCGCCGTCATCGGGGTCGACAGGGGTTACGTCGCTGCCGCCGTCGTCGGGATCTACGGGGGTTACGTCGCCGCCGCTGTCGTCGGGATCGACGGGGGTTACGTCGCTGCCGCCGTCATCGGGGTCGACGGGGGTTACGTCACTGCCATCGTCGTCAGGATCGACAGGAGTAATATCTCCCCCGTCATCGGGTGCCTCCGCCTGTGAGCGCAAATACCAATTTTCATTATCTTCGTATAAGCGATATTCGTACGGCCCAATCAGGACCCGATTGCCCAGCGAGAAAGCATCATCTGTTGATGTACCGCCAACATTCACAATTTCAATACCCTGGTCGGTGAATGCGCCTTCTCCTCCAGCCTGGTTGATGTACAGCGTGGTTTTACCGTCCACGTCACCCGCTACAATCAGTTCATCGGTCGGCGAGCTATCGTCGCCTAAATAAGTATTGAGTGTCAGGTTACCGCCATTGCCGGTGTAGTTGCCGTTAATAGTCAATGTATTGCCCGGCGTCGTCCCGGAGCTTGCGATACTGCCCTTGTTAGTGACATTACCGTTTATGATAAAACCGCTTTGGGCGGCAGTATTATCGCCAAAGCGTAATGTTCCAGCGTTGTCCACGTTGCCGTTAACGGTGCCATTGCCACCTAAGGTTGAACCCTTCCCGATAGTGACATACTGCTGACTGCCTGCGGCGCCAATAACGCCTGTCTCTGTTAGCCATAACGTCCCCTCCTGCACGGCGGTGGTACCGCTATAGGTGTTATTCGACGTCAGAGTGAGTGTGCCTTCTCCTTTTTTGGTCAGGCTCTTACCGTCCCAACCGCTGCGCGTGTCTGATGCGACGTCTTCCAGTTGGCTATTGACAGTAAACTGCTTGCCGCCATCGAGGGTGAATGTGCCGTGAGCAGGGGTGGCGACGGAGCCAGACTGTCCGGCATACCAGCTCAGGCCAACACCCAATTGGTATTGGGTGTTATCTGTGGCGCTGATTTGCCCGAATACTGACAGGTAATCCGGCATTGAGTCAGTATCCGTTGATAAGCTGGCAAAATCTCCGGTGATTGCAGAGTCTGTATCAATCAACGTAATGGCTTCAATGTCTTGTAATTGAGCGTCAGAGGTGAGTGTGCCGATATCCAGCGCGTTGCCGCTATTACTGATATGTAAATCACCGCCTAACGCAATCTCACCCCCGGTAATCAATGGTGCGCTATTGGCGCTGGCCAGGGCTGCTGCGCTAAGATCAACATTCAGGATGCTACTTTCCTGCAACGTCAGGCTATTAGCATGTAATGTGCTGTCGGCTGCCAGTTCTACGGTACCCGCATTGTCCAGCGATGTCAGGGTTGAACTGTCAGTAACGAGCCATTTTCCTTGATCGGCGAGCGTAAGGTTAAGCTCAGAGTCCAGGCCCCGGGTGTTAAAGTCGTGATTGATGGATGTTGCGCCCTCAAAATAAGATCCCGCATCCATTGTCAGATTGATATATCCCCAGCCGCTGTTAACGATGTCGCCGATAATCGTCATTTTTCCCGTACCGTTGATGGTGCCACCGGGCAATATATTGCTGCCGGACGACACTTTAGGTACCCAGATAGCGATTCCATCGTCGTTGGTTTTAATCGTTGTGTCACCACTCAGATTGACGATGCCGCCCTGTTGAACCATAACGCCAGAAGCGTTGCTGGCTCCTGTCATGTCGATGTTCATGTTGCTGGCATTAATAATGCCTGCGCGGGTAAAACTGTTATCGCCTATAGCCGAAAGACCGTAGGAATTGGCTCCGTTCATAATGATGTCGGTATTGGAGATATTAATAGTTGAGCCACTAAATTGTGCTGATGCGCCATAGCCTCCCGAGGCATAAATTGTGTTTCGATTATCCTGAGAACCGTTGAAATTGATCGTTGATGGGTCAGAAAAAGATGTATTGGCTATCAGCCCGTACGTTTTGGCGGTGTCGCTTCGTCCGTCGATCGTACTGCCTTCACCAATATTAACGACGGTGGCATACATGCTACTTTGGGCTGTTATCGCTGTTCCTTGCGCTGTTTTTACCGTCAGGTTATCCGCGTCAAGTTCCCCGTATCCTCGGCCAGTGAGGTAAATAGTTGATGCCGTTCCGGTGGCGCTGATGGAACTGCCGGAACCGAGATCTACCAGACCTCCCTCTATACGGATACCTTCGGTTTTGCCGCCGGTCACTTCAATTGTCAGGTTTTCGGCATGTGCTGCGGCAGTGACGTCTTCTTTTTTTGTCGCCGAATAATCTCCGACAAACAGACCATATCCTTCGGAAAAGCCTGCCACTGTTATGGTCGAATCGTGGCCAAAGTCGATGTTGCCTGAGATGTCTGCGCCGCGGCCACTTGTGTGTCCTGTAGAGGTAGTGGATACATCGATCGTCAGGTTATTAGCAGCGATCTGACTTCCCCTTCCTGACGTCAATCCATAGGCCGTTCCACCTGGAGTGGAGAGCGTTATCTTACTGCCTTCACCAAGATTAATATGGTTGTTTGACCCTGTCTGGATTCCATAAATCATCACAGTATTTGCTGAGTCTAACGTTGTGACATCAATAACCAGGCCGTTCGCGTTGAGCGTTGTATCTTTGCCGAAATAGAGACCACTGCCTCTCTCGGTACCACTGTTGATTTCTATGTGGGTGTTGTCTCCCAGATTGAGCGTGGTTTTCTCTGCCCTGGAGGTATCGATACCCGTCGCTTTACCGGCGGAGTTGGAGGTTACATGAATGGAACCGCCATCCATGGTGAATGTATTACCGCCATCATAGAAAAAGACACCGGTGCTATTTCCGTTCAGGGATTCAACGTTGATTTTGCTTCCTTGCCCGAAGTCGAGAGATGAATCCATACCGTGAATATAAACACCATAGGCGGTGTTGTTACTGGCAACGTTAATTAATAGATTGTTGGCATCGATGCGAGTACCTGGATTTACTTTACTAATGTAAACACCATTTGTTGAGCTTGTGGTGGTTGAACCGGTATCGGTTACGTTAATCTGTGTATCGTTTCCTAAATCATTTATCACACCGTTATCGAGTTTAACGCCGATTGAACCGCTATCCCCCGTAACGCTAATTGATGCCTTACCCTCAATTTGCACTCCTTGACCACCAGTCACGGTGCTATCGATACCCGTCTCTCCTGATAATGACGTTATAGTGTCACCATTGTTCAGGATGATGGTTTCTCCGCTCTGTGGCCCTTTATCTGCGGCAATGGCGGCGCTGGTCATGATGCCGACGGTTGATAAAAGCACCCCGGCAACGGTGGTTCGTACCCGGTTATCGCCACGAGAGCGTTCTGACACGACGATGAACATGTTTCGCGCGATATTCCAGACAATGCGATAGCATTTATTCATTATTTATATCCTTATAAAATTATGCCGCCATTAATGAACAACATTCTGCGTAAAATGATTTTGGATGTTTCTATGTATGCCTTTGAAATATATGTCAGAAGGTGGTGGTGATAATTTTATGTAATTTCACTTAATCAATGTTGTTTTGGATTATAGGTAGGGGATATCGCTAAAGGTAGCTTTTGATGTCTGATTTTTTCATCAGAATTAATAAAAGCACTCCATGTATAAAAAGTGAGAATATCCTAAGGTTATTCATGGTTTTATAATTAAGGATGTTGCTACTTATGATTTTAAAATAAGGCGCATCGCCAGAGTGATGAAATGCTAAATAATTATAATTTATTGTAAATGTATTTATGTTGATGATGGATTCTGTAATTGGCCTCTTGGGCAAGCAAAACGCTGGCCCAGCCGCATAAGTAACGTAATTGTTTCAGCTGTAGTTGTAGCAAAGGTGATCCAGTTAACAATGCAATGTAAATAGTCAGTGATGTCTCAGGTTTATGTGGTTGTCAGGTTGTTAAAATCAGGAAAGATGTTATAGAAACAAAATGTAACATCTTTCTGGATCACGCAAACGGACAACAACTATGAATAAATCAGGGAAATACCTCCTCTGGACATTGCTCTCCGTTATCGGAGCATTTGCCCTGGGATATATTGCGTTAAATCGTGGTGAACAGATCAACGCGTTGTGGATAGTCGTGGCGTCAGTCTGTGTCTACCTTATCGCTTACCGTTTCTACGGCCTGTACATCGCGAAAAATGTACTGGCGCTGGACCCGACGCGTA
>PPYF01188642.1_pt1 | contig 10070 bp, 9 predicted proteins | sample 1559871 | NCBI WGS metagenome assembly PPYF01 (sample SAMN08240021, study PRJNA423297) | Human gut metagenome, whole genome shotgun sequencing project.
TGCGTGGAATCCTGCCCGCTGCGCGCGCTGGACTTTGGGCCGATTGAAGAACTGCGCCAGAAGCACGGCCAACTGGCGGCCGTTGCGCCGCTGCCGTCGGCGCACTTCACCAGGCCGAGCATTGTGATTAAACCTAACGCCAATGCACGTCCGTGCGGCGATACCACTGGCTACCTGGCCAACCCGAAGGAGGTGTGAGATGGGAAGTGGATGGCATGAATGGCCGCTGATGATCTTCACGGTCTTTGGGCAGTGCGTGGCCGGCGGTTTTATCGTTCTGGCGCTGGCGCTGATGAAAGGGCAGCTATCGCGCGAGCAGCAACAGCGCGTGGTGCTGAGTATGTTCGCGCTGTGGGTGCTGATGGGCATTGGTTTTGTCGCCTCGACGCTACACCTCGGCTCGCCGATGCGCGCGTTTAACTCGCTGAACCGCGTAGGCGCGTCGTCACTGAGTAACGAAATTGCCAGCGGCGCGATTTTCTTCGCCGTCGGCGGTATCGGCTGGCTGCTGGCCGTGACCAACAAGCTCTCCTGCGCGCTGCGTAGCCTGTGGCTGGTGGTGACGATGGTGCTGGGCGTGGTCTTCGTGTGGATGATGGTGCGCGTCTATAACACCATCGATACCGTACCGACCTGGTATAGCGTCTGGACGCCGCTGAGCTTCTTCCTGACGCTGTTTATCGGCGGCCCCCTGCTGGGTTACCTGCTGCTGTGTTGGGCTGGAGTGGAAGGTTGGGCACTGCGCTTACTGCCGGCGGTGAGCCTCGCGGCGCTGGCGATTAGCGTGGTGGTTTCCCTGATGCAAGGGGTTGAACTGGCCACGATTCACAGCTCGATTCAGCAAGCGTCTGCGCTGGTGCCGGACTACGGTTCGCTGATGGCGTGGCGCGTTGCTGCAATTGTGTTGGCGCTGGTGTGCTGGATAGTTCCGCAGTTGAAGGGCTATCAGCCGGCGCTGCCGCTCCTCAGCCTGGCATTTGTGCTGGTGCTGGTCGGAGAGCTGATTGGTCGCGGCGTGTTCTACGGTCTGCATATGACCGTAGGCATGGCGGTGGCCAGCTAAGCTAATAATCTGCCGGGGCGATCCCGCCCTGGCACTTTTTGTTCATGAATTTTTTCGACTGAACCCTTCCTGCGTATTTACTCCGTTTATCAATAAAAACAATTAAATACATTTTGCTTATTCGTTTGCACCGTCACGCTGAATAAGAAACATCAATCGTCGCGTCAGAAAGCGCGTTTTGGGGCAAATCAGGTGGATTGACAATGTTTTTGGCGGTGGCATGATGCGCTCGAAATCATTCTATCCTCACGGTTTTTAGCCCATGTCCACCTATACTCGCCCAGTGCTGTTGCTGCTCTGCGGCTTACTGTTATTGACGCTGGCGATCGCGGTATTAAACACGCTCGTCCCGCTCTGGCTCGCCCATGAAAATCTGCCAACCTGGCAGGTAGGGATGGTCGGTTCGTCCTATTTTACCGGCAACCTGGTCGGTACGATGCTGACTGGTCGACTGATTAAGCGTCTGGGCTTCAACTTCAGCTATTACATCGCGTCGCTGATTTTTGCAGCGGGCTGCGTGGGGTTGGGCTTTATGGTGGGCTTCTGGAGCTGGATGTTCTGGCGCTTTGTCGCGGGCGTCGGCTGCGCGATGATCTGGGTGGTGGTGGAGAGCGCGCTGATGTGCAGCGGCACCTCGCGCAACCGCGGACGGCTGCTGGCGGCTTACATGATGATGTACTACATTGGCACCGTGCTCGGCCAGCTCATTGTCAGCAAGCTGCCGACGGACATGGCGACCATTCTGCCGCTAATGACCGGCGTGGTGTTGGCCGGTATTCTGCCGCTGCTGTTTACTCGTATTCTCAATCATAAGGATGAACAGCAGGACGACAGCGCGCGCGTCTGGCCGATGTTCAAGCTGTGTCAGGCGCGCCTTGGCGTCAACGGCTGCATTATTTCCGGTATCGTGCTGGGTTCGCTGTACGGGCTGATGCCGTTATACCTTAACCATCGCGGCGTCAGCGACTCCGGCATCGGTTTCTGGATGGCGGTGATGGTCAGCGCCGGTATTCTGGGGCAGTGGCCGATTGGACGGCTGGCGGATCGCTATGGTCGTTTGCTGGTGCTGCGCGTTCAGGTGTTTGTGGTCATTATTGGCTGTATGGGGATGCTGAGCCAGGCGATGATGGCGCCCGCGCTGTTTATTCTGGGCGCGGCGGGCTTTACGCTCTATCCGGTCGCGATGGCCTGGGCCTGCGAGAAAGTAGAACACCATCAATTGGTATCAATGAATCAGGCGCTGCTGCTGAGCTACACTATCGGCAGCCTGGTCGGCCCAACGCTGACCGCGATGCTGATGCAAAACTATTCCGATAACCTGCTGTTTATTATGATTGCCGGGGTGTCGTTTGTGTATCTCATGATGCTGCTGCGCAAAGCCGGACACCATCCGACCCCGGTGGCCCACGCCTGATTTTCGGCGCGTTATCGGCCTGATAACGCGCCTTCCCACCATCGGCACTATACTGAACTCACGTCGCGCTACCGTAGCGCGGCGGTTCAGGCGAGCCTATAACCTGCTGACTTCAACGCCATTAACCCTATTAAATGTGCGGGATGTTGGAGTTTTGCACTGTTACGTTATCCTTTTCTGCTTAGTGCTCGCATAATCATCCGTCGAAAAATAACGCATTTGCGAATAATAACATTCAAGGAACGGATTTTATGGCAAGCGAGCAAGAGAAACAGCTGCGATGGTACAACATCGCGCTGATGTCTTTCATTACGGTGTGGGGTTTTGGCAACGTCGTCAATAACTACGCCAACCAGGGGCTGGTGGTTGTTTTCTCCTGGCTGTTTATCTTCGCCCTTTACTTCACGCCGTATGCGCTGATCGTCGGGCAGCTCGGTTCCACCTTTAAAGACGGCAAGGGTGGGGTCAGTACCTGGATTAAAAATACCATGGGGCCGGGGCTGGCGTATCTGGCGGCCTGGACCTACTGGGTGGTGCATATTCCCTATCTGGCGCAGAAGCCGCAGGCGATTCTGATAGCTCTTGGCTGGGCCATTAAGGGCAACGGCTCGCTGATCACTGAGTACGGCGTTGTCGCGCTCCAGGGCTGCACGCTGGCGCTGTTTGTCTTCTTTATGTGGGTGGCCTCGCGTGGGATGAAATCGCTGAAGCTGGTCGGGTCTATCGCCGGTATCGCGATGTTCGTCATGTCGCTGCTGTACGTGGTGATGGCGGTGACCGCACCGGCCATCACCGAAGTGACCATCGCCACCACCAATATTACCTGGCGCACTTTCATTCCGCATTTTGACTTCACCTATATCACCACTATTTCGATGCTGGTCTTTGCCGTCGGCGGCGCGGAAAAAATCTCGCCATACGTTAACAATACCCGTAATCCTGGAAAAGAGTTTCCGCGTGGGATGATCTTCCTCGCGGTGATGGTGGCGGTGTGCGCCATTCTCGGCTCGCTGGCGATGGGGATGATGTTTGACTCTAACAATATTCCCGATGACCTGATGGCCAACGGTCAGTATTACGCCTTCCAGCGCCTCGGCGAGTACTATCATATGGGCAATAGCCTGATGGTCATTTACGCCATTGCCAACACGTTGGGGCAGGTTGCCGCGCTGGTGTTTTCTATCGATGCGCCGCTGAAAGTACTCTTGAGCGATGCCGATAGTCGCTATATCCCGCAGAAACTGTGCCGCACCAATGCGTCAGGCACGCCGGTCAATGGTTACCTGTTGACGCTGGTGCTGGTGGCGCTGCTGATTATGCTGCCGACGCTGGGCATTGGCGATATGAACAACCTCTACAAGTGGCTGCTTAACCTCAACTCGGTGGTCATGCCGCTGCGCTATCTGTGGGTGTTCGTGGCGTTTATTGCGGTGATTCGGCTGGGGAAAAAATATCACGCCGAGTACGTGTTTATTCGCAATCGCTCGCTGGCGATGACCGTTGGCGTATGGTGCTTCCTGTTTACCGCCTTTGCCTGCCTGACCGGCATTTTCCCGAAAATGACCGCTTTCACGCCGGAGTGGGCTTTCCAACTGTCGCTAAATGTCGCGACGCCGTTTGTACTGGTGGGGCTGGGGCTGATTTTCCCGCTGCTGGCGCGTAAGAATCGCTAAAGCGAACAAAGGGGGGAAAGCCCCCCCTTTACGGTTATAAGCTCGCGGTCAGCGATGCAAACTGTTGCTGGCTGGTGATAGCGGTGAGATTCGCTAAACGATCGTCCTCATCCAGCCAGCAGACCAGACGCTGAATGGTCTGAATATGTTGCTCGCCGTTTGCCGCAGCCAGCACGATAATCAGCCGCACATCCGGATGGCCGGGAAAAGCGACCGATTCGGCGCAACAGAGCAGCGACAGGCGGCTTTTCTGGCTTAATACGCCTTCTTCCGGGCGTGCGTGAGGTAGCGCAAACTCGGGGCTAAGGATATACCAGGGGCCGTTCTGCTCGGTGGCACGAATAATGGCTTGTGCGTAGTGAACACTGATATCTCCTTGCGCTTCAAGCGGTTGACAGGCGAGCTTAACGGCGCTACGCCAATCGATTTTTTGCGCGATGAATTGACGGGCGGTAAAAAGCGCATTCTCCATGTCGAACTCCTGCTGATAGGGTCGCCCGATACGCTGGGCGACCGATTCCCTGGTTAACTAAGCACACGATATAGCGCGTCGCCAGATATGCCGTATTTGGCTTTTAGCTGCCGGCTGTTACCGGATTCGGTAAATGTATCCTGCGTGCCAAGACGGGTAAGACGAGCGGGGTGGGCCACCTGAGCCAGCGTTTCGGCTATCTGCCCGCCCAGTCCACCGTTAACCGTGTGATTCTCGAGCGAAGCAATGATCGGGCAGCCTTCAATCAGCGTAAAGAATGCCTGCTGGTTAAACGGCTTCAGCGTCGCGACGTGGATCAGTTTGCCTTTTTTACCGCTGGCGAGGAGCTTTTCATAGCCTTCAGTCGCTTGCTCAAGCACGGTCCCTTCAAAAACGATCGCAAAGTCACTGCCGCTGTTGGCGATGGCGGCAATATCGCTGACGCGTGGAACGACAGATTTATCGCGGACCGGCATCGGTTCGCGCGCCACGCGGATGTAGACCGGCCCGTTGATGTTTACCGCTTGCTCAAATGCCTCCGCCACCTCTTCGGCATCAGCGGGCGTCAGGATAGTCAGGCCAGGTAGAACCCGGGTGAGCGCCAGGTCCTCCAGGGCATGATGCGAAGCGCCATCAGGTCCATCATCCATGCCGGGGTGGCTGCCGACGAGCTTAATATTGGCTTTGGCGTAGCAGGCCTGCCGTAGCTGAGTCCATGCCGTGCCGGTGATGAACATGGCAAAGTTAACGTAAAAGGGAATGTTGCCTTCCAGCGCCTGACCGATGGCGAAGCTCATCGCCGAACCTTCCGCAATCCCCATTTCGAAAAACGCATCCGGGTAGACGGCGGCAAACTGGTCGGTCCGTGTCGAGCTGGCTAAATCGCTATCAATGGCGACGATCGGGTAGCCTTTTTGTTTCAGGGCGATCAGCGCCTGACCGATTTCATCGCGTGGTGCTTTCATCATTGCAACTCCTCCATAGCCTGCTGGTACTGTTCAGTGGTGGGGGTTTTAGAATGCCAGTCGCCGTTATTTTCCATGTAGCTTACGCCGCAGCCTTTCGTGGTATGGGCGATGATCGCGACTGGTTTGCCTTTAAGATGGCGTGACAGTAGCAGCGTGTCGGCGACCTAGTGCATGTCATTACCGTTTTGTAATTCAAGGACGTGCCAGCCAAAATGACGGATCTTATCGGCTAGTGGTTCGAGGTTAATCACCTCGTTAACCGGGTCGTGAGAAGAAAACCCGTTGTAGTCGATAATGGCTACCAGGTTATCCATTTTCATATGCCCCGCCTGCTGCAGCGTTTCCCAGATTTGCCCTTCATGCATTTCACCGTCACCGATAATGGCGAAGACGCGCTGGTTCTCACCGTGCTGTTTTTTGGCCGCCGCCATCCCGAAGGCGATGGATAATCCCTGACCCAACAACCCGGTGGTGGCATCCACCTCGGGAATCGATTTGATGCTGGGGTGGCCCTGCAGGCGTGAGTTAATCTGGCGGAACGAGCTAAATTCACTTCGATTGATAATTCCTTTCTGGTACAGCATAGCATACTGCGCTGCAACGGCATGGCCCTTGCTCATCACCACGCGGGCCCGCGGCGAGACAGAAAAATCCACCTCTTCATCATAGATCCACGTCAGGATATCGATGATGGAGAGGGCGCCTCCCGGATGGCCAATCCCTGATTCATAAATCATGCTTACAATGTCACGGCGAGCGCTCAGCGCATGCGACTTCAGTTGTTCAATAGTCATCGTATTCCCCTCTTATGGCAGCATTTTGCCGATGTAGTACACAACCAGCCCCAGGGCGACAAAATCGGTTTCCGGGAAGCTGGTGCCCGACAGCCCGACGGATTCCATGATGGGATAGATCAGCGCAGGGCCTATGCCGATAAGAATTCCGGTGATAAAACTTCCGGCAATAGCGCCTTTCCAGCCCCCCGAGGCGTTCCCAAATACCGCCGCCGTGGCGCCGATAAAGAAGTACGGAATAGCGACGGGAATAATGACCGTTTGGCCAAGCAGGGCAAGAAATCCCATGACCACAAGTCCGCCGACAAAAGATGAAATGAACCCCAGTACGGTGGCGGTAGGCGCGTAAGGAAAGACGACAGGGCAGTCCAGCGCGGGTTTAGCGTTAGGGATGAATTTCTCTGAGATACCGAGAAAAGCGGGAACAATTTCAGACAACAGCAGCCGGACGCCGGTGATAATAATGTATAGCGATGCCGTGAAGGTGAGCGATTGATACAGCGGGTAAACCAGCCAGTGCATACCGCCTGCGGCTGCGGTGACCGCGGCTTTACCTGCAGCCAGCGCGGCAATGTAGTAAAAAATGCTGACCGAGATCGACACTGAAACAATGTAATCCTTGAAGATCCCGAGCCATCCCGGAAGGTTAAGCTTTTCCGTTGATTGTTTGGGATCGCCGACCTTTGAGCCTATCCACCCCGACGCGGCGTAAGCCAGAGTGACATAGTGCCCCATGGCGATCTCATCATTGCCTGTGATTTTGCGCATCCACGGCTGGGCAATAGCCGGATACAGACAGGCTGCCAGCCCCAGCAGAATCGAACCGACGATAATTGTCGTCATGTCGCTATAGCCTAGCGCTTTCAACGTGACGGTAAGCAGGGCGGAGAGATACAGATTGTGTTGCCCGGTGAGAAAGATGTACTTAAACGGCGTTATACGGGCAAAAAACAGGTTCCAGCCAAAACCCACCACCATAATGAGTGAAACGCACATCGCGAATTTGGTTTGCGCCAGCCCGGTTAGCGCCTCCGCCAGCGGCATGACGCCTTTCAGACCGAACCCATCGCTGAACAAGGTCTGAAAATTACCCAGAGAGGTGACGGCGAGGCCAGCACCGCCGGCAAAAACCAGAAAACCGACGATAGTTTTAAAGGTTCCGGAGAGGACTTTTTCGATAGGCTTGCGTTGGATAAGCAGCCCTATGAGTGCAATAAAACCAACTAAAAGTGGGGTTACGCCCAGAATGTCGAATACAATGAACTTTAGGAGATCCATATTTCCCCCGAGAGGTTAGTTGTTCTGAATGACGCTGATGAGCGCGGATTCCATCTCTTCGCTGTTCATCAAATCGGTGATGCCGATAGCTCGGAACCCGGCCGCTTCAATTTCATCGGTGAGATCGCGCATTGTGATAACAAAATCAATGCCTTGCCATGTAGCAAGGCCGGACAGTACATCGTGTTCAAGATCGATGTCCCAACCGTTTTTATCGATGATTTTTTGGGCTTTTATTTTGAGCATCAACGAGCTGCCCATACCGGTACGACAGACGATAAGACCTTTCATGAGACGTTCTCCTGTTTATAAAAATAATTATTTTTATTTCATGTTTCGTGATAAAAATAATTATTGAAAAACGAACCGAAGAATGTGACTGAATTTGCATTTCATGCAAAAAAGGCGAAAAATGAGCCAGATAGATAACAACTTGTTGATAAACATAAGAAATGAGACTTCAGGGTTAAGTCCCATTCTGGAAAAAGTAGGGCGTTTTATCACGGAAAATCCTGATTTCGTGATGAGACACACGATTTCTGAGCTTGCTGATTCGATTGATACCAGCGAAGGCAGCATTACGCGCTTTTGTCGGGCCTTTGGCTTTAAAGGGTTTTCAGACTTCAGAACGGCGTTGGCGCTGGAGCGCGGCGCGGCGCGTTCAGAAGGTGAGCCAGATGATGAAACTTCCGCAGTGATGGCCAGTATCCGTGACAGCAACGCTATCGTTGATAGCATTGAGCTGCAGTCGGTTGCGGCGTGGCTGAATCAACTCACATATATCGCCATTTATGCGGTGGGGAGTGCCGTACCGGTCGCCCAGTTTTTACAGATGAAGCTGGTGCAAATGGGGAAGAGCGCCAACTTTATCGATCGCTCCTATCCTTCGGCCATCTCGCCGCTGGCCGACTGCGAGAAGACGGGAATTATCGTTGTCCATACCGAGCAGACATCGACTGATATGATGCAGGCGCTGGCGTTGGCAAAGGAACAGGGGATTAAAATTGCCTCGCTGACTCGGGGATCGTTCGCGCCGTTAAATCGACTGTCGGACTGGAATCTGCAGGCGGCTGTCGCCCTGCAAGGCGAGGGGGAATCTGGCTTTGCTGAAATTGCGGGTGCTATGATGGTCGCCGATCGTATTTTAAGTGCGCTGGAGGGACAGGATGAACGCTATAGCCAGTGCCGGAAAGCGCATCAGAAGCGTATTTTCTCGATTGAGAGCGTGACCAACAAGCTGTCGGAATATTTTATGTCGTAGGGAAGCGATCCCGGCGAGCGTTAGCGCCGCCGGGGAAACTATTGGCATTTAGTACATCACTTTGTGACCATATTGCTCAAGAATGCCCTTCACGCGCTCCATGGTTTCTTTCTTCGGCGGCTTCACGCCGTCGAGCTTATACTCTTCGCCCATCGCTACCCATTTGTGTTTGCCCAGTTCGTGGTAAGGCAGCAACTCGATTTTCTCAACGTTGCCCATATCGCGGGTAAATTCGCCCAGGCGGTGCGCTGAGTCGTCATCATCGGACCAACCTGGCACAACCACGTAGCGGATCCAGACATTGATGTCTTTCTTCGACAGGTACTGTGCGAACTCGAGCGTACGGTGGTTAGATACGCCAACCAGGTTCTGGTGAATGTCGTCGTTCATCTGTTTAAGGTCAAGCATCACCAGATCGGTCACTTCCAGCAGTTCATCAATCACTGGATCGTAGCGGCGGACAAAACCGTTGGTGTCGAGACAGGTGTGAATGCCTTCCTGCTTACAGGCGCGGAACCAGTCGCGCACGAACTCGGCTTGCAGAATGGCCTCGCCGCCGGACGCGGTAACGCCGCCGCCAGACGCGTTCATAAAGTGGCGATAGGTGACCACTTCTTTCATCAGTTCTTCAACGGTGATCTCTTTGCCACCGTGCGTGTCCCATGTATCACGGTTATGGCAGTACAGGCAGCGCATCAGGCAGCCCTGGAAGAAGGTAATAAAGCGGATGCCCGGGCCATCAACGGTGCCACAGGATTCAAAGGAGTGAATGCGACCAGTTACAGACATTGCAGTGTTATCTCCAGTTCTTCCCTGCGTCCGGCAGGGTGACGATCATGATTTCAGGCCGTCTTGAGTTTATTTTGCTTGTTAACCTGATTATAGAAGTTAGCAGGCAAAATAGGCTCGGAGAGCGTAGAGCACTTATAAGAAAGGCCCCACTGACGTGGAGCCTTTATTGTACGCTTTTTAAATCGCGATTTCAGTCAAATCCATTACATGGACTGAGTGAAGGTACGAGTGATAACGTCCTGCTGCTGTTCTTTAGTCAGGGAGTTAAAACGTACTGCGTAGCCAGATACGCGGATGGTCAGCTGCGGATATTTTTCCGGGTTTTCCATCGCGTCGAGCAGCATTTCGCGGTTCA
>PPYF01494966.1_pt1 | contig 10070 bp, 1 predicted proteins | sample 1559871 | NCBI WGS metagenome assembly PPYF01 (sample SAMN08240021, study PRJNA423297) | Human gut metagenome, whole genome shotgun sequencing project.
AACAATGAACCAGAAAACTTGAATACGAAGACAGTGAAACCAGGCTCTAAATTGGTTTACCAAGTATGGTTGGATACAAAACAATTTAGCGCAACCAACACTGAAAATATTCAAACAGTCGGCATCACAGATAACTATGATGAAGCCAAGTTGGATGTGAACTCAATCAAGGTTTACGATAGTGTGACAGGTTCAGACGTTACTTCTAAGTTTGATATCGCAAACACTGGTGGCGTGATTACAGCGACCCTTAAAGCTGGCTTCACGAAATCACTTGGCGATGCCAACAACACTCAAATCATTGATACAACTAAGTTTGCATTTGGTCGTTACTATAAATTTGATATTGTGACAACCGTGAAAACGGATGCCCCAGCAGGAAAAGATATCGAAAATACAGCTGGTCAAATTGTTCACTACTACAACCCAAGAACCAACACAGTTGAAAAACCAGAAAAACCAACTGAAAAACGTGTAAATAGCGTTCCAGTTCCACTTGAGTTGAATTTCACTAAGAAACTTGATGGTCGTCAACTTAAAGCTAACGAATTTACATTTGTTCTTAAGAAAGATGGCGTTGAAGTAGAACGTGCGAAAAATGGTGCTCCTGATGCAACTACTGGTATCGCTAAGATTAACTTCACGAAACTTGAATTTGGTAAGGATGATATTGGCAAAACTTACAATTATACAGTGGAAGAAGTTAAAGGAACAGATTCAACAGTGTCTTACGATGGCATGGTTGCAACAGTAAGGGTTTCAATTTCTCATGATGGTACGGCAAAAGCAATCGTGAAGAATGTTGTAGACGCACCAGACAAAGAGTTCGATAACCGTGTGACACCACCAGAAGAACCTAAGTTTAACCCAGAGAAATATGTTGTTAGAGATGAAGACTTTGATTTAACTGGTAAGAAACTTTTGGATGATGATTCTGAGTTAGCTGATAAATACGGCGATACTAAGATTAATCCTTACGCAGATAAATCTAATAATAATGAAAAAGTTACTGTCCGTAATGATAAGGGCGAGTTGGAAGAAGTCTTTGAGAACCTCAATACTCAGCCTGTTAAACGTGGTCAGAAATTCTACTATCAAGTATGGCTTGATACAACTCAATTTAGTGCTAACAATAAGGAAAATATCCAAACTGTTGGTATCACAGACAATTATGATGAATCAAAATTGATTGTGACTAAAAACACTATTAAGGTTTATGATGGTGAGACTGGTGCAGATGTGACATCTAAGTTTGACGTTGCTGTTACTAACGGTATTATCACTGCAAACTTGAAATCAGGCTTTACGAAGTCACTAGGTGATGCAAATAATACTCAAGTTATTGATACAACTAAGTTTGAATTTGGTCGTTACTACAAAGTAGTTATACCTGCTACAGTTAGTCAAGATGCTTACGATGGTTCTGAAATCGAAAATACTGCGACACAAACGGTTCATTATTATAACCCAAGAACGCATAAAGTTGAGACTCCAGATAAGCCAACACAAAAACGTGTTAATAACATTCCAACAGCTATTCAGCTAATCTTTGGTAAGACACTCAATGGTCGCAAATTGCAAGCAGACGAATTTAGCTTTGTCTTGAAAGATAAAGAAACTAATAAGATTCTTGAGAAGGCTAAGAATGATGCAGATGGTAAAGTTACCTTCAAGACAATCAACTATTCAAAAGCTGATATTGGTCATACATTTAACTATATTGTTGAAGAAGAGAAAGGTGACAAACCAGGTATTACTTATGATGATATGAAGGTTAACGTGACTGTTCAAGTTATTCAGCCTTCTTCTGGTGATCAGTTGTCAACAGTTATCTCTTATGCTACTGAAGGTGGAGATGCCTTTACTGCGGATGATACAGTATTTGACAATAACGTAACACCAAACTTCAAACCAGAGAAGTATGTTGTTTCTAAAGAAAAATTTGATCTTAAGGGCACAAAACTTCTCGATGATGATGCGCCTAACGGTAAGGTTGAAGCTGAAAACTTGAATCACCATACACTTACTCGTGGTCAGAAATTCTACTACCAAGTATGGCTTGATACTCGTGAATTTACAGCTGAAAGCAATATCCAATCAGTAGGAATCACAGATGACTATGATGAAGCTAAACTTGATATTGATGAGTCAGCAATCAAGGTTTACGATGGTGAAACAGATGTTACTGATAAATTTGATATTTCAATCAAAAACGGTGTCATCTACGCAACTTCTAAACCAAGTTTGACTAAACCTATTAGTGCAACTGATGCGACTCCAGTTATTGATACGACTAAGTTTGCCTTTGGACGTTACTATAAATTTGATATCCCAGCAACTGTTAAAAATATTAAAGACAATGACGGTGTTGAGTTTAGTAATACGGCCAATGAAATTGTTCATCAATACAACCCTTACAATAAGCAAGTTACAACTCCTAAAAAACCAACTCAAACACGTGAAAATAACGTTCCAGTTCCACTTGAGTTTAACTATACTAAGAAACTTGAAGGACGTGAGTTGACTGCAGGTGAGTTCAGCTTCTTATTGAAAGACCAAGATGGAAAAGTCCTTCAAACTGTATCAAATGATAAAGACGGACATATCAAGTTTGAACAACTCTTGTTCAGCAAGGCTGATCTTGGTAAGACATTTACTTATACTGTAGAAGAAGTCAATGACAATAAACCTGGTATTTCTTACGATGCTATGAAAGCAACGGTGACAGTACAAGTAACTAAGGATGGTAAAATTCTTAAGACTGTCGTTAATCATGCTTCAGCAGGTGGAAATGCTACAGATGCTAACGACAAAGAGTTCAACAACAAGGTGGTTCCACCAGAAAAACCTAAGTTCCAACCAGAGAAATATGTTGTAAACCAAGAGAAATTTGACATTACTGGTGATAAACTCGTTGATGATGATAAAGAGTTGGCAGACAAGTATGCGGATACTAATGCGAACCCATACGTAGACAAGACAGACAACAACGAGAAAGAAAACTTGAATACTAAGACTGTGAAACGTGGCGATAAATTGGTTTACCAAGTATGGCTTGATACAACTAAATTTGACGCAAACAACAAGGATTATATTCAAACCGTTGGTATCACTGATAACTACGATGAGAAGAAACTTAATGTTAAGCAATCAGATATCAAAGCATACGATGGTAAAACTGGTAAAGATGTTACAGCAATGTTCGATATCAAGGTTGAAAACGGTGTGATTACAGCCAACCTTAAAGATGGCTTCACTAAGTCACTTGGTGATAAAGATAATACCCAAATTATCGATACAACTAAGTTTGCCTTTGGTCGTTACTATAAGTTTGACATTCCGGCAATTGTTAAAGACAGTAAGAATGAAAAAGGTGAGTTTGACGTACCTTCTGGTTCAGATATTGAAAACACAGCGGGACAAACAGTTCACTACTACGACCCAACAGTTAAGAAGGTCGTGAAAACACCTGAAAAACCAACTGAAAAACGTGTTGTTAACATTTCAGCTAGTGTTACGTTTGAATTCACTAAAAAACTAGAAGGTCGTGACCTTAAGGCTGGTGAGTTTAGCTTTGTACTTAAGGATAGAAAAGGTAAAGTGATTGAAACTGTAAGCAATGATGCTGACGGTAAGATTAAGTTCTCAGCACTTGAGTACAAACATGGTGAAGAAGGTATCCACTTCTACACGGTTGAAGAAGTGAAAGGTAATGATACTACAGTAACTTACGATAAGATGGTAGCTAAAGTTACTGTTTTGGTAGCTAAGGGTGGTAACGTTATGACAGTAACTTCTAAATTGCCAGAAGATACTGAGTTCAACAACATTGTAACGCCACCGACACCACCAACTCCAGTGGTGCCACCAGTTACACCACCGACACCACCAACTCCAGTGGTGCCACCAGTTACACCACCAACACCACCAACTCCAGTGGTGCCACCAGTTACACCGCCAACACCACCAACTCCAGTGGTACCACCGGTTACACCGCCAACACCACCAACTCCAGTGGTGCCACCGGTTACACCACCGACACCACCAACTCCAGTAGTACCACCAGTTACACCACCGACATCTCCAGAAGTATCTAGAGAACAGGGTCTTCCTAAGACTGGTGAGAACAAGTCTGTAGTAGCAATGGCATTCGGAGGACTCCTTGCGGCAGCTGGACTTGGTTTGGCAGGAAAACGAAAAAAAGAAGACTAAGATAATAATAGGCGTAAAAATAAGATAGTTAGTAAGATTATTTCAGTTTTCAAAAAGAGAGGCTTGACCGAATAAGGTCAGGCTTCTTTTTGTTCGGCACTTAAAAATATCGTAAGTGACCAATAATGAAGTCAATTAAGAAGTTCCAAAGTCTTTATGGGCTGTGGAACTTTTTTTATAATTAGCTAACTTATTACATGGACATGTGTGAGGAGGGTGATCTGATTGTTTCTCTCACAAGAGATGAGCAGATTCAAATTGATATTAACTTCTTCATGACAGTAGATTAGTACTTTCAAATAAAATATATTATGAATGATGTGGGTAATGGTAGAAGCTGATAAAAGACTTTGAGCTATTGTCTATTTAGTTATGGTGAATTTGATAATCTTGCAGTCACAATAGAAGCATCTTATCTAGGGGCTACACCATCATTTTTTGATTGAGAAATCAGAAAAAATCAAAGTTTAAGTTCTCTTATGAACTTTCAATAGACTATCATTACTCATTTTATGATTAAGATGATGGGAGGTAGAAGTTTCATAGAAGCAATAGGGAGCGACATTAAAGATAACATCTAGTAGTCCGATTAGTTAACAGTATTGGAAAGGGAGGAGACTTTCTGATAGTTGTTTTGTAATTGGGTACTCAAAGATCTCTTATAAGATAGAAATGTATTACTTGTACTATTTGAGTATTGAAATTATTTCGTAATATCGTTGGTTATTCTTTCATTTGTATTTGAATAAGATACTAGTAGGCATAATTTTTCTCACAGGTTTTGTTATCTTTTGATTTTTTGAAGTTAGAAAATACTAGGACTCACTCTCTATTAATCCTAACTTATGAGACTCTTTTTTAAGTTGAATATTAGTATGCTAAACAGGTGAGAGCAATTATGGATGTTGGATTGTTGCAAACTTTCTTTAAGATTTTACTAGTGTTAATGAAGAAATACTGTTAAACGAAGAAGATGTTAGTATTATTTTAGACGGATAAAGTTATTCTAAGGTTAGGACTAGATGTATATGCCATTTTCATTAAAGATAAAAATATCTATATGAGTGTAAAAGGGAAAGAAATGAGAGGTTGTGTGCGTATATTGCCATTATTATGGATCAAAGTGAGAATAATATAGTGTATATTATAAGATGTTAATTTATTTTTATAATATTATTTCTTTCGGATTATAGGTTTAAATTACTATTTTTAGAACTTACTTCTGTTTATATATGGTGATTCAAGTATTTATGGAACATGAGATGGGTTTGGAATCTTTGACGCTTTTATTAGAAAATAACAAATGTAATCCGAGTTAATTTATTTTAGAAAAGCGTAATTTATATAATGAAATATTAGAAAATAGTAGTTGTCGTCTTATTTTAGAAAACGCTTAACATATTATAAATAAAAGGTTTCTAACGTTTTTATGTTTTTTTGTAAATAACGTTACTCTTACAATTGTCAGACAACTAACTTTTTTTAAAAAACATTGTTTAATCACTTGACTCTAAATTGTCAGAATGTTAGAATGAAAAAGAATCATGGATATGAGGGGAATTAACTTATAATCATGTATCTATAACTAACTATTTTTTTAGAGGGAGACTTAAACATGAAAGACATTTTCAACAGGCGCCAGCGCTTTTCATTGCGTAAATATTCATTTGGTGTCGCTTCAGTCTTGTTGGGAACGGCACTCTTTGCTGCTCACACTGCACAGGCTGATGAAGTCGTAGCATCTGATGCTTCTTCATCAAACCCTGGTTCATCAGTTGAGGGCGAAAGTTCTTCAGAACTGGTTGAGACGAATACAGCATCAACAGCTCAAGCAGATCCTACTGCAGCTGTATCTTCAACTGAGGCAACTGCGTCAACATTTAACTTGACGCAACAACTGCTCCAGCAACTGAAAATACTGAATCAGCTGAAACCGCAGCAGAAGCTACAAGTGTTAGCCCACGTGTTACAGCAAATACTTACTCTGTAAGATCTGCTGCAGACCGTAGTGCAACACTTGACCGTGCTGCTAGTGATATCACAAATGCTGGTGCTTTGGCAACAGGTCGTAGCCGTCGTCGTAATACACGTGCTTTGACAGATCACAACTATGAGGCGGTCTCTGTAGAAACTCACCTTAAAGATGGTGAAAAAGCTACTCCAGACATGACGGATCCTAATGGTGCAACTGTTCGTTCTCAAACAGTGCCATCGGGCTACCAAGCTAAAGAAGGTGACTACTATACTTATAGTATCGTAGATCTTACTAATTTCAACAAACGTTACCATACAAATTACTATACACGTGCTTACAAGAGATTTGATGCTTCAACAGATACTACTGTTGAATTGGTTGACAAGAACACTGGTAATGTATTAGAAACAAGAACCGTATCAGCTTCTAGTGGTATTCAAAAATTTACGACTACAAAAGCAGCCTCTAATGGGGAGTTAACTTGGCAAGTAGATTACGATAAAGGTTTAGGTGCTGGACCAGGGAAGACAGATTCACCGTTTATCCAACTTGGATATGAAGTTGGTGCAAGTATCAAGGCTTTAGTTGCTCCAGGACACAATCTAACTCCTACAGAACAAGCTTTATATGATGCAGTTTATGCTGCGCGTAATTCAACGGATATCATCAACGTTGTAGAACCAGCATATAATGGTCGTACTATTACAGATACGAATGCTAAAATTCCATTATTTGTTCAAAAATCAACTTACTATAGAGTAGTCGATAGAAATAATGCTTCATTTAATGCGAATAAAACAGATAAAACTGTTCAAGATTATGTACCAAATGGTAATGAAGTAACATTAGCCAACTACACGCTGAAAGCGATGGAAGGACAACACTTTACAGCATCTGGTGAACGTCAATTTGATGGTTACAAACTTTATCAAACAGCTACTCCAGATTCAACAACTGGTTATGTTAGCCGTCCTTATACAGTTGGTACCAAGTTTATGGATGCTGATCGTGCTGGAATAAAACGTATCAAAGAAATTGTTGGAGAAGATGGATCTGTTGTCATTCGTGTTTACTTATTAGATCCAAGACAACAAAACAAACGTTCTGATGGTACATTGAACACTGATGGCTATATGTTGCTAGCAGAAACCAAGCCTATTAAACCAGGTGATTATAACAAAGAAGAGTTGGTTGTTAAGAAAACACCACTTAAAACGATTGCACACACTGTAACTGATCCAAGAACAGGGGCAAAAACGAACTATCCAAATGGTAAGGATGTTCCATTTGATTTCCAAAGAGATGCTTCTTACACTCCGTATAAGACAGTATTTGTACCATTCTTGGGAGATAATATCGGTCACCTTTCTCCAAACGCACAATTAGAGCGTGGAGTAGGAGGTATTGGTACTAACGTTGACTTGCTCAACTCTTTGACGCCATACAAGCCAACAGTCTACTACTATGTGAAGTCAGAACCTGTAACAGTGACTCCAGAAGTTGAAAAACAACTTGAAGGACGCACACTTGTTAATGGTGAATTTAGCTTTAAGATTAAAGAAGAGCAAGCTAACAAATCAGTTCCTTCATATGAAGAAACAGTAACTAACCAAAATGGTAAAGCTACATTTAGTAAATTAACATTTAACAAAGCTGGAGTATACACTTACACAATTACTGAGGTTAAAGGCTCAGATACAAACGTCGATTATGATGCAATGACTGTTACAATGACAGTTACTGTAACTGAGAAAAATGCTGCTGGTGATTTGCAAGCTTCAGTTAAATACAGTGCTGAAGGTGGATTCAAATCAAGTGCAGATGATAAAATTTTCAATAACTACGTTGTAGCTCCAGTTAAGACTAAGTTCGACTTTAGTAAGGCTCTTGCAGGTCGTACTCTTAAAGAAGGCGAATTTACATTTGCTCTTAAAGATTCAACTGGTAATGTTCTTCAGACCAAGAAAAACAGCGCTAATGGTGTTATTGCCTTTGATGACTTGACATTTGATAATACTCAAGTTGGTACTCACAAGTATACTGTAGAAGAAGTTATCCCAGATAATAAAGAAGCTGGTATGACTTACGATACAATGAAAGCTGAAGTAACAATCACTGTTACTAAGGAAGGCCACGTTCTTAAAGCAACTAACATTCTTCCAGCAGATACAGAATTCAATAACACATTCACACCAGGTGCGGTTAAAGTTAACCTTGACTTTGATAAATCACTTTCAAATGGTACTTTGAACGCAGGTGACTTTAGCTTCACGTTGACTGGTGATAACAATGTTAATGAAACTGTAACCAACAAAGCTAACGGTAAGATTAACTTTAGCGAATTGTCATTTGACCATGAAGGTGTCTACAACTACACTGTTAAAGAAGTGAAAGGCAACAATGCCGATGTAGACTACGATGAAATGACTATCGCAGTTAAAGTAACGGTTACTAAAGATGCTACTACAGGTCTTTTGGCTACTAAGACTGAAATGACTTCAACAGGTGGTGAAGCAACTGGTACTGATGACAAGATCTTCAACAACCACGTTGTAGCTCCTGTAACTGCTCAATTTGACTTCAGCAAAGCTCTTGCAGGTCGTAACTTGAAAGCTGGCGAATTTAGCTTCGTATTGAAAGACAAAGATGGTAAAGTCCTTCAAACAAAACAAAATGATGCCAACGGTAAAGTTAAATTTGATGCCTTGACATTTACAAATGCTCAAGTTGGTAACCATAAGTACACTGTAGAAGAAGTTCGAGGAACTGAAGCAGGTATGACTTATGACCCAATGAAAGCTAACGTAACAGTTACGGTTACTAAGTCAGGTCATGCGCTTACTGCTGTTGCAACTCTTCCAACTGATACAGAATTCAACAATACCTTCACATCAGCTCCTACTCAAGCTCAATTCAAGTTCACTAAACGTCTTGAAGGTAAAGCGCTTACAGCAGGTGCCTTCGAGTTTGAATTGCTTGAAAACGGCAACGTTATTCAAACTAAGAAAAATGCAGCAGATGGTTCAATCACATTTGATGCTATTGAATACAGTGCTGAAGGTGAACACACTTACACTGTGCGTGAAAAAGCTGGTAACGATACAAACATCGATTACGATACTATGAACGCAGAAGTGAAAGTTAAAGTTACTAAAGATGCTGCTACAGGTCTCTTGAGTACTGCTGTTACAATGCCTGAAGACACAGAGTTCAACAACTATGTAGTTTCTCCAGTTGTAACTAAGTTTGACTTCACTAAGAAATTGGCTGGTCGTGAACTTAAAGCTGGTGAATTTAGCTTCGTATTGAAAGATGCTGCTGGTAATGTCGTTGAAACAGTTAAAAATGATGCTGCTGGTAACGTAACCTTCTCAGAATTGTCATTCGACAATACTAAAGTTGGTACACACACTTACACTGTAGAAGAAGTGATTCCTGAAAACAAAGAATTCGGAATGACTTACGATAAGATGAAAGCTACAGTGACAGTTGAAGTTGCTAAGAACGGTCACACATTGACTACTGTTACAAACGTTACATCAACTGGTGGTGTAGACGCTAATGGTAACGCTACTGACGGTACTGCAGATAAAGAATTCAACAACAAAGTCACTCCTCCAGAAACTCCTGAATTCCAACCAGAAAAATTTGTCGTTTCTAAAGAGAAATTCGACATCACTGGTAACAAGTTGATGGATGACGACGATGATGTACCTGGTAACGAGTACACAGCAACAAATGCGAATCCATATGTTGATGGTGTTGCAAACAACGAACCAGAAAACTTGAATACTAAGACTGTTAAACGCGGTTCTAAATTGGTATACCAAGTATGGCTTGATACTACTAAATTCACAGAAGCTAACAACATCCAATACGTTGG
>PPYF01197420.1_pt1 | contig 10069 bp, 6 predicted proteins | sample 1559871 | NCBI WGS metagenome assembly PPYF01 (sample SAMN08240021, study PRJNA423297) | Human gut metagenome, whole genome shotgun sequencing project.
CGGCAACCTGTAAAAAATGGCGCGCCAGACGGGGAATATCTTCCCGACGTTCGCGCAGCGGCGGCAGATGAACGCGGATAACGTTCAGGCGGTGGAACAGATCCTCACGGAACTTACCTTCCTGCACTCGCTGTTCGAGATTCTGGTGAGTGGCAGCGATAATCCGCACATCCACTTTCACCGGCGCATAGCCGCCAACGCGGTAAAACTGACCGTCTGCCAGCACGCGCAGCAAACGCGTCTGCACATCCAGCGGCATATCACCAATTTCGTCGAGGAATAATGTACCGCCATCGGCCTGTTCAAAACGCCCCTGACGAATGGTATTCGCGCCAGTAAACGCGCCTTTCTCGTGGCCAAACAGTTCTGATTCGATCAAATCTTTTGGGATAGCTGCCATATTCAGCGCGATAAACGGCGCTTTGGCGCGCGGACTGTGGCGATGCAGGGCATGAGCGACCAGTTCTTTACCGGTGCCGGATTCGCCGTTAATCAGCACGCTAATAGAAGAACGCGAAAGCCGACCGATAATACGGAACACGTCCTGCATGGCTGGCGCTTCGCCGATGATATCGGTCGTTGGGCCGTTAAGCTGAACATTACGCGGCTGCTGCTGTTCCTGGTAATGACTGATAGCGCGCTCAACCAGCGCCACTGCTTCGTCGATATCAAACGGTTTGGGCAGATAATCAAACGCCCCTTGTTGATAGGCGCTGACGGCAGCATCCAGATCGGAATGTGCGGTCATAATGATGACCGGAAGCATTGGATGGCGCTGTTTAATCTGCTTGAGCAGCGCCAGCCCGTCCATTCCCGGCATACGGATATCTGAAAGCAGCACATCCGGCGTTTTGCTCGCCAGCGCCTCCAGCACTTCTGCGCCGTTCTCAAACGTCGTACAGGTTAAACCTGCCCCAGCGAGCGCACGTTCAAGCACCCAACGGATGGAACTATCGTCATCGACTACCCAGACTATCCCTCGTTGCATAAACGTCACCTTTATTTCCTGATAGGCAGGTAAACCGAGAACTCGGTATGCCCTGGCCAACTGGTAAATTCAATTTTGCCTGAATGCTGATCAATCAAATTACGAGCGATGGATAAGCCAAGCCCGGTGCCACCTTCGCGGCCGCTGACCATCGGGTAAAACAGCGTATCCTGCAAATGAGGCGGAATGCCCGGCCCGTTATCTTCCACATCAATCCGCGCCGCCAGCCGGTAGCGCTCGCCGTGTAAGGTCAGTTGAAACGCGGTGCGGGTACGCAGAATGATTTCACCGCCTTCCGGCCCCAGCGCCTGTAGCGCATTGCGCACAATATTCAGCAAGACCTGTTCAATTTGATCCGGGTCGTGCGCCAGTTCCGGTAGGCTGGGATCGTAATCACGAATCAACCGCACGTTGTCCGGCAGTTCCATCGACACCAGCGTTACCACGCGTTCAGCCACTTTGTGAATACTTTCGGTAACGCGCGTACCGGGCAGCTGCGGCCCCAACAGACGGTCGACCAGATTTCGCAGCCGGTCCGCCTGTTCGATAATCACTTTGGTATATTCGAGTAGTGATGGGTCAGGTAACGCTTTGCTGAGCAGCTGCGCCGCGCCACGTAAACCGCCAAGCGGATTTTTAATCTCATGTGCCAGGCCGCGCACTAAATCACGGGCAGCAACCTGCTGGGCGTGCTGTAGCTGTTCCTGACTTAAGCGGCGCTGGTTATCCATCGGAGCCATCTCCAGCAGGATCATGCCGTCCGGCATACGCTGGGCCGTCACAGAAAGGATATGCGAGCGCCCGTCGATGACCAGCGTCACTTCGTTATCGGTAAAACCTTGCCCCGCCTCCAGACTTTCTTGCATCAGCTCGATATTTAATGAGAAGTAGCTCAACAGTTCCGGTAACGGTGTACCAAACAATTTGCGGGAGCTTTGGGCGAGCAGTTGTTGCGCGGCAGGGTTGGCGTAATGGATCGCCAGGTTGTCATCGATTAACAAAATACTGTTAATCAGCGAGTTGAGGATCTGCCCAGCATCGGGCTGCGTGCCTGTTGCCATAAAGCAGTCTCCTGAACAGGTTGCACCATTTTAGTGCATTATAGCTTTTTACGGATAAAAAGCGCGAAGCATCAGAGAATTGACGGAGAAAAAAGCCCATGCAGAGATGGGCTACAGATAGCTGACAAACTTCACGTTGGAGAGCGACTCACCTGCTCCGGCCTACCACATCATCACCGTGTAGGCCGGATAAGACGCATTTGCGTCGCATCCGGCGTGATGTGCTTGCCACCGATCCCAGGCCTGCCAGAGACAGGCGAAAAGTTTCCACGGCAACTAAAACACTTAGACGCTGTAGTACAGCTCAAACTCTACCGGATGCGGAGTCATACGCACGCGGTCATCTTCTTCGCGACGCAGAGCGATGTACGCATCAATTGCTTCGTCAGTGAACACGCCACCGGCTTTCAGGAACTCGCGGTCCAGATCCAGTTCGTTCAGTGCTTCTTCCAGAGAGCCTGCAACCTGTGGGATCTCTTTCGCTTCTTCTGGCGGCAGGTCATACAGGTTTTTGTCCATGGCTTCGCCCGGATGGATCTTGTTCTTGATACCATCAAGACCGGCCATCAGCAGGGCAGCAAAGCACAGGTACGGGTTAGCTGCCGGATCCGGGAAACGTACTTCGATACGACGTGCTTTCGGAGAAGAAACCACCGGAATACGGATAGACGCAGAACGGTTACGCGCAGAGTAAGCCAGCATTACCGGTGCTTCATAGCCCGGGACCAGACGCTTATAAGAGTTGGTGGTCGGGTTTGCCAGGGCGTTAATCGCTTTAGCGTGTTTGATTACGCCGCCAATGTAGTACAGCGCCTGCTCAGACAGACCTGCGTATTTGTCGCCTGCGAACAGGTTAACGCCGTTTTTAGACAGAGACATGTGGCAGTGCATACCGGAGCCGTTATCACCGAACATCGGTTTTGGCATAAAGGTCGCGGTTTTACCGAAGCGGTGCGCTACGTTGTGCACAACATATTTGTAGATCTGAATTTCGTCAGCTTTTTTGGTCATGGTATTGAAGCGGGTAGCCACTTCGTTCTGACCAGCAGTCGCTACTTCGTGGTGATGGGCTTCAACCACCAGACCCATCTGTTCCATCACCAGACACATTTCAGAACGAATATCCTGAGCCGAGTCTACCGGTGGAACCGGGAAGTAACCGCCTTTCACTGCCGGACGGTGACCTTTGTTACCACCTTCGTATTGGGTGGAGGAGTTCCATGCGCCTTCGATATCGTCGATAGCAACGTGGGAACCGGAGATAGATGATCCGAAACGGATGTCATCGAACAGGAAGAATTCAGGTTCTGGCCCGAACAGTACGGTGTCGGCAATGCCAGTGGAACGCAGGTAATCTTCGGCGCGCTTCGCAATGGAGCGCGGGTCACGGTCATAGCCTTGCAGGGTGCCAGGTTCAAGGATGTCGCAACGGATAATCAGGGTGGAGTCGGCGAAGAACGGGTCAATCACTGCGGTGGATGCGTCTGGCATCAGCACCATGTCGGACTCGTTAATGCCTTTCCAGCCGCCAATCGAGGAGCCGTCAAACATTTTGCCTTCTTCGAAGAATTCAGCATTCACCTGATGAGCAGGGATAGTGACGTGCTGTTCTTTACCTTTAGTATCGGTGAAGCGCAAATCAACAAACTTCACTTCGTGCTCGTTCAGCATCGTCAGTACGTGTTCAGCGGACATACTTTAACTCTCCTGGATTGGTCATGGTCGTCGTGGTAACGAAATCTGCAATTATTTTGGCCGTGTCGCCGTAAAAAAGATAAAGCGAAATCTGTGCCAACTTTTAAATTGCCCCTAAAAGGCGTTATCATGCGCACCATCGTGCAAAAGGGCTGCACCACGATGTGAATGTTGCACCAATATAGTGCTTCAATGGAAACATTAAGCACCATGTTGGTGCAATGACCTTTGGATAACCCTTTTTATGCTCCGTGAAAGCGATCACAAAGGGACTCTGCAATACTTGTTTGCGGAGGATGTTTGTGATCCTGTTTTGTAGTGCGATTAATCCGTGTACAATAACGCGCTATTTCTAATGCCTGAGGCAAAGTTGTGATCGAAAAATTGCGTAATATCGCCATCATCGCGCACGTAGACCATGGTAAAACCACCCTGGTAGACAAGCTGCTCCAACAATCCGGTACGTTCGACTCTCGTGCCGAAACCCAAGAGCGCGTGATGGACTCCAACGATTTGGAGAAAGAGCGTGGGATTACCATCCTCGCGAAAAACACCGCTATCAAATGGAATGATTACCGTATCAACATCGTTGATACCCCGGGGCACGCCGACTTCGGTGGTGAAGTTGAACGTGTAATGTCCATGGTAGACTCAGTGCTGCTGGTGGTTGACGCATTTGACGGCCCGATGCCGCAAACGCGCTTCGTAACCAAAAAAGCGTTTGCTTACGGCCTGAAGCCGATTGTTGTTATCAACAAAGTTGACCGCCCTGGCGCGCGTCCTGATTGGGTTGTGGATCAGGTATTCGATCTGTTCGTTAACCTCGACGCGACCGACGAGCAGCTGGACTTCCCGATCGTTTACGCTTCTGCGCTGAACGGTATCGCGGGTCTGGACCACGAAGATATGGCGGAAGACATGACCCCGCTGTACCAGGCGATTGTTGACCACGTTCCTGCGCCGGACGTTGACCTTGACGGTCCGTTCCAGATGCAGATTTCTCAGCTCGATTACAACAGCTATGTTGGCGTTATCGGCATTGGCCGCATCAAGCGCGGTAAAGTGAAGCCGAACCAGCAGGTCACTATCATCGATAGCGAAGGCAAAACCCGCAACGCGAAAGTCGGTAAAGTGCTGGGCCACCTCGGTCTGGAACGTATCGAAACCGATCTGGCGGAAGCTGGCGATATCGTTGCGATCACGGGCCTTGGCGAACTGAACATTTCTGACACCGTTTGCGACACGCAAAACGTTGAAGCGCTGCCGGCACTCTCCGTTGATGAGCCGACCGTTTCTATGTTCTTCTGCGTTAACACCTCGCCGTTCTGCGGTAAAGAAGGTAAGTTCGTAACGTCTCGTCAGATCCTGGATCGTCTGAACAAAGAACTGGTACACAACGTTGCGCTGCGCGTAGAAGAAACCGAAGACGCCGATGCGTTCCGCGTTTCTGGTCGTGGCGAACTGCACCTGTCTGTTCTGATCGAAAACATGCGTCGTGAAGGTTTCGAACTGGCGGTATCCCGTCCGAAAGTTATCTTCCGTGAAATCGACGGTCGTAAACAAGAGCCGTATGAAAACGTGACTCTGGACGTTGAAGAACAGCATCAGGGTTCTGTAATGCAGGCGCTGGGCGAACGTAAAGGCGACCTGAAAAACATGAATCCAGACGGTAAAGGCCGCGTACGTCTCGACTACGTGATCCCAAGCCGTGGTCTGATTGGCTTCCGTTCTGAGTTCATGACCATGACTTCCGGTACTGGTCTGCTGTACTCCACCTTCAGCCACTACGACGACGTACGTCCGGGTGAAGTGGGTCAGCGTCAGAACGGCGTACTGATCTCTAACGGTCAGGGTAAAGCGGTCGCGTTCGCGCTGTTCGGTCTGCAGGATCGCGGTAAGCTGTTCCTCGGTCACGGTGCAGAAGTTTACGAAGGTCAGATTATCGGTATTCATAGCCGCTCTAACGACCTGACTGTAAACTGCCTGACCGGTAAGAAACTGACCAACATGCGTGCTTCCGGTACTGACGAAGCCGTTGTTCTGGTTCCGCCTATCCGCATGACTCTGGAACAAGCTCTGGAGTTCATCGATGATGACGAACTGGTAGAAGTGACTCCGACCTCTATCCGTATTCGTAAACGTCACCTGACGGAAAACGATCGTCGTTTTGGCGTAAGCGTAAGATGCTTCATCTGGTTTAAACCAAAAGGATTAAACAATGGCGGAGAATCAATCCACCGTAGAAAATGCAAAAGAGAAACTGGATCGGTGGTTGAAAGATGGCATCACCACGCCGGGTGGAAAACTCCCTTCAGAAAGAGAGCTGGGAGAACTGCTGGGCATTAAACGTATGACGCTGCGCCAGGCGTTGTTGAACCTCGAGGCAGAATCCAAAATCTTCCGTAAGGATCGTAAGGGGTGGTTCGTGACCCAGCCGCGATTTAATTACAGTCCGGAGCTGTCGGCGAGCTTTCAGCGGGCCGCAATTGAGCAAGGGCGAGAGCCTTCCTGGGGGTTTACCGAGAAAAACCGTACCAGCGATATTCCCGAGACGCTCGCGCCACTGATTGCAGTGACGCCATCAACTGAACTCTATCGCATCACCGGCTGGGGGGCGCTGGAAGGACATAAAGTTTTCTATCACGAAACATATATTAATCCTGAAGTTGCTCCGGGCTTTATTGAACAACTTGAAAACCACTCATTTTCTGCAGTCTGGGAAAAGTGCTACCAAAAAGAGACGGTAGTAAAAAAATTGATTTTCAAACCCGTCAGAATGCCGGGCGATATCAGCAAGTATCTTGGCGGTTCTGCGGGTATGCCAGCGATCTTAATTGAAAAGCATCGCGCCGACCAGCAAGGCAATATTGTCCAAATAGATATTGAATATTGGCGATTTGAGGCCGTAGACCTCATCATTAATCTGTAGGTGTTTTATGGTGACAATAAATAACGCAAGAAAGATTCTACAACGTGTCGACACTCTTCCTCTTTATTTACATGCTTATGCCTTTCATTTAAATATGCGGCTGGAAAGAGTGTTGCCTGCTGATTTACTTGATATCGCAAGTGAAAATAATCTACGTGGCGTCAAAATCCATGTTCTCGATGGCGAGCGTTTTTCTCTTGGTAATATGGACGATAAAGAACTCTCTGCCTTTGGGGATAAAGCCCGCCGTCTGAACCTTGATATTCATATTGAAACCAGCGCCTCAGATAAGGCATCTATTGACGAAGCCGTCGCCATCGCGTTGAAAACTGGGGCATCGTCCGTACGTTTTTATCCACGTTATGAAGGTAATTTGCGCGACGTATTATCGATTATCGCTAACGACATTGCCTATGTACGGGAAACGTATCAGGACAGCGGCCTGACTTTTACGATCGAGCAGCATGAAGATTTAAAAAGTCATGAGCTGGTGTCGCTGGTCAAAGAAAGTGAGATGGAATCTCTTTCCTTACTGTTTGATTTTGCGAACATGATCAATGCAAATGAGCATCCCATCGACGCTTTAAAAACGATGGCACCGCATATTACCCAGGTCCATATCAAAGATGCCTTGATCGTTAAAGAACCGGGTGGCCTGGGTCATAAAGCCTGTATTTCAGGTCAGGGTGATATGCCGTTCAAAGCGTTATTAACGCACCTTATCTGCCTGGGTGATGATGAGCCGCAGGTGACGGCATATGGCCTGGAAGAAGAGGTTGATTACTATGCGCCGGCGTTCCGCTTTGAAGACGAAGATGATAATCCGTGGATCCCTTATCGCCAGATGAGTGAAACACCATTGCCAGAAAATCATTTACTGGATGCGCGGTTACGTAAAGAAAAAGAAGATGCAATTAATCAGATAAATCATGTGCGTAACGTACTACAACAAATCAAACAAGAGGCAAACCATCTTCTGAACCACTAATAAGTTTTAACTCATACGCAGTTAATAAAACCATTCCATATGAATGGTCGGTATCTTATTGCCTTTAAAACAGTGATTTTAAAAATCGCTTAGGGGATGTTATGCTCACGAAAAAGAAATGGGCGTTATTTAGTCTATTAACACTGTGTGGCGGTACAATTTATAAATTACCGTCGCTGAAAGATGCGTTTTATATCCCGATGCAGGAATATTTCCATTTGACCAATGGTCAAATTGGTAATGCTATGTCGGTAAACTCATTTGTCACCACAGTGGGCTTTTTTCTGTCTATTTATTTTGCCGATAAACTACCGCGCAGATACACCATGTCATTCTCACTCATTGCGACAGGATTACTGGGTGTTTATTTGACGACAATGCCGGGGTATTGGGGCATCCTCTTTGTCTGGGCGCTATTTGGCGTTACTTGCGACATGATGAACTGGCCGGTCTTGCTCAAGTCGGTAAGTCGATTGGGCAATAGCGAACAACAAGGTCGGTTGTTTGGCTTCTTCGAAACAGGGCGTGGCATTGTCGATACCGTGGTGGCATTTTCTGCGTTGGCAGTATTTACCTGGTTTGGCAGTGGCTTATTAGGTTTTAAAGCAGGCATCTGGTTCTATTCCCTTATTGTGATTGCCGTAGGCATTATTATTTTCTTTGTCCTGAATGACAAAGAAGAGGCACCGTCCGTTGAGGTGAAAAAAGAAGACGGAGCATCGAAAAACACCAGTATGACCTCGGTGCTGAAAGACAAAACTATCTGGCTTATCGCTTTTAACGTCTTCTTCGTTTACGCGGTTTACTGTGGCCTGACATTCTTCATTCCATTCCTGAAAAACATCTATCTATTGCCCGTTGCGCTGGTGGGGGCTTACGGCATCATTAACCAATACTGTCTGAAAATGATTGGTGGACCGATTGGTGGCATGATTTCAGATAAGATCCTGAAATCGCCAAGTAAATATCTATGCTACACCTTTATCATTAGTACCGCTGCGCTCGTACTGTTGATTATGCTGCCGCACGAAAGTATGCCGGTCTATTTAGGGATGGCATGTACGCTGGGCTTTGGCGCGATAGTCTTTACACAGCGAGCCGTATTTTTTGCACCTATCGGCGAAGCAAAAATTGCTGAAAATAAAACAGGTGCGGCGATGGCGTTGGGTAGCTTTATTGGTTACGCTCCGGCGATGTTCTGCTTCAGTCTGTATGGCTACATTCTGGATTTAAATCCGGGGATTATTGGCTACAAAATCGTGTTTGGCATTATGGCCTGCTTCGCATTCAGTGGTGCGGTGGTTTCCGTAATGCTGGTTAAGCGTATTAGCCAACGTAAGAAAGAGATGCTGGCGGCTGAAGCTTAATTAATGGCCGGATGTGCTTAATCCGGCCAACGAAAACCGTATCAACCGTAGGCCGGATAAGGCGTTTACGCCGCATCCGGCAGTTTCACATCAGAAGAAATACTTCGTCCCGATACGGATCTGGTTTTGCTCGCGGTGGTACGGTTCGACGTTGCGGTCTAACCAGCGCAATTCGAAATAAGGGAGCCAGTGTTCATTAATACGGTAACGGAAGGTGTTAGTGATTTCCCAATGATGATCTTTCCCGTTGCTACTATTAAAGTCATTCACTCGCATGAAGTAATGTGGCTGGATGGTTAATTTATCGGTTGGTTTAAATAACGGATACAAGCCTTCAATTTCGTTATATCCATGTTTTAGTTCATCTTCTCGCTGAAAGTTGTAGGTATTGGTTAACATAATACCCGCGCCCATATCGAAGTTATAACCCACACGTAGCATAACCTCGCCCTGATCGGAGGCAAGATTATATGCCTCCCTGTTTTCGACGTATGCGCCAGCAAATACCGAGGCAGAGGTCAGAGAAGATAATAAAATTATTGCATTAATCTTTTTCATAATAAGTCCATTTTTTAAACGTAGGGAGGCCGCCACCCACCAGGATGGAAATAGCGGCTATTGACATTTATAACGTTACGGAAGCCGTTTTTTCTTCTGTCGCCATCTCTTTATTTTTGCGTTGGTTGATTTCCTCAATAATCAATGCAAACCGTTTTTCATTGAGTGTGTAAAAGAATCCCATCGTCAATGCAGCAATAATTGCCAGTGCACAAGGCCAGATAAAAATGAGCTGACGCAAACCCTGTAATGTCGCATCGCTTTGCGCGATGTTGGGAACATAACCAATTTGCGTCAGCATAATGCCTGGCAAGAAGCCAGCAAGTGCGGCAGAAATTTTACGAAAGAAGGTATAACCGGTATAAACAGAACCTTCGGCACGAATACCGGTTTTCCATTCACCGTAATCTACGGTATCTGGTACCAGTGCCCAGTTCAGGCTGTTTACAAAGGCCGTGCCAAAAAAGGCGACACAAGAGAACA
>PPYF01387076.1_pt1 | contig 10069 bp, 10 predicted proteins | sample 1559871 | NCBI WGS metagenome assembly PPYF01 (sample SAMN08240021, study PRJNA423297) | Human gut metagenome, whole genome shotgun sequencing project.
AGATGACAACATGGATTGTTGAAATAAGAAGAAGTTTATCTAAGGCTGATTCAGTGGTTTCAATAATTTCAAGATATAGGGAAAAGCTGAGTGTCAACATATTACGAACAGATTTTTAAAGACGTTCGATTTCTGGTGGCACCACTTGAAAGAAAGCAAAAAGCAGTAAAATCCTGATTTCGTTTGGAAATCAGGATTTTTTGTTTTCCCCAGGCATGCAAAAAAACGACAAGAATAGGGGCAGTCCGAAAATCCTGTAGGCAGGCTATGTTAATAAACGAAAGTAAGCTATCTTTTGCTAAACCTGCTTGAAGGTGGGTACAGCGCAGTATTATGCACTACTACCTTAATATGGTTATCGCTTCGAGCTATCGCGTTCAGGTTATTACGTCCTACTACAGTGGAACATAATAACCTGCCGTATAAAACAGCTTAGTCTAAAGGAAGGAAACGCTTGGTCTGCCCGGGAAAACGACTTATAAGTTCTATAAAGAGAAAAACAGACAGAATCAAGGCATCCATTCCACAATACCTGTCACCGGATGCTGCCTTCTCCAGTTTTCAAACTCTGCATACGTCCGCACTCCGTCCCGAAGGACAGCCTGATAATATTCCACTCCCATGCAATATTCTGTATCCGGCGTTTCATATTTCAAACGCAGAATCGCTTTCCTCGTCTCCTCAGTCAGGACTGCCTTAATCCGTTCAGCCATCTTTTCAAAATAACCGTCATAACGGGAGTGCTTCAATATATGAATCATATCCATCTTCCAGGCACCGTTCTCCGGGTCTTCATACCAGGCATGCCACTCGATACATGCTTCTTCCGTATCCAAAAGATTGTTATAAGTTATCCGCTTAACAAACGGGTTTTCCGCCAGCTTCGCCATCGCCATGAAGCTGCCGGCCGGAGTCAGAGGAGAAGAATAAATATGGAAATCCACATCCCGGTTCTTCACTAATAATCCCATATTCAATGAACCCACCAAATTAATCTCTGCCCCGACAGACTTCCAAATATTCATAACATCGGTCTTGCGTATCACTTCCCATGCTTCCCGCTGATTCTTTTCGGCTAATTCCAATATATGCTCCATAAATCTTTTCTTGTTTTTGAAAATGCAAAAATAAAGAAAAACCGTCACATAGAGGCAGGAAATGTGGTCCTATTCTCCTATACGGCAAATCAGTTTAACCTACATATTTTTTTAGAAATAGAAAACAAAACAATATATGGTAGGTATTATTCTAAAAAACTTTTTTATCTCCTCACAGCAAACAATTCAGCTTCCACCGTCCAATGCTCACCGTCTGTACGCACCAAACGTTGCCAATGAAAAGAAGTCTGTGTTATTTCGGAGAATACCCAACGCAGATTGTCATTATTTACCACCGTCTGGACAATTCTGTCTTTCTCCCATCTAGCCTCCAATTGGGTGGCTCCTCCCAATTCCGTATATAAAATATCCCAAGCCAACGTATCCGGATTATACATCCGCACCGTTGTCCCATAAGCAGCATCCGGTTGATAATTAGTCAAACGCTCCTTACGTGAAGGACAGATAAAAACGTCTTGAATAGCCGTTCCTTCCAATATCCACTGAAAAATCCACTCTCCTTTGATATGCCTCTCTTCAGCAGTTCCATAACAATCAATCCATTCAAAATCCCATTCTCCCACGAAATGCCCGAAAAGGTTGTGCTCGGCAGGCACAATATTACTTTTGTTTTTGCTGACCAAAGCTTTGATAAATTCTTTCATACTCTCTATTATATATGAAAACAAATATAGAATAATTCCTTATCATTACCCATTAAAAAGTAAACTTTTCCCTTGCCATGAACAAATTATTTATATATTTGTCGGCATTACTAATTATATATCATTTAAGTCACAAAACATGAAAAAGCTATCATTCATTATTACATTTGTATTTCTGTCCATCCTGTTCGTACAGGCCCAACAGGCTAAATACGTTTTCTATTTCATTGGCGACGGGATGGGTGTTAACCAAGTATTAGGTACAGAAATGTATCGCTCCGAACTAAAAGGAGAGATTGGTATCACCCCACTGCTTTTCACACAATTTCCCTTTGCTACTGTTGCCACCACATTCTCTGCTACCAATGGCGTAACCGACTCAGCAGCTGCCGGGACAGCACTTGCCACAGGCAATAAAACCAAGAACGGAACATTAGGAATGAAGAAAGACTTGGAGACTAAAATAAACAGTGTGGCGGCATGGGCAAAAGACAAAGGATGCCGGGTAGGTATCAGCACAAGTGTCAGTGTAGACCATGCTACTCCGGCCGCTTTCTATGCACATCAGGCACAGAGAAGCAGTTATTATAATGTAGGTCTTGATCTGATTAAGGCCAATTACGACTTCTATGCCGGCTCCGACTTCCTTGATCCTACCAATAAAAAAGGAGGCGATGGAAGCTCGGAAAGTCTATATACCCTGGTAGATAAAGCAGGATACAGCGTGGCACGCGGTTATAAAGACTATCAAAAGAAAGCCAAGAAATCAGACAAAATGATTCTGCTACAACCATCTTCTGCCACCGATGTCAGTGCTATTCCATACGCTATAGACCGTAAGAAAGGTGACATGACCTTAGCCGAAATAACCCGTGCCGGTATCAATTTCCTGTCCAAAGATCTTTCCAAAGGTTTCTTCCTGATGGTTGAAGGTGGAAAAATAGACTGGGCTTGCCATAGCAATGATGCGGCAACCGCATTCAATGAAGTGGTTGACCTAGACGATGCCATCAAAGTAGCTTACGAATTCTACGAACAACATCCCGACGAGACACTGATAGTGGTGACAGCCGATCATGAAACCGGTGGCATCGTATTGGGCAAAGGCCCCTACACACTCAATCTTCAGGCTTTGAAATCACAAAAAGTCAGCGAAAGCGACTATACCCGAATCATTAATAATTTAAGAAAAAAATATAAGAACCAGGTATCTTGGGAAGTAATCAAACAATCACTGAAAGAGCTATGTTCCCGTATTTGCCATCGGTGCAGGTGCAGAGTTATTTCAAGGCCGGATAGACAATACCGAAATTCCGGTGAAAATAGCAGAAGCAGCAGGCTATCCGAATTAATCGAAAGTAAGATAGTGCGATAATCGTTTTAAGTCTTTCTCGGTAAACTCTTCATAAAGGGATAACTGAGAAAGGCTTTTTAATTTATCCTTCTTTCTCCGAAACTCAATAATAACCCGAGCCTGATAATAGTTAATATAAGGATGTGCACGCAGTCTGTCTAACCCTGCTTTATTGGCATTTATCCGATGAATTGGACCATTTTCTACTTTAAACCAACGCTGCATATCAGAAGTAATCCATTTGAGTTCCTGTAATTGACCTACATCATAGAATCCTCCCAACTGATTCCGATAGGCAACAATAGCCCGTGCAATTCCAATCCCTATTCCCGGAATTTTCTTCAGTTCCGTAGTATCCGCCCGGTTCAAATCAATCAAGGTCCCTTCGGGATATTTATAAAAAGCCAACGTATCACGCTTCTCTACTTCCGCATAACGCAAAGTATCAGATTTCTTCTGAAATGATTCGGATATATAAATATAAGGTTCCAAAATATGAAACTGCTCTTCCGTCATTCCATAAATACGTGAAAAAGCTTCCGCAGTGGCAAACTTTCCACCTGCCTGCCTATACTTTATTATATTGTGAGCAATAAAAGGAGGCAACCCAAGTTGTAAGAACTCGATGGAATCGGTTAAATTAGGTTCGAACGGTGCTAATATCACCTTCCTTTTTACAACCTCTTTCTTTTTGAATGAGGCATTCCTTTTATGCTCGATTGTCTGAATACCGGCTAGGAACCGTTCCATTTCTTCAAATGATTCCTGACCGGTTTCTTTACTCGATTCTTCTATCAGATAAGGAGAAACCAGCCAAACTCCGATTATCGTAACAATCATTCCAAGCAAGAAAACTATAGCCTTGCGTTCTCCTTTAGAGAAATAGAAAAAATCTTTCCACATTATTGCACTAAATCAAGCCCAATTCATTGATGAAAATCAAGGCAATACCAATGGGTGCAATGAATCTCAGAATAAATATATAGACATTAAAGAAACCCGCTTTCAAAGTACCTTCATTGGTCAACTCAGCATAAGAGACCGAACGCTTCAAATACCAGCCGACAAATATACATACCAACATTCCACCCAACGGAAGCATAATTTTGGCAGTAACAAAATCCAGTAAATCAAAGAAACCTTTGTCAAACAGCGTATATTTCTGCATCACACCCAATGACAAGGATGAAAGTGCTCCAATCAATATACATCCGAAAGTTACCATCTTGGCCGCACGCCCACGAGTAAAAGCAAACTCCTCATGCAAAAAAGCTGTAACCACCTCATGCAAAGAGATAGTGGATGTCAGTGCTGCCAAAGCCAATAACACATAGAACAATACAGAAAAAACATACGCCAGGAAAGGTATCCCGCTAAATGCTTGCTGGAAGACATTAGGCAGAGTAATAAATATCAAAGAAGGACCGGCATCGGGCTGAATGCCAACCGAAAATGCCGCAGGGAAAATAATGACACCTGCCAATACTGCAACAAATGTGTCGATGACTCCTACACTCAACGCCGTATTCCCCAACTTTGTCTCTTTTCCAAAATAAGAGGCATAAGTGGAGAGACATCCCATCCCCAAGCTCAGGGAGAAAAAGGCTTGTCCCATGGCACCCAAAAATACATCACCGGTCACTTTACTAAAATCCGGCTTTAACAGGAACTCTAATCCCTTTTCCGCATTTGGCAAAGATAATGAACACACTGCAAGCAGGATAATAAGAATAAAAAGTACCGGCATCAAAATCTTAGAGGATTTCTCAATGCCATCTTTCACCCCTTTTACAATAACAAAATGGGTAAGCAATAGAAAGACCACCAACCAAATCAACGGACGAACCGGATCCTGAGAGAAAGCTTCAAAAGCCAGAATAAAATCATCCGGTCTTTTGTTCGCAAATTCATTCGCACCTGCTTCCAAAATATATTCCAGTGTCCATCCCGCCACAACAGAATAATATCCCAAAATTAGAAATCCTGCCAATACTCCTAAATAACCTAACCATTTCCAATGAGTACCCGGTGCTAAAACGGAATATGCTTTACCCGTACTCGCCTTTGAATGGCGTCCTACTGTAAACTCGGCCATCATAATCGGCATGCCTAATACAAGGACACACGCCAAATATATTAAAATGAACGCCGCACCGCCATGATTTCCCGTTTCGTAAGGGAAACGCCATATATTACCCAGCCCTACTGCCGAACCGGCAGCCGCCAGTATCGCTCCTATCTTACTCCCGAAATTTACTCTTTCGCTTTTTTGCATAAAAAACTATCAATTTATTATAATTCGAAACCTATTGGGGTGCAAAAGTATAAAATTAATCGTACTTTTGCGATGAATAACTAAAATTTTAAAGTATGCTATATTATTTTAGAAGATATCCGCTATCCTTGGTAATTATGGCTGTTATCTTTTACTTATCTTTTTTCACTCCTCCGAAAAGTAATTTGGAAGAGATTCCCAACATAGACAAGTTAGTTCATGTCTGTATGTATGGAGGGCTTTGCAGCATTTTGTGGTTCGAATATTTAAGAACCCACAGAATGATAAACTGGAGCCATATTCTATGGGGAGGTATCCTTGCACCGATAGCCATGAGTGGATGCATAGAGCTGATGCAAACTTATCTCACGACCAATAGAAGCGGAGACTGGCTTGATTTTTTAGCTAATAGCACAGGAGTATTGTTAGCTGTTGTGTTCGGATATTATGTGATCCGCCCGTTTTTGTGGCGTAAGTTCTAAAAAGAAACGCCGGCGATTCTTCACGAACAGCCGACGTAATGATAAAAGTCAAAGTTATATAATAAAGATAGAGAGTCAACTTAACGAAAATCCTTCAATTCATTCTGTAATCTTTGACGTGTAAAGAAAATGCGGCTCTTTACGGTTCCTAATGGTAATCCCAGCTTCTCTGCAATTTCTCTATACTTGAAGCCTGATACATACATGGCAAAGGGGACGCGATAGTCTTTTGGCAAAGCATTGACTACACGGTGAATTTCTTTTAAATCATAAGCACCTTCGGTAGAATCAAATCCACTTTCTTGCGAAAAGTTCAAGTGAAACAGATTGTCTGTCTGGTCAACAAAAGTCTGATCACGTACAGTCTTACGGTAATTATTAATAAATATATTGCGCATGATGGTATACATCCATCCTTTAAAATTTGTATCGGGAGTAAATTTCTCCTCATTATCTAATGCTTTCAATGATGTTTCCTGCAACAGGTCATTTGCTTCTTCTCTATCAGCTGTCAGTTTAAATGCGAAACGGAATAATTCCGATTGAACATTCAGTAAATGCTGTGTAAAGTCGACTGTCTTCATACCATTTTATTTTTAAGTTGTTATTTTTTCTGTTTTTAATTTCTGTTGCAATATTAACGACTTCTTGTAAAAGAGATAACAGAAAAACTAACAACAAAAGGGGCAAAAACTGCCAAGTAACAGTTTTTACCCCCTAATATAACAGTTAACAGGTGGTTGAGAATTAACTTTTATGCACCTCCCTGACCGCCACCGGTACTACCGGAACCGCTTCCGCCACCTTTCAAATCATCATTATTGATACTACGAGCTGCTTTTTTCACCTGCGCTTTTAGCTCACCAAATCTCCAACTGATATTGATGCCATAATAGCGGTTGGGGGATTTACTCTTGCTCCACGAAATAAAAGTAGAAGTCGTAGTAGAATTATCATAAGTATTATATTTACTAAAGATATTAGACGCATTCATAGAGACCGTCAGGCGTTTCTCTTTCAAGAAAGAACGACTCAGGCTAAATCCATAGTAAGTATAAGATGAACCCTTTCCTTGTAATGAAATATAAGGAGTGCCTCCACCGCCATACACACTAAAACGAATATCCCACGGTAATGTCTGTTGTGCATTACCAAAGAAGTTACCTTGATAACCATGGTTACGAGCTGTGAACTCTTCATTATCACTCTTATAATCAGAGTAAGAGCCACTGGCATTGATAGAGATTCTTGTCTTAGAGCCCGGATTCCAGTTCATCCACAACGAAAGACGTGTGCGGTTTGTATGACCAATATTGCCATAGGTATTATTCTGTACACCGTTCTCCATAAATGAATAACGCTCAATACCATTATTTACAAACGAATAGTTCAAACTTAAGTTCATATTAAACTTTTGTGAGAAAGAACTGTAAGTCATTCCCACTGAATGAGACTTCTCACTATCCAAGTCAGGATTACCATAGCTGATGCTTGTCGGATTACTTGTATCTCTAAACGGATTCAAATACCAAATACTCGGACGACTGATTCGCATGTTATAATTTGCACGAATGGTTTTGGTAGGTGCAAGCTGATAAGTAAAGCTGGCCGAAGGAACTAAATCATCGAAATTACTGTCGAAGTTTCTGTCAGGCATATACTTATATTCCACATCCATAATAGTATGTTCGAAACGTACACCCGCCTTACCGCCAAACTTACCCAATTTCAACTGATAATCGGCATAAGCAGCCAAGATATCTTGATCTTGATTAAATTTGCTGGTCAAATCATTATCCGGCTGATAGATATTATTGTCATCGGCTTTAAAATACTTACTGTCACTCTGATTTCTACGTAAAATGTACTTAACACCGGCATCTATCTGATGTTGCTTGGTGATTGGATTGGTATAGTCAAGCTGGAAAGTATGTTCATCAGTACGAGCATCATTGTCATAATGCTGATCCCTCAAATAATCCATGCTGTAAGGATAATCCTTCACTTCTTCATATTCTGTATAAGCCTCACTATTATCGGGAGAACCGTTATAACGATATGAGAAAGTCAGAAATTCGCCTTTTTTCTTAAAAGAACGCTGATAGTCGAAATTAAATCCCACACTGGCCCATTCCGATTCATTACGGCTCAACGTATTATAACTGTAAGCATGTTCTTTTTGGGCGTTCAGCATGTTCGTGCTTCCATAGCCATTGTTCTTAAACTTTCCTCCAAACATATTCATAGAAAAAGTAATAAGATTCAGAGTATCAATTTCATAACTACCCTCCATACTGCCATATTGGAAATTGCCTTTATGCTTGGAAGAGCTTTCCGAACTCAAATACTTATAATCATCCGAAGTGAAATCTTCGCGACCACTTGAACTATAAGAACGCGGACTGGTATTATGATTATAAGCATAATTTCCGGTAACAGTAAATTTACCGATCTGAACTGTTCCATATCCGCTGGCATTATAACCGCGATTGCTGACACCACCATTCAAAGTGACTGTATAACCTTCCATTCCGCCACCGGTAGTAATGATGTTCAAGATACCACCGACACCTTCCGCATCATATTTTGCACCCGGGTCAGTAATAACTTCAATAGACTTCACAGAGTTGGCCGGCAAGCTCTTCAATACTTCAGTGGGATTGTTACTCATCATATTATTCGACTTCCCGTTTACATGCACTTTAAAGTTGCTGCTTCCGTTTACCTGAATTTTATCTTCCCCGTCTACGGTTACCAAAGGTACCTTACGGAGCATTTCGAGAGTAGAATTCGTTTTTGAATCCGGGTCATCTTCAATGCTGTAAGTAACCTTATCAATTTCTGCTTTCACAAGTGGCTTCTGAGCGACCACTTCCACTCCTTTCAGCATTTCGGTTGCTTCTGCCATTTGAATATGACCTAAGTCCGCTACCTTCTTTGTATCAGATACAGTGAATTCTTTCTGTACGGTCCGCTTGCCGACAGAAGAAAAACTAATCAGATAAGTGCCCGGAGAAACGAGACGTTCACTAAACTTTCCATTCGTGTCTGTCACAGCCAGTTTTACCGGTTTGGCCGGATTACTCTTCAACGAAATACGAATGGTTGAATAAGGTTCTCCTTCATTTGATAAAGAATCTACTAAAACTCCTTTTACTGAGAACTGCCCTTGAGGACTTTTTTGAGCGTTTGCATTAAATGTCACACTAACAAAGAGCATGATAAAGATGCATAGAATGTTGTCTTTCATATATTAAAAAAGTGTTTGTTTGGTGCAAATATAGGCAAACTATAATATGTAGTTACTTTTATTACGTTAAATAAACTATAATGTTTCCCATCTGCAAAATGGAGTTTTCATAAGGGATGAGTTATAATAACGAACATCTCCGGTTACCTCCTGTCCGATGAAATGGGGCTTTTCATATGATTCATCCTCATATTTCAATTCTACTTCCGCAACAACAAGACCCTCATTATCACCATAAAATTCATCTATCTCAAATGTATGCTTTCCGCTTTTTACCAGATAACGAGTCTTGTCTATCACACCCGGTTCACACAATTTCATCAATTCTTCCGCTTCTTGCAGAGATATTTCTTTCTCCCATTCATAACGACTCATACCGGATGCATTAGAAGCCCCTTTTATAGTAAGATACCCCTTATCGCCCCGGATACGAACACGCACCGTACGTCCGCGGGCACTACAAATGTATCCTTGTACAATACGACTTTGCGAATATGCCTCCTGCTTATAGCTATCATCGACAACCAAAAATTTTCGTTCTATCTCCTGTGCCATCTTATTTCCTTATTAATATAACAAAAAAGTCCCGCACGGATTTTCCGGCAGGACTTCAGTTATTTCTTGCGGTTTTATCCATAGACAGCATACCCTACCATAGTGATCAGAGCCAGTACTATCAAAGCGATAAATATACCTTTTACTATTTTGTTTGCTTTCTCCTCTTCGTGCTTGCTATGATTAGCTTTCTTATTCTTTCCCATAAATATTTTATTTTAAGATTAAACTTTCTCTTTTGAGACCTTCAAAAGTACAAAGTTTCCGGGAGAAAACAAATAAATTACTTACTTTTTACGCATTCTCCGAACCCGAGAATTCCATGAGATACGCTTTAATAAAGTCGTCAATCTTTCCATCCATCACGCCATTTACGTCTGATGTCTGGTAG
>PPYF01066698.1_pt1 | contig 10068 bp, 4 predicted proteins | sample 1559871 | NCBI WGS metagenome assembly PPYF01 (sample SAMN08240021, study PRJNA423297) | Human gut metagenome, whole genome shotgun sequencing project.
TGAGTTACTGAGTTGCTGAGTTACTGAGTTGCTGAGTTACTGAGTTGCTGAGTTACTGAGTTGCTGAGTTACTGAGTTGTTGAGTTATAGAGTTGAAAGAGTTGAAGGGGTATAGATGGTTGGATCAGAAGAATTTTTTAGATACTGATTATTTAATCCCAATAACAGAATGATTCAAATAATACTTAAATTTACCTTCCTTTCACAAATTTTCCCAGATCAACAGCATGGCAATTTAGTCATTCATCAACTCTTTTCAACTCAGTATCTCTTTCAACTCAATAACTCAGCAACTCAGCAACTCAGCAACTCTTTTAACTCTCTCAACTCTTCACTCCTGTCTATCGATTTGTTGCAAAGCGAAGGCGTATGCTCCGAGTGAGATGGCACGGCTGGCACCCAGTTTTGAGATGGTGATACCGATGCGTTTCATAGGGTCGTAGACTACTGATTTATCGGTTCCGTATATTTTCAGTTCGCGGGACCCTCCTTTGGCAAATTCGACGAATTCATTGAAATCATCCAGGTCGTATACTTTAAACTGAAGCCGGCTAATGGTTTCACCGTTCATGCGTTGTAGTTGTCCCCTCATTTCTTTTAATAAAGCAGGCATGATATATTTACGGGCTGCGGTAATTCCGCCGCCGATGACGATCAGGCCGTCGATCAGTGTTGCTGCGGTTGCCATAGCATCTCCGGCGATTTCTCCGTAGTCTTCAAAAGTTTTTAGGACGGCTTCCCGATTCCCCTCCCGGGTCCCTTCTGCGATATCGAACATATCTTTGGGTTCGAGGTTGTGATCGGTATCTCCGGAATTTTTGGCATATTCACGTTTTAAAGCATGGATCGCCACACCATCTTCACAGATCACGTCGGGGTATTTTTTATTTCTCAGGCAGAAAGTCTCCACACAAGAGTTATCTCCGATGTGCATTTGTCCGTTGACGGTAAATCCGAATCCGAATCCGGTTCCCCAGGTATATCCCAATAAATTTTTATAGCGTTTGGCACTGTTCAGACGTTCCAGTTTGGAGTTGATTTCGGGCAATGCTCCGGCAAGTGCCTCCCCGTAAGCAAATAAATCTGCGTCGTTGTTGATAAATACAGGTATCCCGAATTTGTCTTCCAAAAAAGGACCGAGGGCAACCCCATCCCGGAAAGAAGGGAAGTTAGGCAGATAACCGCCGATGATTCCGTTGGGATAGTCGGCCGGACCGGGGAAAGCAAAGCTGATGGCTACCGGTTTTTCATCCAGAGCGTTGATTACTTCCCGAAATCCTCTTTCCAACGTTTCCAGGCATTGACCCAAATCATGTGAATTGGAAGGAAGAGAAATCGGTTTGATCACATCCTGATTGCCCCGGATAGCTCCGAAAACAAAATTAGTCCCTCCGGCATCGAGGGTAATTACTGTTCTTTTATCAGTTTGATACATTATACTTTTGTTTAAGTTTATAAATGAGATATAAAAATATAGTCTTATTGCACCTACTAAAACAGGTAAAATTACAAAAAATCTTTAATTTTCAGGATTATTCCGTTTTTTCTCTGTTTGAGTCAAGGAGATCGGATGGGTGAACCAAAAGCAAGACCCTTCGCCCTCTTTGGAGTTTACACCGATTTGTCCTCCCATTTGTTTTACCAGACTTTTGCAAATCGATAATCCTAAACCTGTACCTTGAACGAAAGTATTTAATTTGACGAAACGGTCGAATATGACTTTTTGTTTTTCTTCGGCAATGCCTTGGCCGGTATCACAGACATAGAGTTTGAGTTCATGATTCGGCAAGAGTTCATATCCCAGTGTAATCGTACCTTGTGAAGTAAATTTCAGCGCATTGTTGATGAAATTCGAGAGTACCTGAATCACCCTGTTTTTGTCACTGGTTATGTAATAAACCGGGGATTGTTCATCGAATATCAATTTGACTTGATGATTTTTAATCTTGATACTGTAAGACCGGACAATCTCATTGCAGAGTTGATAAACATTTACCCGGTCGTTGATAAATTTGAAAGTCCCTGCTTCAATTTTAGAAAGATCGAGGATATCTGAAATCAATTGTAGTAACAATTCATTATTTTCTTGTACAATCTTCAAATAACCGAAACGTTCTTCCCGGTCGTCCGACTCGGCCAACAAATCGGAGAAACCGACGATTGCATTTAGGGGTGTCCGGATTTCATGGCTCATGTTAGCGAGGAAAGCAGATTTCAAACGATCACTTTCTTCTGCCCGCTCTTTGGCTTCGATCAGGCGTTGTTCGGTTTCTTTCAATTCGGTGACATCATAATTGACACAGATCATGTCCAGCTTTTGGGGATCATCGTTCATTGTGTTACGGATTACATTGATCCGCGTCCATTTGTTGCCTTCGGCAGTGGTGATTCTCAAGTCTTTGAAAAAGCTTTCGATTACTCCGGCTTTCATTTGCTGGATGGACTTCAGGATATAATCCCGGTCTTCAGGGTGTACATGTTTGTATACACCGATGATTTCAGAGAGGGGCGTCGTTGCTTCTTCTCCCAGATTATAATACCATTGAGGGATCCCATAGCCGGTACGTGTCCAGATGTCGAATCTACAATATCCGATTTTGCCGAATTTGCTGACCATAGAGAACGAACTTTCGAATTCTGCCAGTTGGCTATATACTTGTGTGATTTCGGTATTGTCGATATTGATTAACAGGTAATTGATCAGATTTCCCTGAGAGTCGTAGAGTTCTGTTGCAGTTGTGTATATTTCAAGAAGACCGTTTTTCTTCGATGAATAATAATTTTTGATTGTAGAGAGAGGATATTTGATGCGGAAAGTAATGGCTTCTTTACGGCGCAACGCTTCGATAATATGTAAAGGAAGATTCGGATTTTCGAACAAATTGACTCCTAGTACCGTCTCTTTGTTAGCGATTCCGAAAATTTCCATATCTTTGGTATTCAGGTCTATCAGGAAACCGTTTTTGTCGTAAAGTTCAATTCCGGCCGGTAAATTGTCGTAAATATTACGCAGAATTTTTTCACTGCGGTCCAAAGCCTGATGAGTATTGAAAGTTTCCGTTATATCTGAAAACAGATAGATGACTTCGTCGGGACGGGTCATGTAGGAAATGAAATGAAAATATTTATTGATTCTGCTGACAAAATGGGTATCGTCCAGATAATCCTTGTTGGGTGACAGTGTTGTTAATTGGAGGAGATTGGATGAAAAATCCAAGCCTAGCGAGCTGGCCCGAAGACCGTTGAAGTTTGATTTTCCGGTGATTTTTTTAGCAGCCAGATTGGCGTCGGTAAACAACAGGTCTACGGGATTTTGTTGTTGATCGTAAAGAATCCGGGCACGTAGATAGCCCAATGGCATATGTTTGTATAGATTTTGCAGATAATCCCTTTCGGTTTGTGCCTCTTGCCGGGATTTTTGAAGCTCTATGTAAATATTGATGATATTGACCAGGGAAGTAAACCATTGACAATCTTCATCGCTCCACTGATGAAAATCTTCAACCACGTCGATTCCTACATATCCCCAAGCTCCCTGAGGAGACACCAGAGGTACGACGATAAGTGATTTTATCGATTGTAAAGCTAAAAATTCTTTTTCGGAAGCAGCTTCTTCCGGTAAGTCGTCCAGAGTGGATAAGACGATAGAATGTCCCGACATGATTTGTTCGGTCCACCAGACATTATCGGTGGTCGCCAGGTCGGTGATCAGTGTCTGTTCCTTCTCTATATTGTTATCTACTACTTCAAAAGTACAAGTCTGTGTTTTGATTTCGGAATCGTATTCGATGATATATGCCCGTCCTGCCTTGAATACCTGAAGAATATCCTGCAAGATTTTATTAATGATTTCGGATGTATTGTTGTTTTGCAGAAAAGACAGTAAGGTATATGAAATATTATTGAGCTGATACAAGAGATTATTTATCCTTAATGCAGCTGCTTGCTCGGATTTGGTCGTTTCCGGACTATCGACGATCTGTATCGAGCCTGTGATAATAGAATCGCCATGCGCATTTTTTTCCTGATGAAGTTTTTTGATATGAATCCAAATTTCTCCTTTCGGGCAAAGAATCGGGAAGGTCATATCGTAGACGTAAGGTTGTTCTAAAGTTGCGATTTCTTCACCGATCCGGAAACGGAAATCGGTACGGATCCTGTTCAGAAAATCTGCAAAAGACAATCGATCGGATGGTAAACCAGTCAATTCCATTATCTGTTTTGAAAAAAAATAGGTCTGGAGTCGGTAATCTGCTTTCCACCATCCAGTGCGAGTATCTGAGAGAATACGATTCATCAGTTCGTATTCTTCTAATGTAATTTCTGGCATTACTTTAAAACTTGTTTAATAATTCGAAGATGCGCACAATTAACAATAACGCACCAAATATAAACAATTGTAAGGAATTAGGGGGTTAAAATATGTAAAAGCGGGAACAATGGATAAAATGGAAAGAGGGGAAAGAATTTCAGCAGTTATAAGGGTTACAAGGGTTTCAAAAGTTTGAAAAAGGAACGCCGGGACGGACCTTTCGTCCCATTTTCGGAAAAAACTAAAAAAGCCACCTTAATAGTGGCTTTTTGCTCCTCAGGTAGGACTTGAACCTACGACCTACGGATTAACAGTCCGCCGCTCTAACCAACTGAGCTACTAAGGAATCACTTTTGAAGTAAAGAACTCCGCTCCTCAGGTAGGACTTGAACCTACGACCTACGGATTAACAGTCCGCCGCTCTAACCAACTGAGCTACTAAGGAATATTTCTCAAAAGCGATGCAAAGATATGGCTTTTTTTGAAAGTGACAAAATTTCATCAGAAAAAAAATGATTTTTTGTTTTTTTTACAAAGGAATAAATTAAAGTGATTAATTTGAAAGGAGTTGTAAAAAAGCTAAATTTGTCACGATTCATTATTCATGAAAAATTAATGTGTGTGGGTATTCGATTAATAATATCGGTGACATTTTTGTTACTGGTGGTGTCTGTCCGTTTACAGGCGCAGGATACGAAGGTATCTCATCCATTTATGTGGAAATCTTTTAATAATCCGGCCTATTCAGGTTTTGATGGATTAGCGGGTGTGAATATCGGTATGCAACGGTCATATTGGAGTAAGCCGTTGGATTTCAGGTCTTATTTTGTTTCGGCAGATTATGCCTTTCAGGAGAAAAGGACTTTCGGCTTGGGAGGTCTCTCTCTGTTTTATCAACGCGATCAGGAAAGTTCGGTGATGTATGTGACCCAGCTGTTTGCTGCCGCCTTGTCGGCCCGGGTGAAACTGTCACGTTCTACGGTGTTGCAGGTCGGTCTGCAACCTAGCCTATATTGTAAAAGCGTGGATCCCTCGAAGTTGACACTGGGAGATCAGTTCGATCCTTTTTACGGTCAGATTTTGGATATCTCCCCTGAGTTGATGAGTTTTTATGCCGATAAAGTGACGATATTCGATATGGCCGCCGGTATTTACGGTCAGACCGATTTCAATGTGGCCTGGCATGGGGTGGCTAGTTTGGAGTATGGGTTTTCTGTATATCATATCATAGAATCCACTCAGTCGTTTTTATCCGAACACGGGTCTGCTTCTTCCGAAGAAAATCTGTTGAATCGCCGGTATTCGGGATATGTTTCGTATGCACATCCTTTTGCTTTAGGGAATCAGATCAATACAGTGCTTTCTCCGTACGTAATGATCGATGTGCAGTCGGTTATGCGGAATTTACAATTCGGAGTTTGCTGGGAGGAAGAACGTTTCGGACTGATCGGTCTGGGGGTCCGGGGAGATCAATTCGAAGGATTGCAGGTAGGTACCTTGTTAGTACATTTAGGAGTGAATATTCCGGGAGGACGTGATTCCGGATGGAAGATCGGTTATACCTGTGAAGTCCCGACCCATCAAGGGACGATGTATCAAAATACCAGTCATTCTTTATCGTTGCATTGGTATTACAGGATAGTTCCCAAACGTTGCATCCAGCGTTTCGATAATTCGCCGAACAATAGTAAGAGAGCCAGAATGAAACGGAAGAATAAGGCTTTTCATTTTTAAAATCCGCCGATCACAGGCGAATAAAAAGGATCAGATATGAAAAATCAGAAAAAATGCAGAAAAGGGATATACCGCTTAGCTTTACTACTTACTGTTTTGTGCTCGGCAGTAGGTGGTTATGCCCAGACTCAGGACGATTTGAAATTGGTCGATCCCGGCGGGTTTAAGTTGTGTAATGGAGATGCTGTGAACGGACAAAAGTTGACGGTTTACAATCAATGTGTGCATGAGGGCTTCAAAAAAGGAACTTTTAAAGTAGATTGGGGAGATGGCTCTGCTGTCGAAGAATGGGGAACCGAAGAGACGATGGAGCATGTTTATAGGGAATTCAAAGTGTTTAAACTGAAATTTTCCTGGACTTCATCGGATGGCAGTAAAGTACTCGAAAAAAACTATGATGTACTTCGGCTGAATAAGCCGGATGTCGCATTGAAAGTGAATGAAAAAGGTACTTGTTACGGTATGGAGTCTGAAATAAAAATTATCGATTATGATAAACAGACTTCCGGTACCGTTTATGTCGTGAATTTCGGAGATGGGCGTGATACGACTTTAACACAGGCAGAGATGATGAAAACAATGGGATCGGTGAAACATACTTTTCAGACCGATAATTGCCCGATAACGGTGGAATTGGAGGCTCGGAACGAGTGTTCGGACTACATGTTACCTTTACAGACGACCGTGACAACGGCCGTGGTTATTCCCCCGGAAGCGGCTTTTGATTTCGTAGCCCCGGGGTGTACCGGTTATCCTGTTCAGGTAATAAACCGTACGATTGAAGGACGGGATGTTTACTGTAATACAATAGCAGAATATATCTGGAAATTTGGAGATAAACCTTCTGTGTTCGAAAAATATCCTCAGGTGATATTCGATACGCCGGGAGAATATGAAGTACGCTTGATCGCTTCTACAGGGGGGCTGGAATGTTCCAACGATACAATCGTAAAAGTGATCAGTGTGATACAATCGCCGGAAGTCGGTTTTACAGTCGATAGGGATACCGTCTGTTCGGGCGAAAGTGTTGTATTTACCGACCATTCTAAAGGGGAAAATCCACAGTATTATTGGAATGTTACCGGTAGGCAGACAAATGATTTTGTTTTTATAAACGGCACTAGCGAGAAGTCGGAGAATCCGGTCATTCAGTTCAACGGCTACGGGGAATACGTGGTTGCACTGACTTTGACAAACGAATGTCCTCAAAATGTAAAAGATACGACTATTATCGTACGGAAGGATCCCGAGATTGTGGAGGTTACCTGGCCGGTGTCTTTATGTCCTGATCTTGCTACGGGGAAAGCTTTGGTGAATTTGGAGAATTATTTCCGTCTCTATTGGAATGGAAACCCGAAAGAAGCAGTCTGGAAAATCGAACCTAAGGCAGGAATGACCGGTACGGTAGATTTTTTACCCGGTTATGAGGCGGATAAAGAATATCCGCAGGTTTATTTGCAGGCTGGTGCAACCTATGAGGTTTCCTTGACTTTGAAAGGAGCTTCGGTAGGCGGTGTGCTTTGTGGTGATCCCTCCAAGTTGACGATCCATAAAGAGTTGAAAATCGATGATCCTGCGATTACCGACAATATTGTTCCGACACCTGCCCCTGTCGGAGACAACATCTCGATTTGTGACGGCGAAACGGTTAGTTTTGAGAATCATTCCAACGGAGAGGGATTAGAACATTCTTGGACGATTAAGCCAATCACGACGGAATTATACGATCCGGCCTGGAATGTTGAATACCTGGCCGGTTCTCCGACTTCTGCCGGACCTCGGATCAGGTTCAATGGGTATGGAGACTTTGAAGTGACCGACTCGTTGTCTGTCCCTTGTAACTCGAAACGCATTTCTTTCCGGGTACATGTCAGGAAAGATCCGACTATTTTCTTGGCCGATTTTCCGACAGAAATCTGTCCCCGGGATGTATTGAATACGGAGTTGTGTATTTTTTACGAATGGTATAATCATGTGCCCGAAGCACATTGGGAGTTTACTCCGGATAGAGTGGACTTTGTGGACGGAACTTCGTCCGATTCGCCGGAGCCGAAGATTCATTTTCAGGAATCGGGAAAATATACCTATAAGGTCACTTTGCCGGAGGTGGGGTGTCCGGAAAAGGATGAGCATGGAGGTATTTTGACCCGGAAAGAATTGACCGGAGAATTGAAGGTCCGGATTTCAGGTTTGGATGTTACTGTCAAAGAGAAGGACAACCGGGATGAAGTATGCGAAGGTGGGATGCTTATCTTTACCAATTCGGCATCGGAAAAGGATCCTGAAAGTTTAGAGCTGGCTTATAACTGGGAAGTGACTATCCCGGAGACAGGGGAACCTCAGGGGGGAACGGCAGAGGATTGTGAGTTTCTAAGGGGGAATACGGAAAAGGTTGCTCCGATCACTTTTAAGAAATGGGGAACCTATGAAGTAACCGGTACGGTTTTCGGATTTTGTGATACCGTGTCGCGGACTTTACGAATCCGGGTGAAAAAAAATCCGGAAGTAGTATTGGAAGATACGGTTTCTTGTCCTGCCGGTTTTGTCCTTTCGGGTGATACTACGTTTGTATGGTATAATAATACCCCACAGGTAACCTGGCAGATTTATCGGCAGGACGGCACGGACCAGCCGGGAGATTATGAACTGGGTGCGGAGGGGTTGACGAGTCTGATTCCTCGGGTGGAATTTAAACGTCCCGGATATTATACGGTGAAAGCAACTTTGCCTCATGCGGGATGTCCGGCTACCGATCCGGTGGCTGAGGCGGTATACCATATTTATGATCCGGATGTTTACGGGGATATTGTCATAAAAACACCTGTTGCGGGAAATCCTTCGGTTGCCGATATTTGTGAGCAGGAAATTGTCGTTTTTGAAAATACAATGGAGGAAGAAGCCGGTGCGCTCAGCTGGGAATGGGAGGTGGTTAGCGACGTAGAGCAGGGATATGAATATATGCAGGACGGCCAGGTTATCGATCCGGCTGTGGGAAGCAGACAGAAGGCTCCTTCGATCCGGTTTACAAAATATGGGGAATACCGGGTGAAAGTAGTTACCCGTAGTACGTGTAAATCGCCTGTGACAAAAGAGTTCAGGGTGGTGGTGCATGGTATCCCCGATATCGAATTGGCATCATATATGAAACGGGTCTGTGCCGGAGACGGTATTCCCGTGGAAATGTCCGATTATCTGAAATGGGTGGATACCCGGAATTCAGCCCTTACTTCGAAATGGACCATTACTCCGGAAGTGGGATGGTCCTGGAGGAGCGGAGATCGGGAAAATACCGATTTCCCGGGGATATTATTCAATGATAATGGGCATTATGAGCTTAAGCTCGAGGTTTTTTCGAAATGTGCGGATGAGGGAAAACAGGAGTTTCTGACCGAAGTCAATGTGCTCAGGACCGAACAGCAGGCTAGCTTTTCTGTAGGTAAAGATTCTGTCGGTTGTACGGATGATCCCGATCCGTTTGTGATTACCCTGAATAATCTTTCGGAGGGGGATTCCCTGGCTTATACCTGGACGGTTACACCTCAGCAGGGGGTAAGTTTTGCCGAGGGGGATACGAACAGTGAATCTCCGAAACTCTTGTTCTCGGAGCCGGGAGACTACGATGTACGGTTAGCGGTTTCCAACGGTTGTCATCACGACGACGATTCGGTATTCCGGATCAAGGCATTTGCCATTCCCCGGGTCAGGATCGGGGATATCGCAGATCAGTGTGAACCTTTTCATTTTATCGGGAGAGAGCGGGTAGAAGTCGATCAGCGGAACGACAAAATACAACAGGTACATTGGACGATCACTGCGAATCAAGGTTATGCTTCCGAGGGATATACACTGGTGAATGGAACGGATTTAAAATCTTATTATCCGGATATCGATTTCAAAACCTGTGATTATACCGTAGTCGCAGCATATAAAAATCGTTGTAAAACACCGGGACAGGCTGTTTTTCAGGTGAAGGTCGATAAATTTATTCCTGTGATCCCATTGCCGGATGATACGATCTGTGA
>PPYF01000860.1_pt1 | contig 10066 bp, 9 predicted proteins | sample 1559871 | NCBI WGS metagenome assembly PPYF01 (sample SAMN08240021, study PRJNA423297) | Human gut metagenome, whole genome shotgun sequencing project.
TTAATCACTTGGGAGTAAGCTTTCGCTACATCGGGACGGACCGTAGGTTCTACTTTTACCCGAGTAATTTCATGACCAGCGGTGCGGTCATACAAAATCACATAGTGATTAGCTTTCCCTAATGCCTTATTAGTTGCATTCCAACCAGAAACTTGAAGCTGATTATCTTTAACACCAAAATTATCAAGATAAGCATAATTTCCCTTATCAAGATTAATTGGTTGCGACCAATTATCAACATGATTCCCTTCACCATTAGCGGCATCACTATAGCGACTAACAATGTGAATCTGGTCATCAACGCTCTTAACCTTACTCCAATCCAGATTGTTCATTGTTGCTTGGTAACCCGAATCCTTGGCGTTGACCACGTCTGGATAAGCCTTGGCGACATCAGGACGCGCCACATTTTTGGTTACCGATGTACGACCTAATTCGGTATTAGTAGTACTATCATAAGCCACTAAATAACGATTATCTTTGCCAGCTGCTTGATTAGTTGCTTGCCAACCACTAACCTGCAAGTCATTATTATTAACCACTTGAGCAGCATCAAGGTAGCCATAGTTTCCATTATCCTTTGCTTGAGCAGCCGTTTCTTGACTAGCTAGCTCTGCATCGCTAGTAGTAGGATTAGTAGTTTTAACTACCGGTACATTAGCAGTCGGCGTATCAGCTTTTACATTCGTGTTTCCCAATACTAATCCCGCTGAAACCGCCGCAACAGCTAACGCCATTGCGCACCAATTTTTGCCATCTTTGTATAATTTATAGCGTTTCTTTATTTCCATTGTTATCTCCCTATAAGTTAGAAATATCACTATTAAAGATACCACAAAAATGATTACAATTTTATTAAGATTTAAATTATTTCCATAAATTTATTAAGGGCTGTTTGCCAATCAATAATCTCAAAGCCAGTATCTTCTGCCTTCTTCAAGCTCATAACTGAATGACGAGGGCGGTAAGCTTTGGCTGGATATGCTGAAGAATCAACGGGAGCGACTTTAACATCTTTATCCCTTAAGATCTCGGTAGCGAATTCGTACCAGGAACAACTATTCTCGTTAGATAGCTGGTAGGTACCGAATGGCTGATCCTGATCGACTAAGTAAGTCATAAATTCTGCTAGGGTTCTAGTCCAAGTTGGGCGGCCAAATTGATCGTTAACGACGGTGAGCTTATCATGGTCTTTGGCAAGACGAAGCATTGTGTAGACAAAATTCTTACCGTATTTACCAAAGACCCAGGATGTCCGAATGATGTAGTAATCCGCTAAGGTTTCTTGGATGGCTTTTTCACCAGCAAGTTTAGCTTTACCATATTCATTCCGTGGATTGGTGGGCGCATCAACTTCATACTCGCCTTCATTGGTCCCATCAAAGACATAATCGGTACTGATGTAAACCATCTTAGCGCCAACTCTTTTAGCGGCCTCGGCAACATTACGCGTACCATCGACGTTTACTTGCCAATTGAGATCTTTGGCAACATCTTCAGCGTTATCAACGGCAGTATAAGCAGCACAATGATAGATTACTTCCGGCTTAAGGGCGCTAATCTTTTCATTTACAACGGCTTGATCAGTGATATCCATTTGGTTAGAATCAAAAGCGTCATATGCAACCCCGCGTTCATCCAATAAATTACGTAATTCGGAGCCAAGTTGACCATTAGCACCAGTAATTAAAATTTTTGTCATTTGTTTTCTCCTTAATTAAAGCTAATTAATGATATAATCAGTTTGACAACAGCTCTCAATATTTTTCCATGTCATCCATCTGTTGTCCTTAAAGTAAGAGTCGTGCATTCCTTAAACTTCGGGAATAACACGACTCTTTTTATCTTTTATTGACCGTTTCTTTAGGTTGGCCCATTAACTCTAAGATCATTTCCAGAACTTCTTTGTTGTTCTTTTCACCATCGGCTCCGATGAGATAAGTCTCACCGATCTTACCCTTGGTCAAAATATCCCAAACCGCCCGCGAATGATCATTAGTGTGAATCCAGTCGCGGACATTCTTACCGGATCCATAAAGCTTGGGGCGAATACCGCTCAAGATATTAGTAATCTGACGAGGAATGAACTTTTCAATGTGTTGGTAAGGGCCATAATTATTGGAACAATTGGAAATCGTCGCCCGTAAACCAAATGACCGGACCCAGGCCCGTACTAACAAATCAGAGCTAGCCTTTGATGAAGAGTAAGGACTTGATGGCCGGTATGGTGATTCAGGAGTAAACTTTTCTCCTTCCCCTTCACCATGACCGGGTAAGTCTTCCCGCAATGGTAAATCGCCATAAACTTCATCCGTTGAAATATGGTGGTAACGAACGTCATACTTGCGACAAGCATTAATTAAAACCGAAGTCCCAACAATATTAGTTTGGATGAACGGGGTAGGATCAATCAAGGAATTATCATTGTGACTTTCCGCCGCATAATGAACAACGGCATCGGCTTTGCTTACTAACTGATCAACTAATTCCTTATCACAAATATCCCCGACTACAAGTTCAACTTTATCCTTTGGCAAGCCATCAAGATTAGCCGGATTACCAGCATAAGTCAGTTTATCTAAAACCGTAATGTGTTCAACTTCCGGGTGATGGTTAAGCGGCATCCTTTTCGGAAGTAATGGCCTTATCAAATTCAATTGGCCAGTCAATGTTTAATTCCGGCGTCTTAAAGGAAATTCCGCCATCAGCTTCTGCATCATAATAGTTATCACACTTATAAACAAAGTTAACGTTATCAGTTAGAGTCAAGAAGCCATGGGCAAATCCCCGGGGAACTAATAGTTGACGGTGGTTACTTGCCGATAAGATATAACCTTCCCATTGCTTGTATGTTGGTGAACCTTTCCGTAAATCAACAATCACATCAAGAACGGCCCCGGTAACGACACGGATTAACTTTGTTTGGGCTGCTTTTCCCCGTTGAAAGTGTAATCCGCGCAGAACACCCGCCTGCGTTGAAAGGGATTGGTTATCTTGAATAAAGTTAAAGTCAATCCCAGCTGCCTTGAAGTCACGATCAGAGTAAGTTTCTTCAAAGAAACCCCGATGATCACCAAAGACTGCCGGTGTAATAATTTTGACGTCTTGTAATTTTGTTGTTTGAACGTTTAATTTTCCCATTATCTGTTCACTCCTAGTCCTGTTGTGCTAACCGTAATAAGTATTGACCATAGTCATTCTTCTTTAATGGTTGAGCAAGTTCAACTAACTGGTCCTTATTAATGTAACCCATCCGATAAGCAATTTCTTCTAAGGAAGCCACTTTTAAGTTTTGCCGCTTTTCAATCGTGGCGATGAAATTGGCTGCTTCGAGCATTGAATCGTGCGTACCGGTATCTAACCAGGCATAGCCACGACCCATTAACTTAACATCAAGCTTGCCTTGACGCAGGTATTCCTTGTTAACATCAGTAATTTCAAGTTCGCCACGATCCGATGGTTTGATGTTTTTAGCAATATCAACTACTTGATTATCATAGAAGTAAAGACCAGTCACCGCATAATTACTCTTAGGATGAGCCGGCTTTTCTTCAATCGACAAGGCATGCATCTGGTCATCAAAGTCGACCACCCCAAAACGCTCTGGATCATTGACATGGTAGCCAAAGACCGTGGCGCCATCAGTTTTTTTCGCTGCTGATTGAACTAAGTCGGACAGACCAGCTCCATAATAGATATTGTCTCCTAAAATCAAACAAACACTATCGTCACCAATAAAATCTTCGCCGAGAATAAAGGCTTCGGCGAGTCCATTTGGTTTTTCTTGAACTTTATAAGAGAAGTTTAGTCCTAAATTGGTCCCATCGCCTAAAAGTTCTTGAAAAAGGGGCATATATTCTGGAGTAGAAATCACCAAAATATCCCTAATTCCAGCCAGCAGCAAAGTCGACAAAGGATAGTAAATCATCGGCTTATCATAAACCGGAATCAATTGTTTTGAAATACCACGCGTAATTGGATAAAGGCGGGTTCCTGACCCACCAGCTAAAATTATTCCTTTCATAGTGGCCTCCTTATGATTAACAAAAATCCTTTATTATTTTAACACAGTTGCTTAAAATTTGTTTTTACGAATCTTTTTATCGAGAATGAAACTTGTCGTTAGGAACTTCAAAAAATCGTTAATTACCATTTAGACGTTTTTTTAATAACAGTGCTGAGTTCACATAGCTAACTCTTTAATAAACTTATTCCGCTCACTATATTTAACAGGAATGATATCATTTTGATTGAATAATGTAATAATATCTGGATTAACGTTCACTCTTGTATTCTCTTTACTGCAATCGTTTATAAATACATAATATTTTGTTAAGTCATCTCTAATTAACCTTGTTTGAGTTATATCGGTTAATATCGATTTGGCAAATACGGAATCATTTCGACTTACGGATAGAGTTTTAATAAGTCGGGTAGGAATATCTTTAAAACCTGAGATTAAAAAGTCAAACTTATGAGAAAGACCACTATTTCCTAAGAAGGAAACGCTTTGAGTTGCACGAATATTATTAGTCTCAAAGAAAATTTTCAAATCTTCAAGAAAAACATTAGTCGTATTAGTCGACGAAAGCATAAACATGTTATTAACAAATAAAATAGTTTGCAATAATCGATGCTTTGCTTCTGAAAATTTACTTTTAGGAGCTGTTAGCGAAAGTTCATCGTCTGATACTACCACTCCATAAGATGTAACTTCATTTTCAAAAATTTTTCTTCGTGTTTTTGATCGTCGAATATTAACCCCATGTTCTTCTAGATTATTTAATGTCCAACCATCATCAATTAGTTTTATTTTATTATTGGGTAACTCAATAGCGTATCGTATATTGTAATTTCATCATTAAAATTATCTAAAAAAGGTAAATCAATTTGAACAAGATTATCAGTAATGTTATCAAATAATATTTGCTTTTTATACCACTCGAAATAAGCCTGACTTAACTTTTCTGCACTTAACATAAGCTATTCCTCCTTTCCTTTAATGTTTGCATAATTGAAAAAGCAGTACTTGCTCTTCTGAACAAATACTGCTGTACCAATCTTTTTAATATAAACGTTGTAACTTAATAGCATTAAACCAGAAATCAGTGCGATTACCCTCACCATTGTTTGCATCACTATAGCGGGAAACCACTTGGATCTCATGTCCAATTAAACTACTATCTAATTTAAATGCTGCTTTGAAACCAGATTTAGCAGAGTTATAGATTGACGGATATGCTTTTTGAACATCAGGTCGATCTAAGTTAGTTACTTGTTGACGTGCAATTTCACGGTGAGTTGTAGCATCATAAAGGATAACAAAATGATTCTTTTGGTTATAACTTTGATCAGCGGCTTGCCAGCCAGTTACCGTTACTTCACCATTCTTTACAACAAAGCTGTCAAGAAATCCTTGATTGTTGCTTGGGACAGTGGTAGGAGCAAACCATGCATCAGTACGATTACCTTCACCATTATTTGCATCACTATAGCGGGAAATTACTTGTAACTGATGTCCCGCGTAAGCTGCTCTATTAAAGTCAAAGGTAACATCAAAGCCAGACTTACCAGCATTAGCAATGTTTGGATAAGCTCGTTGAACGTCAGGGCGACTGACATTACTTACTTGTTTACGAGCAATTTCTTGATGAGTGGTAGCATCGTAAAGAATCACAAAATGATTTTGTTCCTTAACACTTGCATCAGCAGCTTGCCAACCACTAACATGAACTTGGTTATCTGAAATCTCAACCTTATCTAAATATGACTGGTTCGCATTAAACGTTTTTGGTGCAAACCAATAATCAACATAATTGCCTTCACCGTTAGCAGCATTACTGTAACGAGAAATTACTTGAATATTATCACCAATCAACGCTGGACTAAGGTTTACTTGAAGGTTAAATCCAGATTTACCAGCATTGTAAACATTGTAGACCTTGGCAACATCATTACGAATTGCGGAATTAACTTCATATCGACCTAACTCCCGGTTTTTAGTGGCATCATAAAGGATAATAAAATGATGATCCTTGCCAACAGATTGATCAGTTGCATGCCAACCACTAATATTAAGAGTATTAGTAGCAGCATCAATATTGAAATTGTCAAGATAACCAGCATTGGTATTAAGATTTACCGAATTAAACCATAAATCGTCTCCACCATTTGGTTCCCCATTAGTATTCTTAGTATAACGAGAAACAACTTGAATTGCCTTACCTGCAAAATTAGCAGAGTTTGGAACAGTTAAGCTAAAACCACCCCACCCAGAAATCTTGGCATTTGGATAAACGTTTTGGACATCTTGCCGGTAAGTACCAGGGACTTCTTGACGATATAATTCTTGCTTAGTATTACCATCAAGAAGAATGATAAAGTGATACATGCTTTGATCATAATTATTAGTAGCATGCCACCCTTCAACTTTAAGATTGTTTCCTTGAACAGAAACATTGTCAATATGACCAGTATTGATGTTGTCATTAAAGGCTTCTTGGTCCCAAGCAGTCAAATTATATTGTTGGATTACACGATTAAGCGTATTTGTATATTGTGGATCAGTAGCGTATCCATCTTGTCGAATTAAACGGGTAACAGTTTGATAATCTTTTTGACCGATCAAATTACTGTAGCGACTGTTTTCTTTTAAGAAACGACCGTGATCAACAATACTTTCATAATTTGACGGATATGCGCGGAAAGCATCATTTATTTGAACATACCGACCACCATAATATTCATAAGTAGGCATTGTAACTGATTTTCCATTATAAGAACCTTTGATCCCAAACAAGTTATGACCTTGAGTAGTTAAAGCGGATTGACCCCAACCACTTTCAATAATAGCTTGAGCACCAGTTAAAGATGGTAAAACTCCAAATTGTTTCCAGCCATCAACGGCTCCTTGGTGGATACTTTCTAAAAATTGTACATTACGAGCAGAAAGCCCATTAGTGTTAATGTTACCAGTCCCACTAACGGTCGTTGGAGCAGTTCCATTTTCTGGATCAGCTTGGGTATTACTTATTTGATTCGTTGACACATTAGGCTGGGTATCAACTGCTGGTGCATTAGCGATATTTTGTGCATTCTCCGCGCTAATATCAACAGCTCCTTTATTAGGATCTGTATTAGCAGTCTGCTCAGCGGCATGAGTCTGAACAGCTTGGGCAGTCATCAAAGCAACATTAGCATTTTGATAATTACTACTTTGTTGATTGTCACTGGTTTGTGTAGTAGTGACCGCTGTATTAGCAGTAACATTGGCATCATCAGCATGCGCATTCCCTTGGAAGAAAACTAATGAAGCCCCAAATGTAAAGATTACTGGTAATACAACGCGAAACTGATTGTTTTTTGAGTTACTATCACTTGCCATAATTTAAGATATACCTTTCCCTTTTATTTAATCGTTTCTTAGTTTACCACTCTTAAATTACAAAAAGATTACAAGTAAGTTTTAAGTGAGTTACTTGTAATCTTTTACATGATTTGAAGTTATATCATTTTTATTATATTTATCATTGTTTTTTCTTTCTTAAACTGATATATCCAAAGTTTAGTTACCATCTATTTAATCCATGTATTACTAGTTAATTCTCCTATATAAACAATATAAAGTATCACCAATATAAATATTGGATTTCTGTAGTTTAAATTCTTTTTTACTAATATTTCTATTAGTTGTTAGAAATAATTCTCCCTTCCTTATATTTGACTCTGTATTAACTTTATGATAGTTAGCCATATTATTATAAAAAAGGAGTCGTTTTCTTGAATAAGGGTTATCTTTAGTACGCTGAAATTCATAAGGAGAAATTCCACTAAAATCTCGAATTACTAATAATAAGTTCCTATCATTCCCATCAAAATAAACATTACTACCTTCTGAAACTTTCCGTATATACTTAACATTTTTTATAGAACTAATATCAAAACCTGTATATCTTGGCATTGTAAAATACGCATGGCTAAAAAGTAAAAAGAATAATAAGTATACTCCATATAGATATTTATATGGTATGACCTTTTCCAAGATTTTTATCCCTACCCCAATAGTTAATAAGATTGGAATATGAGTAAATATCCAATGATTATAGTTAGGTTGTACAATTAGCCAAATTGGTATATTACAAAGCAATAAAATAATTAAAGCCTTTGCTTCGATTGATTTATAATTCTTTAAGACCCAATACAATCCGATTATAAAGATAATGATTGCAAATGGGTAATATGCATTAAAATTTGGAAGACTATTCCAGGTTAATCCATCAGAAGTTAAAAATAGCATTCTAAACCCAGAAAAAACGTTATTAAGTATATTTTTTAGAACATTCCCATGAAAATCAATAAAAGAAGCATTAGCTCTACTCATCGGTAATTCTGGAATTGTAAAGATTCCGAATCTTATTGTCCTATTAAAAAAACGAATATTACTTCTAATAGCAAAAATCACAATAGGAAGAATCTCAATTGAAAGTAACATAAATCCTAATATAATCACTTTCGGTACTATAATTTTTTCTTTATATAGCAAAATACTAATACTAACTATACTAAACGCTAAATATATCCAAGCCACATTATATGAATATGCTAGTATTCCACAAAAAATATAAAATAGCGTTATTGGTATAAGTGGTCGTTTTGCCTTAATTCCTATTAATAAACAATTAATTATTATTAATGAAATCCATAGGGATATATTACAGTCCATTCCATACCTTGCTTCTACAGTTAAATACGGGGCACTGCACAGTGAAAGCATGACAGGTGCTAAAAACTTAGAATAGTATTGATTTAATGTATAGCAGGTAAACAATATCGCAACTATAGCTACGACAACTAATGATAGTCTAAATGAAAATAACGAAAAACCAAATAATTTAAAAAAGAGTATAGATATATATGCCAATAGTATTGATTGCCCCTGCCCAGCATATGATTGTAAATAAATTGGAAATTTTATTAAGTGACTATCAACACCATATTTAGCTAATGAATAAGCATCATAGAAACCATTAGCTTCATCTAAAAAGACATTAGGAAATAAGCCCAATTTATATAGAAAACAAAAAAAGATTATAGCCAATAGCAACAAAATGCTTAGTTTTTGTTTAGTAGCTTTTTGATGATTATTAAATAATATAAAAGTGGCCCCTAAGATAGCTATAATATAGATAATAAATGATAATGCTACTTGCATAGTTTTTTTCTCCATCCATTAAAATAAATAAATAAGGAATTTAACTCCATTCCAGCAACAGGAATCAATGTCTCTATATATTGCCAGACATACTGTGATTTTGTTTCCCAAACCAAATGAAACAAGAAGCCACCAACAAAAAATAATATTGCTACTACTGAATAGGTTCTGTATTCTAAATTATTACTTTTCTTTAAACAATTTAGTAAGCTACATATCAATATAATTTGAGTAATAATGCTTGAAATTATTCTAACAAGATTCTTTTTGCTATCTCTATAGAAATACTTAAGATTCTTATTTGTTTTATTTTGCCATGGGGCTACCCATAAAGATTGAAAGGTTGAATCAGACCATGTTGAAACTAATTTCTTCTCAAAAAATTTAATTGTTTTAGATGGAGAATTTTTTAATTCGTAAATTCTCTTATCTAGATCTTTTTTTGCTTGCTTTTTAGTTAATTTTGCCGAATAGTTATTTTGCCGAAATATCTGTAATGTATATCCATCATACCAACCATTTTTGAGGCCCATATAATCTTGTAACCCCATTACAACAAAAGCTTCTTTCGGCATACCGCTTCTTACATTAAAGTTATCCTTAGCAAAATGTGAATAGTATGCTGAAATACACGTACTAATTATGAAAGTCAACCCTACAGTTATAATAACTGTTACTATTTTCTTACGAATAGCTAAGTTAGTTATTAAAACTGTTATAATTAGAGCAATGATTCCAATCAAATAATTATTCTTAATAAAATAAGCTGTAAGAACGTAAGCAGTCAATAACAGTACGTCTAGCACTAGCTACCCTGGATCTCCTATACTGAGACTATCATCAGTAAGGAGATTT
>PPYF01130602.1_pt1 | contig 10066 bp, 7 predicted proteins | sample 1559871 | NCBI WGS metagenome assembly PPYF01 (sample SAMN08240021, study PRJNA423297) | Human gut metagenome, whole genome shotgun sequencing project.
CGCTTCCAACTTCCCACCTCCACGCTTCTTGGAAGCACCTTCAAGGGCTTATTTCTTCTTCCTTCTGATTAGCAAAAAGACGACGCCCGCTGCCAGTACAAAAAGGATTACAATAACCACACACCAGATAACCGTAGAAGGATCGGAAGAAATCGCTGCTCCGGAAGTAGCAGACGGACGCGGAGTAGCAGAGGGGACCATATTCACCGGAGTAGGAGACAACGTTGGTTCCGGTTTCAAACTCTCCTCCGGGGACATCGTCCTTTCCGCCGCGCCAGCCAATTTCTTGATTGTCGCCGCACCGTCTTCCGGAGACTGCGCAAGTTCAGCAATCTGATCGTCAGATAGCACGAAATCCGCTACCAAAACCTCATCCAAAAGACCAGAGAATGGATTGGTCCCATCCACCAGCACGCCAATCGCAAAAAAATTGTAAAAATCATCCCAAACTTCCTGCAGCTCTCCCGCAGCAAGAGTGGTACCTTTCGCCTCTCCATTTACATATAAGGTAACGGAATTTCCATCGTAAACAGCGGCCACATGAGTCCAGACTTCATCTTGGATTTTAATTGGCTCTTCTCCTGTAAAAGGAACCATGTTATTCAAATCCGGCGCATATGCCTTTAACTCATCCTGGTGCAAATACAGTTCAAAATGGCCCTCTGTTTTGCTGCCCTTCGCCAAAATAGTCCGAAACTCGCCAAACCCTTCCATAGGATAGATCCACGCTGCTACGGTAAACCTTTGATACACTTCCTGAATTTCTTCCGTATAGATATCGTCAGACGCATCGCGATCCAGCGCACGGCCAATTTTCCCCTCTACCAGCTCCGCATAGCAATCGGGTTCCGCAAGAGGGCAGCTATTTTTTGAGATATCCTCCGCCGACCCATCAAAACTCCAATAATGAAGGATACCGGTTTCGTTTTCCGCCTTTGTCGTCAAAGGCACCAGGCACAAAATCATCAAGGTAAAAAATAATCCCGTAAAATAGTTTTTTCTCATTTTTCCGCCACCTTTCTATTCGGATTCACGTTTTCCATATCGTCTTTCCACCATCCCTCCGCTCCGCCAGAAACAAAGAAAACAGCTGCCAGCGAAAAAGAAACATCCCATGATAGGCAAAAGGCAAGAAACATCACCACTCTCAGGATTGGAAGGTCCACCCGCCGAAGGCGAGGTCGGGGTTGGAGAAGCGCTTCCCGTATCCGTAGGCTGCGCCTCCGTTACAAGAGTCAGCCATTCTTCCGCCGCTTCTTCCGGTGACTGGGCTAGTCGCTGAACCTGATCAGCAGAGAGTACGGTATTGGACACCAACAGCTCATCCAAATACCCTTGAAACGGATTGCTCGTATCCAGCAAAACGCCGATTCCAAAACAGTCTTTGTTCGCCTCTGCCGGGACCGCTAGGGAGCCAGCGGTTTCCGTTTCTCCTGCCACTGTGCCATTTTTGTATAACGTCACTTTTGTGCCGTCATAAGTAACCGCTACATGAACCCATTCATTCTGTTCTACCATAATGTGAGCGCCTCCATCGCATGGATTGCCGCCGTTTAAGTCCGGAGCGTACAATTTGAGTTCCCGCTGCTGAAGATATAATTCGAAATGTCCGGCGGTTTTCGGCCCCTTACTGAAAACCGTTTGGAACTCCTGATCCGCGCTGGTACAGTTGATCCAAGCGGCGATGGAAAACGCATTGCTATATTGTTCTGATACAGCTTCCGTAATCAGGAGTTCGGAACACCTCACGTCAACAGCCTTTCCCACCTTACCATCGACCAATATCACATTGCTGTTCGGATTAGCAAGAGAGCAGCAATTCTGAGATCGGTCTTCAGGTGAGTCGTCAAAATTCCAATAATGGGTAATGGCCGGCTCGGTATTCGCCAGCGAAGGCAAAGCGATCAGCGGCAAACATACTGCCAAAATGGTCACCCACGCCAACATCTTTTTTCTGGTCATCATAACAACACCCTTTCTTTTTCCAATTTATTCTCATAAGAATTTTTTTCGCCTTTTCTCTATCAGCAGCAGCATAATCAAAAAAACACCAAACGCAGCAACACAGCAAAGGATGGTAAGTAAAACAGGATGCAGCCCGCCCCGCGAGAAGGATCCAACAGTCACAAAACAAGGCTCCACCTGGCTTCCATCCAACGTTCTAGCAGTGATCACTGCACTTCCTTCCGAAATGCCCGTTACCACCCCGAACTCCGAAACCGTTGCCACTGCTTCGTTGGAAGAATGCCACGTCAGTTCAGCCGGAATGTCCTGGTTCGGATAGAAAGCAGGCTGCAAGGTAAACGATTCATGGAGATTCAGGTTTCGATAATTTTCAGAGAAGCGCATATCTTGCAGGGAGGGGTCTTTACCTGCCAGGCGGAGGATTTCTTCCTCAGTGAGAGCCCTATTGTAGAGTCGTATTTCGTCTAAGCAGCCGGCAAAAGGATGCTGGGAATCCACCAAAGAGCCGATCGACAGCAAATTTTCTTGTGCGGGCATGCTGATTTTTATCATGATCCGGGAAATGTTCCGACCATCCCAATAAACCGTAACGCTTCGTTTATCCAAGACCAAAGCCAAATGGTGCCATGAATCCTGGTATTCCGATAAATTAAGCTGCAAGGGATAATCACCGCTGGACGGCAAATACAGCATCAGCATCCCTCCGCTGGTATAGAGTTCAAAGTGACCGGCTGTTTTTGGCCCCTTCCCTAAAAGGATACCAAATCCGGTCTGTTCTGCCGGCTTCAGCCAGAGAGAAATAGCGGTATCCGCCTGCAGCAAAAAATCGGTCATTCCCGCCATAACCCGTCCTCCTGCCTCCTGCAGGGAAACACCGTATCCAAACGGACTTTCCTCACGGCTCCAGCCTTTCATTCTGCCGGCAGGTTCCATATGTCCGCTTTGATCGTAAAAAAGTCCTTCCTCTGCTTCGTCAAAGGACCAGTATCCTGCCAGCCCGCTGTCCAGAACAAATTTTTTTCTCACTGCCAGATTACCTGTCTGGGTGGTATCCTTTGCCCCTACCACCGTAACCGCGTAGCGGTTTTCCTCACCCCATTTCATACCGGAAACCGAAAGAACCGCTGTCCGTCCATCCTCCTCCAGCTTGACAGACTCGACTTTGCCGTTATCGTTCAGGGTGTAGCACAACGGATTCTCAGCAGAGGTCCGGTCCATTGTTTTGTTGTAACGAACCACCAGGCGGTTTTCTTCTTCCCATTTGGCGCTTACAGCATAGGGCACACTCCGGTCCAAGGTTGTTCTCGTTTTTACAATAGACGACCGTTTTGAAATATTCTGATTGTAATCCACTGCCGCTAACTGAAACGAATAGTCCGTATTCTCCGATAGGCCGGTACAAAGATACTCCCCCTTTTCTCCTGCTACATATCCGCACAGCTCGCCATCCCGATAAAGAAAATACCCCATTATCCCTTTGTCATCCGTTCCTGGCTGCCAAGTTAGCGTCACCGTGTCATAGGAAGCAGCAGCCTGGATATTTGTCGGAGCCGTTGGCGCTTCCGTATCCGACAGATCCGCCAGATTGAAGCAGCTGACGCCATCGATCCCGGTCGCTTCACTGATTTGTATGGTTTTTACCTCTCCCGGCTCCAGCCAAAAATAGTTGTCGCTGCATACAAACCGGTCCGAAACAGATGGTACCAGCAGATTGACTCCCACCGCCGGCACTGCACCGGTATTGCGGACAGTACAAGTATTGTTCGTAAGCTGATACTCCAGTGTGGTTCTGGGCAAGGCAAACAAACAGCCCTGGCTTCGGTCATAATTCAAAAACGTAACGCTTCGGATGGGCTCCTGTCCCTCCTGCAGCAGATCAATGACAATGAATAAGGGAGAATGATCACATTCCGTCTGACTCAATTGAAAATCTCCCAGATGGACATTTTTACCGGCAGAGCCGGTTCCCTGGTAATCCGTCTTCCGGACGATCCGAAACTGGCCATCATAAGCGGTCACCGTGACCTGCCAATCGCGGCCGCTCAGCACCTGTCTGTCATCCAACAAATAAATAGGCAAAGTAAGGCCGCCCTCTGTTTTATCGTAAGTATTGTAGCGATCAAACAATCCGGCAGCCATCAGCGGACGGCAGGCATCCTGCACGAAATAATGAGCGATTTTGGGTGATCCGTAAAAATCTACCGTACTCCAAGAAGCGCCGGGATACACGTCATTCAGTTTGTAGTACAAAATGGCAGATTGATTTGGGAACTGAATCCGCGCATTCTGAATGGCAAGATAAAGCGACATGCTTTGGGCAAGCTGAGAGCCCAGTACTAGGTCTGCCAGAGAATCTACTTTCAGAAAATCGCTAGCATAGTGGATCAATGTGTCAATATCGTAGCCATACGGGGTGGGGTTCCATCCCCGGACGCCGTTAAACGTAGCGGTGTGTTGGGCGATGGTGCCGTTCGGATCAATGGGCCACTGCGCCATTTCGTCTGCCGTAGCATATTTTGCGATGGATTCCAAATTCATCATGGAATCCATTCCGTACTCATGAAGGTTGGCATCCTGCAGGTTCCAATAATTGGTGATATAAAGCTCCGGAGAACCGCCGCTCCAATGAATGTGGTCATGAATCATGCCATTTCCGCCTGCGCCGCCATCCTGCCGCCAAAAAATACGGGTCCCGTCGTACTCGTACGTCAACTTCCCGATTTCATTCAGTACCGCGTCATCGGTGCTGCCTCCGCCCTCATTTCCGCCCCCATATAGAATCAGGGAAGGATGGTTTCGGATCCGTTTGGTGTTCTCCCGCACCGTTTCATACAAAATCTCCGGAGGCTGGCTTCTTTGACTGTCCCAGCAGCATGGCCACTCCTGATACACGCAAATGCCATATTCGTCGCACAACTCATAGAATATCTCGGTCTCCGGCAAGCCGCCTCCCCAAGCCCGCAAATAATTCAATCCCTGTTCTCTCGCTCTGGAAAGGATCGCGTCGTACTTTTCCCGCGTAAATTCCATCAGCGTGTCCACGGTACACCAGCCAGCCCCTTTTAAAAATATTGTCTCACCATTGATCATCGCTGTCCGGTTATACATGCTGCGGGATTCACCGGAAGGAAATGGGACCATTTCCAGAGAACGAATACCGAAGGATGTCACTGCCGTACAAAGGATGCCGCGCTCCGTACTATAGGCCAGCTCCAACGTATACAGATTCTGTTCTCCCAATCCGTTGGGCCACCAGAGCCGGAACTCCGGCACGTCGAATTGCAATCTCACCGTTTTCGATTCTCCCCGAGGGGCAGATACCGGTATCGAAAAGGAATAAGCCTCTCCGTCAAAATTTTTTGGTCTGACGGTTCCGGTCAAATTACCCAAAAGACTGGCACCCTCCCGAACCGTCAGTTCCACGCTCAGATCCATCGTGCCCGTTTCATGGGAGACGGTTGCCAAAAACGGACTAACCACCTCCACCTCCGCCACATCCCGCAGCGTTACAGTACTCCAGATACCAAGAGGTGGAATAAACGCATAATGCCAGCCATAGGTACAGTTAAATACTACCGTTTGCGTATAATCCACTGCTGGTTTCAGCACAACCACCAGTGTGTTCTCTCCTAGACGGATAGCATCTGTGACATCCACTACCGGTCCGCCGAACATCCCTTGATGAGAAGCAATTTGTTCTCCATTCAAATAAATGTCACAGCGATCTGCTATCCCGTCGAAAGCCAATTCCACCACTCTCTTTTGTCCTGTGTAGGCAAATGACCGGCGCAGACACCAACCATGCTGCACTGCTTTTTCCGCCTCATAGGCATTCAATCCCACGTAAGGATCCGAAAGCTTCCCTGCCTGAAACAACGACCGCGGCACACTATTGGGGATCTGAGTAGAGATGGCACTGGGCCAAGCGCCGAATAAGTTGTTTTGAACATCGTTCCAGGCTGCCATCTCCCACGTTCCATTCAGAGAAAGAACGGAAGAGGGAAGCGTTTCGTTCCGACTGCCGCGGGTTAGCGTCACAACGTCCGGTTCTGCCGCCATGGGAGACGCACCGGGGTGAAGAATAGTCTGCCGTTCCACTTCTTCAAAGCTGACCGCCTGAGTCATAAAACCATTTCCATAACCGATCCACAGCAGGATCATAGCAAGGATTGCCGCCGTAAATCGTTTCCACCAACCGATCATAATCATTCCTCCTTGTCATGGTTGTATTATCCCAAACGAAACGAAAATTGACCATGAAGCAATTTCTTAAATTCTATGAATAAATTTAACATTCCTGTTTTGTCATCTGGTCGGTAAGGTATTCATTTTCGACTTTCTTCATTGACAAAAAGAACATCCACAATGTATAATTTTAACTACGGCATATGATATCGAGCAGAACAGATTGAAGATATTGCAGATACGGGGAACCAGAAAGGTGTGAAGCATGAAAATTCATTCTATCCAAATTCGATTCTATCAGGCAAATGAATTTTGTTTTTATACGGATTTGCTGTTGCACAAAAAAAGTCTGCCTTACCTGTCTATTGTACAGGCTCTGGAAGGGGAATACGGCATCCGTTTGGATCAATCTCCCGAATACAAAACGGGAGAAGGCGGCATTTTTCTGGCGCCGGCGCAAAAAATGCAAGAGATTACACATTATCAAAACAATAAGACAAATCGGATGTGCGCTCAGTGGCTTTTTCTAGAAGCTATTGTGAACGAACTGTATCCCATTGACGATCTCTATGACTTTCCGGTGCTGTTCCCTGCTCAATGGCAAGGGGAAATGACAAGCTGTATCCAGACTGTCTTGCATAGTCCCGACATCTGCCAACAATATATGTCTCTTTACCGGATCATCCAACTCCTGCTCTCCATCGGCACGGAAAAAACAAAAACAGAAGAATCCATCGCGCTGGTGCTGTCCTACATTCATCAGCATTACCAGGAACATTTTTCCGTGGAACAGCTAGCATCCCTGGCGAACTTGTCTCTGCCATCTTTCTGTCGGAAATTCAAAAAAGAAACAGGCTGCTCCGCCTGCGAATACATCAACAACTACCGGCTTTCTCAAGCTTCCCTATTACTGGAGCGGACAGACAACAGCATTGCACAGATCGCAGAAACAGTCGGCATTCCAGATCAATTTTACTTCAGCCGTTTATTCAAACGTCGGTACGGATCCGCGCCGCTGTGGTTTCGAAGCCATTTTCAGAACAGTCAGGCAAAAGGAAACTAGCGCGTCGGCCCGTCCGGATAGCAAAAATTCAGCCTTCGCACAATGACTAGACAAAGCGGCAGGCGTTTCATACACCAAAAAGAGCAGACGGTACGCTCCGTCTGCTCTTTTTTACATTTTTACATTACGATGAGACTATACCTGCGCCAGTGCCTGGCGGATATCCTCTAAGATATCCCGAATATCTTCAATTCCAACAGAAAAACGAATCAAATCCGGTTTCACGCCACACTCTTCCAACTGTTCATCGGTCAGCTGACGATGCGTCGTGCTGGCAGGATGCAGCACACACGTCCTGGCATCCGCCACATGGGTAACAATCGCAGCCATTTTTAACGCCTCCATAAACCGAATTGCCGCCTCCCTGCCCCCTTTGACGCCAAAAGAAACCACGCCGCAGGAACCATCCGGCATGTATTTTTGGCACAGCTCATAGTTTGGGTTTCCGGGAAGCCCGGGATAGTTCACCCACGACACCTTGCCGTCCGTGCGATTTCTCTCTTCCTCTAGGAAACGGGCCACGGCCAACCCATTGGATGCATGGCGTTCCATCCGCAGGAAAAGAGTCTCCAGACCCAGATTCAGGTAGAAAGCATTCTGGGGACTGGGCATGGCGCCAATGTCTCTCATAAGATGCGCCCGAAGCTTAGTAATGTAAGCGGCGTTGCCAAATTGTTCAGTATAGATCACGCCATGATATGACTCATCCGGCGTCGTCAGCATCGGGAAGTTGCCGTTTTTCCAGTCGAAATTACCGCTATCTATTACGACACCACCCAGTGCGCAGGCATGGCCGTCCATATATTTTGAAGTAGAGTGCGTCACGATATCCGCACCGAACTCAAAGGGACGGCAATGGATGGGCGTAGGAAAAGTGTTATCTACAATAAGCGGAACGCCATGCTCATGAGCGCAGGAAGCATACAGCGCAATATCCAGCACCTGAAGGGAAGGATTGGAAAGTGTCTCACCGAACACACACTTAGTATTGGGCCGAAAAGCTTGGTTCAGTTCTTCCCGGCTGGCGTCCGGCGGTACAAACGTAAAGGAAATGCCCATTTCTTTCATGGTCTTGTAAAAAAGATTATGGGTTCCGCCGTAAATCGCACTAGCGCAAACCACATGGTCTCCTGCTGTGCAAATATTAAATACGGAGAAAAAAGAAGCCGCCTGCCCGGAGGAGGTCATCACCGCCGCCACACCGCCTTCCAGCGCCGCAATCTTTTCTTCCACCGCCGCCACCGTAGGATTGGCCAGTCTTGTATAAAAAAAGCCTTCTGCCTTCAGATCAAACAAATCCCCCATATATTGGGCCGATTCGTATTGAAAAGTGGTACTTTGACAAATCGGCAGCACCCTCGGCTCACCGTTTTCCGGCCGGTACCCGGCTTGAACACACTTTGTATTGATATACATGGTGATTGCCCCTTTTCTTCAAAATATATCATAAAAGCTCCGCCAGACCGCGCCAACGGCCCCAGTCTATTTCATGACGAATAGGATTATAGCATCCCCTGACAAATTGTACAAGTTGTTCCCAGCGTTTTTTACGATGCCCTGCCGTTTTCTCTTCCGTTCAGATTTCATCCAGATAAATTTCGTATCGGATAAGATCACCATATACCGGTGGTAGGATAAAAGAATCCCGGTGCTCCACATTGAGAAAAAAATCCGTCACAGATTCGTAATGATAGGACCACAAAGCGTCCGTCAGCGTCTCCAGGATCGAATCGGGCTCAAAATACCAAGTAAAATACAGTTGAAAACATGCATCTTCTTCCAATACGCGAAACTGTCGGATCAAAGAAGCCCGAAACAGTCGTTCTCCATCCAATTCATCCATGCCGGTCTCCCACAAAATATCGTCCGCAATACAATCAAATTCCATCTCTGCAAACTTCTGGTAGGCTTTCCAGGCCTTATCATAATCATACGGTAATTGTTCGAATCCAACGCGCTCCAGTTCCCCCATTAATAGTTCAGCAGATTCTTCGATCAGATGCATACGTGTCCCCCTTCGCTCCATTTTTCTTCAGCAAAAAAGAAGCAGGACAGCAGAAAGCTATCTTACTACATACTTTTTATGCCGAGTCCAAGTACACACTTTCATCTCAATCCAACATCGCCGCAACAAAGCACCGTCCGTTAACCCGGCGATTCTCCCCCATCACCAAAACTACGAACATCATTAAAATGTTTTCTGTTTTTATAATAGCACAGAAAAACTCTTCTGTATAGTGTTATTTTTTACGAAAAACAGCAAATTTGCTAGGAAGCCACACCTGTGTTACAGCGAACCTAAAAAGCGGAATCCGTTTTTTTGTGTTGTTTTTTTCTTGCTACACAAAAATCCAACATTGATGAATTCTCCCGCTTCCGCTATCTCGAAGCCCTTGAAGCTAACGGCACCGCGTTCAAAAACCAGTTTTAAGTCAAGATGGATATCCGGCCCCTGTTCCAGGAAACGTGCCGGGAAGAGGAATATCCGGCACAAGCTGGATCTACCTTCCCCCACCCACAACGGGCAGGCGGAACGTTTCCCCTGCCAAGACAACGAGTGAGGGTCCGCGGTGAGTACGTTCTTCTCTTGGCCGGATTCCCAGCATCAGCGCAAAGTGTATAACAGGAAATACAACAATTCGCCTTGCATTCTTTCTACTGTATTTCTCCATGCGAGTTTCTCTCCTTCTTCCTCATTTGCATATAATATATATTTGAAAACCTATTCTCCGGGAAATAAATGTTCACCAAGAAATATGGTATACTAAAAGGTCTCAAGGAGGGGGGATGGTCATGCGTACCATACAGGATTGGGAGGTTCTTCATCTATTGGCTGACTGGCGGCTGTGCTGG
>PPYF01371017.1_pt1 | contig 10065 bp, 6 predicted proteins | sample 1559871 | NCBI WGS metagenome assembly PPYF01 (sample SAMN08240021, study PRJNA423297) | Human gut metagenome, whole genome shotgun sequencing project.
GCCTGCTGGTGGCCAACACCCATGACACGATCCTCTGCTTCTCCAGCCGTGGTCGTCTGTACTGGATGAAGGTTTATCAGTTGCCTGAAGCGAGCCGTGGCGCACGTGGACGTCCAATCGTCAACCTGCTGCCGCTGGAAGCGAACGAACGTATTACCGCGATCCTGCCGGTGCGTGAATACGAAGAAGGCGTTAACGTCTTCATGGCGACCGCCAGCGGTACCGTGAAGAAAACGGCGTTGACCGAATTCAGCCGTCCGCGTTCTGCCGGGATCATTGCGGTTAACCTCAATGAAGGCGATGAGCTGATTGGTGTTGATCTGACTTCCGGTTCTGACGAAGCGATGCTGTTCTCTGCCGCAGGTAAAGTGGTTCGCTTTAAAGAAGATGCCGTTCGCGCCATGGGTCGTACTGCGACCGGTGTACGCGGTATTAAGCTGGCCGGCGAAGACAAAGTGGTATCTCTGATTATTCCTCGCGGTGATGGTGCCATCCTGACCGTGACGCAAAACGGTTACGGTAAACGTACCGCGGCGGCAGAGTATCCGACGAAGTCTCGTGCTACTCAGGGCGTTATCTCGATCAAGGTCACCGAACGTAACGGCTCCGTAGTGGGCGCGGTTCAGGTTGATGATTGTGACCAGATCATGATGATCACCGATGCCGGTACGCTGGTGCGTACCCGCGTGTCGGAAGTCAGCGTGGTTGGGCGTAACACCCAGGGCGTTATTCTCATCCGTACTGCGGAAGATGAGAACGTGGTGGGTCTGCAGCGCGTTGCTGAACCGGTTGATGACGAAGAGCTAGACGCTATCGACGGTAGCGTGGCGGAAGGTGATGATGAAATCGCGCCGGAAACCGAGAGCGATGATGATGTTGCCGACGACGCCGACGAGTAATTCGTTAGGGTAAGTTGCATGAAAGAGCCGGTGAAGACCGGCTCTTTTTTTATGGCCGACGCTGACGATTTTGATTATCGCTATGCGTGTCCGGGCGGCTCATCTGTGCGCTTTAACATTGCGGTAAAAGGCTTTTCCCGCTACCTTAACCACATCCTGTTAGCCTTTGACGGCGGAGTTTCGCCACTTTGAAATATCTTGTCTCCTTTCGCACCACGCTGAAAGTCTCACGCTACCTGTTCCGGGCGTTGGCATTGCTGCTTTGGCTGCTTATCGCACTGATTTCGGTATTCTATATTGTGAATGCTCTCCATCAGAAAGAGTCGGAAATCCGCCAGGAGTTTAACCTCAACTCCGATCAGGCCCAGCGATACTTCCAGCGCACTTCCGATGTGATTAAGGAGCTGAAGTATATTGCTGAAAATCGGCTGACGGCGGCTAACGGTTCCTTACCGGCCGGCGCCAGCAAAGATAATGCCGATATCCCCGACTTTGAGCCGCTGTTCCCGGATTCTGACTGCGGTAATCTTGATACCACCTGGCGTGGCCCGCTGGAGTCTCTCTCTTGGTTCCTGCGCTATTGGCGAGAAAACTTCTCCGCCGCCTACGATCTTAACCGCGTCTTTTTAATCGGCAGCGATAATCTGTGCATGGCCAACTTTGGCCTGCGCGAAATGCCGGTAGAGCGCAGCGAGGCGCTGAAAGCGCTGCACGAACGTATTATGGCCTATCGCGATGCTCCGCAGGACGAGCGCGGTGGTAACCTGTTCTGGGTCGGGCAGGGGCCGCGTCACAGCGTCGGCTATTTCTATGCCTTAACGCCGGTATATCTGGCCAATCGGCTGCAGGCGCTGCTGGGTGTTGAACAGACTATCCGCGTGGAGAACTTCTTCACCCCGGGCAGTATGCCGATGGGCGTCTCGATCCTGGATGACAACGGCAATACGCTGATCTCACTCTCCGGGCCGGATAACAAGCTGCATATCAGCACGCGAGCCCTGCAGGAGCGGCTGTGGTTTGGCTATACCGCCGGCTATCGTGAGCTGGTGATGAAGAAAACGCTCTCACCGTCATCGCTCAGCATTGTTTACTCGGTTCCGCTGGATGCGGTGCTGGAACGTATTCGTATTCTGGTGCTCAACGCTTTGCTGTTAAACCTGTTGACCGGGATTGCGCTGTTTACCATGGCGCGCATGTATGAGCGCCGTATTTTCCTGCCCGCAGAGTCCGACGCATTGCGTCTGGAAGAGCACGAGCAGTTTAACCGCAAAATTGTAGCTTCCGCACCGGTTGGCATCTGTATCCTGAGGACCCAGGACGGCACCAATATTCTGAGTAACGAGCTGGCGCATAACTACCTGAATATGCTGACGCACGAAGACCGCCAGCGGCTGACGCAGATTATCTGCGGCCAGCAGGTGAACTTCGTTGACGTGCTCACCAGTAACAATACCAATCTGCAAATCAGCTTTGTCCACTCGCGCTATCGCAATGAGAACGTGGCGATTTGCGTGCTGGTTGACGTCAGTTCCCGCGTCAAAATGGAAGAGTCGCTGCAGGAGATGGCGCAGGCGGCGGAGCAGGCGAGTCAATCGAAATCGATGTTCCTGGCGACGGTCAGCCATGAACTGCGTACGCCGCTGTACGGGATTATCGGTAACCTCGATTTATTGCAAACCAAAGAGCTGCCGAAGGGGGTTGACCGTCTGGTGACCGCCATGAATAACTCATCGGCGCTGCTGCTGAAGATTATCAGCGATATTCTCGACTTCTCTAAAATTGAGTCCGAACAGCTCAAGATTGAGCCGCGTGAGTTTTCGCCGAAAGAAGTGATGAACCACATCACCGCCAACTATTTACCGCTGGTGGTGAGAAAGCAGCTGGGAATGTACTGCTTTATCGAGCCGGACGTGCCGGCGAAACTGATGGGCGACCCAATGCGTTTGCAGCAGGTCATCTCCAACTTGTTGAGCAATGCCATCAAATTTACCGATATTGGCTGCATTATTTTGCATCTGAAGCGGGAAGGGTATTACCTCAGCATCAGCATTCGTGATACCGGTGTCGGGATCCCAGCCAAAGAAGTGGTGCGTTTGTTTGATCCGTTCTTCCAGGTGGGGACCGGTGTGCAGCGCAATTTCCAGGGGACCGGCTTGGGGCTGGCGATTTGCGAAAAGCTGGTCAACATGATGGACGGCGATATTGCGGTCGATACCGAACCGGGCATGGGCAGCCAGTTTACGCTGCGGATTCCGCTGTACGGTGAACAGGACCAAACGCCGTTGATGATTGGTGGTCTGGCGGCGGTCCGCTGCTGGTTGACGGTGCGTAACGTCGCACTGTCCAATTTCATCCAGACCTTATTGACCTATCACGGAATGGACGTGCGTCTCTACAATGGAGAAATGCCGGAGCCGGACGATCTGCTGATCACCGACGATGAAATTAGCCAGCCGTGGGCAGGCCGAGCGGCAGTGGTCTTCTGTCGCCGCCATATTGGTATTCCGCAAGAGTTCGCTCCGGGCCAATGGATTCACAGCATTGTTTCACCGCACGAGATCATGACGCTACTGGGCCGTATTTATCGCGTGAAGATGGAAACGGGCGAAACCGCGGAATCGCAGTCGGCGCATGAAGTGCCGGAAGACAGTAATGATGACATGATGATCCTGGTGGTTGACGATCATCCAATTAACCGTCGTCTGTTGGCCGATCAGCTCGGATCGCTCGGCTATCAGTGTAAAACCGCTAATGATGGTGTCGACGCGCTTAACGTATTGAGCAAAAACCACATTGATATCGTACTGAGTGACGTCAATATGCCGAACATGGATGGTTATCGTCTGACTCAGCGGATCCGTCAGTTGGGCCTGACGCTGCCGGTCGTTGGCGTAACGGCAAATGCTCTGGCAGAAGAGAAGCAGCGCTGTCTGGAGTCGGGAATGGATAGCTGTTTGTCGAAACCGGTGACGCTGGACGTATTGAAGCAGACCCTGACGGTCTACGCGGCAAGGGTGCGTAAGACGCGTGAATAAACGGCGTTGGCTCAGCGAACGTTGAGCTAGCGCGGCATGCGGTTGATGCGGTGTCAGTAGAGTTAAAGCAGAGAGGATATGCCGGAGCTGACTGATGTCAGCCCCGGCCGGTGCAGACGTTAGTCTTTGTCTGACGGGGAAAGCGTGACGGAAGAGAGATAGTTCAGCAGGGCAATGTCGTTTTCGACGCCCAGCTTCATCATCGCCGATTTCTTTTGGCTGCTGATGGTTTTAATACTGCGGTTGAGCTTTCTGGCAATCTCGGTGACCAGGAAGCCTTCTGCGAACAGACGCAATACTTCGCTCTCTTTCGGGGACAGACGTTTGTCGCCGTAGCCGCCAGCGCTGATTTTTTCCAGCAGGCGAGAGACGCTCTCCGGGGTAAACTTCTTCCCTTTCTGCAGCGCTGCCAGCGCTTTTGGCAGGTCGGTCGGCGCACCCTGTTTCAGTACAATCCCTTCAATATCCAGATCCAACACTGCGCTAAGGATCGCCGGGTTGTTATTCATGGTCAGGACGATAATCGACAGATCCGGGAAGTGGCGCTTGATATATTTAATTAACGTAATGCCGTCACCGTATTTGTCCCCAGGCATGGAGAGATCGGTGATCAGTACGTGAGCATCAAGCTTCGGTAAATTGTTAATTAGCGCAGTGGAGTCTTCAAATTCACCAACAACGTTCACCCATTCAATTTGTTCCAGAGATTTACGAATCCCGAACAGCACAATCGGGTGGTCATCAGCAATAATTACGTTCATATTGTTCATGTAAAGGCTACCTTGCTACAGCAAGCTCTTGACGTAGGTGTCAATGTCGCTGATGTATTTTTCTATGCCGGAAGCATCTTTCTCACGAATAAGATGTTCGAGCGTTTCACATAACTGCTTGCCAGGTACCAGATTTAGCATGGCAAACACCCCTTTAAGGCGGTGAGCTGTCTGTGCCAGAGCGGCAAAGTCCTTCGCCGCGGATTCAGTATACAGTCTGCTAACATCTTCCGGTACCGTATCAACAAACAGAGCATAATAGCCGCTAGCATGAAGTTCGGCATTTTCATCGCTGCCGGGCAGCGATTCCGTAACTTCTTCCTGTGCCAGTTGCTCTTCAATAAGTTGGAGTACGGCGTCCTGCATGGCGTTACTCATGTTAAAATTCACACGCAGTTGGCCCGGGCCTATTTTGCGTATCCCAGCCTCATCATCGCTTAAAAGCAAGCCTGAAGCAGTAAGATTAGACGGATTATCTGTTAAAAACAGATCAAATTCTTGACTTGTTGCGCGCTCATCCGGGCTGATGCAGGTTGCTCCCCAGCTTTCGAGCTGACGGGTGACGATGCTGCGGATTTCATTAGAGGTGATGTCAATCATGGCGACGACGTCATCCAGCAACTGCTCTTCCGGCTCGGCATTTTCTTCACGCACGGCCATTTTGACGTGCAGCGTATAGCGCGTTCCCAGCGATTCCCGTGCTTTAATGCTCAGGTGACCGCCTAACTTACGGGCCAACTGATCGCACAGCCAGAAGGTGAGGGCGTTGGCTTTCCCGTAGCTGTCTGATTGCGTATCGTTAAGATACGGGAAGTGCAGGTTGTCCACTTCACCATGCGACACGCCATTGCCGGTGTCGAGGATACGGAAGGTTAAGCGATCTTCTGCCGATTCATCGGCGCTCACCTCAATAGTGACTTTGCCGATCTGCGTCGTGGTCACCGCATATTGGATCAGCAGCAGCAGGATTCGCCGCAGGGCATCGCGATCGCCAAAGCGTAGCTCTTTGGCCGGTAAGGCGTTGTTGATCAGAAGCTGTAGCCCTTTACGCTTGATGGACGGCAGCACTTCAGGTACCACTTCATCGATCAGCTCCTGAAGGGAGAACTGTGAGGATGCGCCTTTCCAACTGTCGTTTTCCAGCATATTGGCCAACTGAATTTCATCAACCAATCTCACCAGCAGGTCGGCATGATTTGCCAGTTTTTGGCTTTCAGCTGTGTCGAGGCTGGTCGCTTCCGCGGCCAGCGCTTTAATCGGCTGCTTCAGCGTGTCGCTGATATTCTGCATAAAGGCGGCGCGACCCTGCTGATTTTTTTCATACAGCCGCTGAGCCTGTTTGAGCTTTTTATTCACCAGAACTTCCCGGTCCTGGTCGCGGATGATAAAGATCTGCGTTCGTGGAGAAACCTGGCTGCGGAACTGGCGTATTTCATACAGTTCATTATTAATGGTGGCCTGAATCACCCCTTGATGCTGATCCGCCATGCTGGTGATGTTTTGCAGGTTCAGATGCGGCAGCAGGTGATCGGCAATTTTATTGCTGATAATGGTGCGATTGGATTCCTGATCGTGAACCAATAATCCCAGGGGTAATAAAGAAACGATCTCTTCATTCAGCACCCGCAGCATTCTCAGCTCATTATTGGTACCGGACGACGGCGTCGTATTGCTACTGCCGCGCGCGGGCAGGTTGCGGAACGTGGAATAGCCGAAGAGCGCCAGCGCCAGTAAGCCGATGTTTAACAGTAGCGGCAGCATGATGTTCTGGAAGGTATCCAGCAGCAGGGTACCAAATGGCACTTGCCACACGAGGCGCATACCGGTGGTATTGAGCGCTGAAGCAATCTCTATCCGGGAGCTATTAAAATTAATGGCTACGCTGTCGCCTGGGTCTTTCTCCTGACTCCGCGGCGAGGCCTGGGCTGGGTCTGGTTCAAGACGGAAACTGTCCAGCGACATCGTTGGCGGCACCAGATCGTTTATCGGCAAATCGAAGGCGACAACGGTCGCCAGATGACCGGGCTGATTAAAGGTGGTGCGCAGGGTAAAGTAGCGCCCGTTTTGCCATGCCAGACGGCGCAATGTGGAGAAGCTTTCGCGTTCATCCAACGTATTGGCCTGCTGAAGCATTTCGGCGCGGCGGGAATCGACGATGCTGCCGACGGTAGACTCTTTAAACCCGGAGGAAAGATCTTTAAGCGGCAGCGTAGAAATAAGGATAAGGCTATTGTCCTGGCCGTTGAGATAATACATCGACCACGGTACGTTTTCAGCGCCCCACAGGGTATCCAGATAAGTCGACATACGCTGGGTGATATCCAGCGTCGCGCTATCGTGCGAGCCAAAAATTAACGCTTCGGTTTTACGACGCGGCTTCTCCAGGTAATAGACATCCTGTTTTAGCCGGGTTTCCTGCAAACCCTCAATCGGCGTGGCGCTGCTGCTTGCGGCGGCAATATTGTCGTAAATCTGCCAGGTGGTATAGCGCCAGGTATCAATGCGTTTATGCACGGCGTGCGTCAAATCGACAATCTGATAGCTCTTATCTTTTAGCCATGCGTTGACCGCACTTTGAATCATCACGCCCATGGTCACCAGCAGGACGATGATCATAAGAAGGAAAAAACGCGTGATGCTCCCGGGAAGGAGAGAGAATTTCGTCGGGCTCATCTTGTCGGACTGACTCATTGGCGTGTGTAACCCATCATAACGGCATCTGAATGAGGATATGCTCAAGCGTAAAGTGCATTGAGGCGTAAAACCTTGTTTTGCTCTGCTGGCAGTATATACAAAAAATCCAACAAGATGCATACACACGCTAAATTCATCAAACGGGCGGCCCGCTCAGTCAGAAATTGAAACGCATTTTCATTTACGCGCGATGAGGGTGCGGGGAAAGTGTACAACGAAACAGATACTGTACAAATATTTACCTAATGCATTAAAAAATAGCACGAAATAACAAGACATTAATTCATGATGATGAACAGAGAATTATTTTTGTATTCAATGCGATTAATTAATAGTCGTTATAATTTACGGTGGGTAGCACAGATTGATTAAGCTTTCGTAAAGAAAGGTAAAAAAAACCGGATGCGAAGCATCCGGTTGAAATAGGGGTAAACAGACATTCAGAACTGAATGACGGTAATAAATAAAGTTAATGATGATAGCGATGACTATTTTAGTTGTGGGTGAAAGTTTTGTTTTATCATTCAGTGCTATACTTGCCATGTTTTTTAACTCATTGATTTAATGGGTTTATTTTCTTGCATTTTAATTTTTAGTGCTATTTTCCCTGGCTTTTTGTGCTAATAAAAGTTCCCTTGAATTTACATTTGGAAACATTTGTACGTATAAATGAAACATTTCAAGGGTTTTCGTATCATATTCCTATTGGATTATTCTAATTTTTACAGCACAATGGGTCTGCCGACTGATTAATGAGGGTTAATCAGTAAGCAGTGGCATATAAAAAGGCATATAAATAACAACAGAGGGTTAATAACATGAAAGTTAAAGTACTGTCCCTCCTGGTACCAGCTCTGCTGGTAGCGGGCGCAGCAAATGCGGCTGAAATTTATAACAAAGATGGCAACAAATTAGATCTGTACGGTAAAGTCGACGGCCTGCACTATTTCTCTAGCGACAACGGTAACGACGGCGACCAGTCTTACGTTCGTCTGGGCTTCAAAGGTGAAACTCAGGTTAACGATCAGCTGACCGGTTACGGCCAGTGGGAATACAACGTTCAGGCGAACAACACCGAAGGTTCTTCTGATCAGGCGTGGACTCGTGTGGGCTTCGCTGGTATCCGCGTTGCTGACGCTGGTTCTTTCGACTACGGTCGTAACTACGGCGTTGTTTACGACGTTACTTCCTGGACTGACGTTCTGCCAGAATTCGGCGGCGACACCTACGGTTCCGACAACTTCATGCAATCCCGTGCTAACGGCGTTGCGACCTACCGTAACACCGACTTCTTCGGTCTGGTTGATGGTCTGAACTTTGCTCTGCAGTATCAGGGTAAAAACGGCAGCGTTTCTGGTGAAGGCGCAACGGCTAACGGTCGTCAGGCTCTGAAACAGAACGGTGACGGCTTCGGCGGTTCCATCACTTATGACATCGGTGCAGGCTTCAGCGTTGGTGGTGCAATCTCCTCCTCCAAACGTACCACCGATCAGAACAACAGCTCCTTCGCAATCAAAAATGATGCAGGCGTTCAGACCGGCACCAGCGAAATCTACGGTAGCGGCGATCGTGCTGAAACCTATTCTGGTGGCGTGAAATACGACGCTAACAACATCTATCTGGCAGCGCAGTACACCCAGACTTACAACGCAACTCGTTTCGGTGGTTCCCCGAACGCTGGCGTTTACGGTTATGCTGACAAAGCTCAGAACTTCGAAGTGGTTGCACAGTACCAGTTCGACTTCGGTCTGCGTCCATCCATCGCTTACCTGCAGTCTAAAGGCAAAAACATCGACAACGGTGTTGCTGGCGGCAACTACGGCGACCAGGATCTGCTGAAATATGTTGATGTAGGTGCGACTTACTACTTCAACAAAAACATGTCTACCTACGTTGACTACAAAATCAACCTGCTGGACAAAAACGACTTCACCACTGCAGCTGGTATCTCTACCGATAACATCGTTGCACTGGGTATGGTTTACCAGTTCTAATACTGTTAACACCGCGAAAAGGGGCCATTTGGCCCCTTTTTTTATGCCGGAATTTAGCGAATTAGTGTACTCTTGCGCCGATTGCAGGAGGGTAATAACGGATGGAAATGACATTGTTACGTGTGGCGCTGGTAAGCATCGTTTTACTGCTGGCTGGCTGCGATAACGCCAGCGCTCCCCCGGCGCCAAAAGCGGTGGCGACCGTGCTTGAAGGCAAAACCATGGGCACCTTCTGGCGCGTTAGCGTAGTGGGAATGGATAACGCGCGGGCGGAAGATCTCCGACAAAAAGTGCAACAACAGCTCGACGCTGACGATCAGTTGCTATCAACGTGGAAAAATGACTCCGCCCTGATGCGCTTTAACCATTCCAACAGCATGACCCCGTGGCCAGTTAATGAAGCCATGGCGGATATTGTCACTGAGTCGCTGCGTATCGGCTATAAAACGCAGGGGGCCATGGATATCACCGTCGGCCCGCTGGTTAATCTGTGGGGCTTTGGCCCGGATAAACAGCCGGTCAAAACCCCGACCCAGGCGCAAATTGATGCCGCTAAAGCGCGTACCGGGCTCGCGTTTCTCTCGGTGATTAACCGTTCAGGCCGGCAGTATCTGCAAAAATCGATCCCCGATCTGTATGTCGATCTCTCCACCGTTGGTGAAGGCTATGCGGC
>PPYF01654572.1_pt1 | contig 10064 bp, 9 predicted proteins | sample 1559871 | NCBI WGS metagenome assembly PPYF01 (sample SAMN08240021, study PRJNA423297) | Human gut metagenome, whole genome shotgun sequencing project.
GAGCACGTGCGTCAGCAACTACGATACGGTAGAAAGGAGCTTTTTTAGCACCTAAACGAGTCAAACGAATTTTTAACATGTGGGATTCACCTCCTTATAATGATGTGCTGGACAGGTTCAGCGCCCCTGTCCATGTATTACATAAACGGTAATTTTGGCATTCCAGGGAAGCCACCCTTACCGCCACGCAATCCTTGTAAACGCTTCATCATCTTCCGCGCTTCTTCGAATTGTTTTAATAAGCGATTAACGTCTTGTACTTGTGTACCTGACCCCATCGCAATACGCTTACGACGAGAACCATTTAAAATATTTGGATCTTGTCGTTCTGCAGCCGTCATGGATTTAATGATAGCCTCGATGCGACGTACTTCTTTACTATTCAAATCAAGATCTTTTAATTGATCCTTAATTTGACCCATGCCTGGTAACATGCCAATAATATTTTGCAATGGTCCTAACTTTCTCACCTGATTCATCTGTTTCAAGAAATCATCTAAGGTGAAATTGTTTTTCGCCATTTTTTGCGCCATTTCACGAGCTTCTTCTTCATCAATAGCGCCTTGTACACTTTCAATAAGAGTTTTGAAATCCCCTAAATCGAGGATACGAGAAGCCATGCGGTCTGGATAGAATACATCGAAACCATCCATTTTTTCGCTTACGCCCGTAAACTTGATTGGCAAACCGGTTACAGCCTTAATGGATAATGCAGCACCACCGCGCGCATCACCATCGAGTTTAGTAAGGATAACACCGTCAACGCCTAATTTTTCATTAAACGTTTGTGCTGTCGTCACCGCGTCCTGACCAATCATAGAGTCTACAACGAGTAGAATTTCATGAGGTCGAACAGCAGCTTTAATGTTGGACAACTCGTCCATGAGAACTTCGTCTATAGCCAAACGACCTGCTGTATCGATGATAACAACATCTTTCAACATATGCGTGCTTTGCTCTACGGCACGACGCGCAATATCTACTGGATTAGCTCCTGGTGTTTCATCAGCAAATACAGGGATATCGATTTGCTTACCTACTACTTGCAATTGCTTAATCGCTGCTGGACGATATACGTCGGCTGCAACAAGCATTGGATGTTTACCTTGTTTGCGAAGGTATACAGCCAATTTACCAGCTGTAGTCGTTTTACCAGCACCTTGTAAACCAACAAGCATAATAATTGTTGGAGGCTTACTGGAAATCATGATACGGCTTTGCGTACCACCTAGGAGAGCTGTCAACTCATCATTAACGATTTTAATAACCGTTTGAGCTGGGTTCAAGGATCCGAACACCTCTTCACCAAGGGCCTTTTCTTTAATGGATTTAACGAAATCTTTCGCCACCATAAAGTTTACGTCCGCTTCTAAGAGAGCTGTTCGTACCTGACGCAACGCAAGATTGACATCTTCTTCTGTAATTTTGCCCTTACCTTTTAAGGATTTAAAGGCGTCTTGCAGTTTTTCTGACAAACTATCGAATGCCATATTATCCCTCCATTTGCGTCAATAATTGTTGTACCCGCGATTGTGAAAGCACATCCGCTGGCAACGTATCTTTTAATTCATTTATCACTTGCTCTCGTGCCTCATATTGAGCCACCAAGTGTAATTTAGATTCATAGTCATTCAAAATATGACGTGCACGCTGTAAATTATCATGTACAGCTTGCCTAGATACGCCAAGCTCCTCAGCAATTTCTCCAAGGGACATATCATCTTCGTGGTGAAGTTGTAAGGACATGCGTTGCTTATCCGTCAACAATGGCCCATAGAAATCAAGGAGTAAACTGATAAGTACTCGTTCTTCCATTTCGCCACCTCCATCACTGTCAAGTCATATTACTTTACATATACTACAGCATAAAAAAAGATGTGTCAAGTAGAAATACTTAACATCTAAATTATAGAGAATTATTTTCATATTTTACTTTTATATCTACTGTAATATGTTATAATAAACACATCTAATATTTTCAATATAAAAGATAGGAGGTATTGTATGAATACCAAACATTATGATCTTATCGTCCTAGGTTTCGGCAAAGCCGGTAAAACATTAGCAGCTAAATTTGGCTCCATGGGCAAAGCCGTAGCTATGATTGAAGAAAATCCACTCATGTATGGTGGTACATGTATTAATATCGCATGTATACCTACTAAAACGATGATTATAGCCGCATCAAAAGGCTTATCTTACGATCAAGTATTAAACCAACGCGAGGTAGTTACATCTCGTTTACGCAATAAAAACTTCGGTATGCTAGACACAAATGAACATGTCGATGTATATACTGGACATGGTGAATTCATTAGTAATAAAGAAATCGCCGTTACAGCTGGGGAAGACAAAATCATCTTATCTGGTGAAACAATTATTATTAACACTGGTGCTGTAGCGATTAAGCCTAACATTGATGGCATCAGCGCAGCAACAGGCTTCTATAACAGCACAGAAATTCAACAATTATCGCCTCAACCAAGTACACTAGGCGTTATCGGTGCTGGTCCTATTGGCCTTGAATTTGCCAGCTTATACGCTAAACTAGGTGCAAAGGTAACAGTATTTAATATTGAATCTAGCATCTTAAAACGGGAGGAACCGATCGTACAAGAATTAGCTAACGAGTACTTGACTGAGCAAGGTATTACTATTCTTAACGATGTAATATTAAACTCTGTATCTAATGATGGCAACAAACCTGTTATTACTGCAAATGGTCAAAACTATACATTTGATGCCGTTTTATATGCTACAGGTCGCAAACCAAATACAGCTAACATCGGTTTAGAAAATACGGATATTACTACTAACGAACGCGGTGCTATCGTAGTGAATGATACGTGTGAAAGCTCCGTTCCTGGCGTATATGCTGTAGGCGATGTAAACGGTGGTCCTCAATTTACGTATATTTCTCTCGATGACTTCCGCATTGTATTTGGTGCACTTACAGGAAATGGCCAATACACATTAAAAGATCGCAAAAATATTCCTTACACAACATTTTTAACACCGCCACTGGCGCGTGTAGGTCTCACAGAAGAAGATGCTATCAACAAAGGCTATACAGTTAAAACTAAAGAAATGCTCGTAGCCACCATGCCAAGAGCTCATGTAAACGACTATTTAAAAGGTGCTTTTAAAATTGTAGTAAATGCAGATAACGATTTAATCCTTGGTGCTACACTTTATTCTCAAGGTGCTGAAGAGTTGATTAATCTCATTAAAATGGCTATGGATAACAACATTCCATATACATACTTCAAAAATCAAATCTTCACACATCCTACCATGGCAGAAAACCTAAACGACCTTTGTAACTTTTAGTGCCATAAACAAAATCAATAAACAAATGATATAAAACGAAAATAAAAGGGCGCTCATTAGCTAACATATATGCTAATAAGCGCCCTTTAACTATTTAGAAAAATAAGATGCGATTAAAATTATTCTCTATTAGTTTTTTGTAAATAATCTACGTACTACCTTTTGTAGTTTTGGTGTCAATATAATAGCCACCACAATACCTGCAGCACTTGTAATTAAGGAGTATTGAATTTTGCTAGCTGCTACGGCTGCACTTTCAAGAACAAACCACCATGCTAAGAAATAGCCAAATGCAGTCCAAATTGTACCAATAATAAGAGCAATCAGAATGGATGATGTAAATAATGCAGCAGATCCTAAGTGAACCATGGCCCCACCTGGTATTTCAATGCGAATTGTAGTTGCTACTGCACATAAGGCAGCAATAAAGCCAATATAAACAATATCTCGTGTTTTTAATTTCATAGATAGCACCTCTCTTTTAGATGAATAACTATATTTAGTATAACAAATCTCAATCAGTCTAAAAACACTTATTTCATAGGAATTAAATATATAGCCAGATTTAAAATAAAGCACCTATACCTTCGTATAGGTGCTTTATAGTATTTGATTATACTCTATGCGTAATCTTAAATTTTAGCTCGTTTTAAACGAAGTGAGTTGCTTACAACAGTAACAGAACTAAATGCCATCGCAGTACCTGCAATCATAGGATTCAAGGCACCTACAGCAGCCAAAGGAATACCGATACAGTTAAAGATCAATGCCCAGAATAAATTTTGTTTAATATTGGTCATCGTCTTACGGCTAAGACGTACAGCTTGTACCAATGTATGCAAATCATTGCGTACCAAAACGATATCTGCTGCTTCTACGGCGATATCTGTACCACTACCGATAGCAAAACCGATATCTGCAGTTACAAGAGCTGGAGCATCATTGATACCATCGCCAACCATACCAACTACAAGACCTTTATCTTGCAATTCTTTTACCTTGCTAGCCTTATCTTGAGGCAACACTTCAGCAATTACATGAGTAATGCCTGCTTGTTTTGCAATATATTGAGCTGTACGGCGATTATCACCGGTAAGCATCCAGACGTCGATGCCTTGAGACTGTAGTTCTTTTACAACCTCAATAGTTTCTGGACGCAATTCATCTTCTACAGCCCACAATGCACTGATGACACCATCTACAGCGAGAACAGATACAGATGCACCTTGTTCTTCAAAATGTTGAATATCATCTTGCACCTTAGATAAATCATAACCAAGTTCACTCATCCAACGGCTATGACCAAGTTGTACAGATACGCCTTGGTAGGCACCTTGCAAGCCTTTACCCGGTACATCGCCAAAGCTTTCAAGTTCAACAGCCTTCCCCTTGTAGCCATGATCTTCACCATAATAAACCATAGCCTTAGCAATCGGATGCGATGTGCCGCTTTCAAGAGCCATCATGATGGACATGTTCACACTTTCATCACCACTATAGTTTTTGAATGCCGTTACATCGAGCACGCCTTGTGTAAGAGTACCTGTTTTATCCATAACGATGGCATCGAGTTTACCAGCCTTTTCAAGATATTCCGCACTCTTGATGAGAACACCATGTTCTGCGCCAAGGCCAGAACCTACCATGATGGATGTCGGTGTAGCAAGGCCAAGCGCACATGGACAAGCGATTACTAGAACAGCGGTCGCATTAATAAGGGCTACATTGATAGAATCGCCTACAATAAAGTACCACACGAGACCAGTTAGTACAGCAAGGCCAATAACAGTTGGTACAAAGTATTGAGCCACAATATCCGCAATACGTTGAATGCTTGCTTTAGATGTTTGAGCTTCCTCTACGACCTTGATAATTTGAGATAACATCGTGTCGCTACCAATGCGCTTTGCTTCCATTGTGAAAGCACCACTTAAATTGATAGTCGCCCCAATAACCTCAGAGCCCACTTGTTTTTCTACAGGTAAGCTTTCACCTGTAAGCATAGCTTCATCAACGGTAGAGTAACCTTCTGTAATAGTACCGTCTACAGGAATCTTTTCACCGGCGCGCACTTGTAATACATCGCCAGCTACCACCTTAGAGGTAGGAATATCTACAAATTCACCATCTCGCAATACATGAGCCGTTGCCGGTTGCAAAGCAATTAGTTTTTGAAGCGCTTCAGACGTACGCCCCTTGGCTACCTCTTCTAACAATTTACCTAGAAGAATAAATGTGATAAGCCATGCAGAGGTTTCAAAGTAAATACCATGAGGACCAAGTTCTGGATGGAACTGCCAGTTATAAATACTAAATAGATATGCCACAGTCGTACCCATCACAACGAGGACATCCATCGTAAGAGCCCCATTCTTTACGGCACTCCATGCACTCTTATAGAACATGAGCCCCGGGCCAAATTGAGCGATAGTGGCTAATACAAATTCAACCCAAACCGGCAACGCTTGAATACCAAAACGATGCAAGGTCATGTTGATCATCATCGGTACCGCCATACAAGCCGCAATAATAAGGCGTGTAATATGTGGTTTTAAATTAACCTTTTCTATTTCTTGTTTCGTTTCATCCGCTTCAGTAGCACCAAAACCGATATTCGTTATGGCATCGATAATTTGTTGTGGTTCTACGGTAGCGCCATCCTTAAACTCTACACTCCCCTTACGGGTTAGTAGGTTAACCTTTACAGAAGCTACGCCATCCACCTTGGATACGACGTTTTCAACGCGTTTTACACAGGCTGCACAGTGCATGCCCGTAATGTCAAACTCTTGTTTTTTTGTACTCATATATAACTTCCTTCGATACAATTCAAATCATATATTCATAAAATATGATAAACACAGTATATTTGTAATATTTATCACATGAACAAATACTCATGTTTCTACTATTTATAATAACATAGATTCTCAATTCGTCAATATCCTACTAAAACTAGAGGGTTATTCCTTTTCTGTAAGGGAATTAATAATTGTGATTGTAGCGATATATATTGTGTAAATAAATATATCTATTATTAAACATTATCGCTCATAATCTATACATTACCTTTATAAATAGCTTATAATAAAGTGATGATGATGAATAAATACTATAGTGGTAGAAATAAGAATGGAGGTGAGGAAATGCCAGATACAACTAGCCCTACCGTGGAATTCATATCCATTGCCAAAGAATTTCGTCATGAATATGTAGTGGAGAAATCCAGATTTATCACTACCGTATATCCATGTAGTACCGAAGAGGATGCACAATCTTTTATCGCCCGTATCAACAAAGAGTTTTGGGATGCTCGGCATAATTGTACGGCCTTTGCATTAGGACCAAAGCAAGAGCAACAACGCTCGTCCGATAATGGTGAACCATCGGGTACTGCGGGTAAGCCTATGCTAGAAGTCTTGAAAAAAACAGGTATTACAAATGTAGCCGTTGTGGTAACGCGCTACTTTGGCGGTATAAAACTAGGGGCTGGTGGATTAATCCGAGCATACTCCCACTCCGTTGCTGAAACATTGCGTCTTGCGCCAAAGGAATTGCATACCACAAGAACTCAATTACAAGCGATTATTGACTATGCACTATATGGCACAATAGAACGCTATCTACAGGATGCACAACTACATTATGAGGCTACCTTTGGAGAGAAGGTAGATCTTACTATTTTAGTGCCACCTACCGATATAGAACACATACAAAAAGAGCTCCAAGACATGAGTCATGGAGCTGCTACTTGTAATGTATTAGATTCTATCGAAGTGGTACTGCCACTAGCTTAAGTATCCTATCAATTCGTATGGTACCTAATTATTTGTCATTATGAACTAAACCAATAAGACCTTGATTCATTTCATGACGTTTTTCAGTTGTCAATGGATATGGCCATACGCGTTCTAATTGTTTTTTACGACTAACACCAGCATTATGTGCTGTCATTAATCTACGTGCTTCCCAATTACGAATTGCTTTACTTAATGTTCTTTTTACTACGCCCATAGTAGTACTCACTTTCCTAGTCACTGCAACTATATCAAAAATATTGATGAGATTATTAAAACAACTTTTTATGTGCTTTATTTCTCTTAATGTGTATAGTATATATGACATTTCTTAAAAGGTAAAATAACTATTCCTTTATTAGTTATAAATTTTAATTATCATGATTTGTGTATAAAAGGGGGATTTTATGGACACATCGTATTATCACAATTTTATAACCCTTGTTCAAACAGGAAACATGACACAAGCTGCTGAAATTCTCCACATTACACAACCGGCTTTGAGTAAGCAGTTAAAATATTTAGAGGCAGAATTTGGCGCTCAGCTCATCAATATTAAACGAGGTCAACGAGGTTCCAATTTACAACTTACCGATGCAGGTAAAATTTTTTATGAAAAAGCACAGCAATTATGTTCTATTGAGGAATCTACGTATAATGCAGTACAACAGCTAAACTCGCGTATCGAAGGTACGCTGCGCATCGCTACCTCCGCATCCCGTTCCACCCCCATCGTACAACAATATTTGCCGGCATTTTCCATGAAATATCCATCTGTACACTTTGAGATTTACGAAGGGCTCATGACCAATGTCGTAAAACAGCTCATCAGTGGCAGTGCAGAAATTGGAATTGCTAATATCCAAATGGTAGACACTGATAAATTTGATATTCTCTTAACCCAAGAGGAACATCTATACGCATTGTTTAGACGCGATGTGTTCTGGACTGATCGCGAACACGATACAATCACCTGGGATGATATCAGACAATGCCCTCTCTCCTTATCTGGTGGGTCCGTAAGAATGATTATGCAATCATCCTTAACAGATATGGAACATCTAAATGTGAGCGCTATTACGACTACAAAAACATCGGCTATTGAATGGGCATCATCTGGGCGTACGGTGGCACTGGTCCCAATGGATACTAAAGAAATGGTAAACCACCGCAAAATGTCACGCATTAAATTGCCTGAGTTTTCAGGTGACTATAAGAAAGCATTCATTACCTTAAAAGGGCATGCCCTTTCACCAGTGGCACAACAATTTATAGATTTCTATAAGGCCTACGTATAATACATTTACCAATATTGATGCGAAATAATTACATATATGCGAAAAAGCAGGAAACTGGCATTGCCAATTCCTGCTTTTTTGTTGCTACGCGACTATTATTGATGTACAGCACCAACAATGTCAGCAATGCTATTAAGATTATATTGTTCTACAAAATCGCCCATTTCACGAGCTATACGAGAAATAGCGGTTGGATCAACCATCGTAGCGGTACCAACTTGTACGGCCTGAGCACCGGCCATCATAAATTCGATAGCATCTGTACCACTCATAATACCACCAAGTCCTATAATAGGAATAGTAACGCCTTTATAGACTTGATGAACCATGCGAAGCGCCACAGGTTTTACTGCTGGACCAGATAGACCGCCATAAATATTACCTAACAATGGTTTGCGACGGTGAATATCAATAGCCATGCCTAACAATGTATTAATGAGGCTGACCCCATTACCACCACCGGCTTCTACAGCCTTTGCAATTTCCACGATATCTGTTACATTTGGTGAAAGTTTTACAATAACCGGCTTATCGGTTACTTTACGAACCGCTTTAGTTACTTGTTCAACAACCTTTGGGTCTACACCAAATGCCATGCCTTCACTCTCTACATTTGGACATGATACATTGACTTCAAGGCCTGCAATACCATCCACAGATAGTGTTTCTGCCATCCAAGCAAATTCCTCTACTGTACCAGCAGACATATTTGCTAGCAATGGTACATCATATTTCTTAAGTTCTGGCAAAATATCCGTAACAAAATGTTCTGCTCCAGGATTTTCAAGGCCAATGCAGTTCAATACACCAGATGGAGTTTCTGCAATACGCGGGCCTGGGTTACCATGACGGCCTTTAGGCGTTAATCCTTTCACAGAGATGGCCCCCACCTCATTACTAAGGTCTAGATAGCCAGCGTATTCAGGACCATTTCCAAAGGTACCAGATGCAGCGATAATAGGATTTTTCATCTTAATACCGCAATAATCAATGGCGAGTTTTGGATTTGGTGTAACGGTGTTATTTAAATCGCGTTCACTCATTAAAAGAACACCTCCTCAGCTGGGAATACAGGACCATCTTTACACATAACGGAAGTGAAAGTATTAGAATTAATTAGTTCAGGCATAATAGCTGTTGGGAACCCCTTTGTTCCTACACTACCATCATCTGTTGTGATATGAACCTGTACAGTTGTATCCTTGAACAAATCAGCCCAGAAGGTTTCGCTTTTATTTCTAAAGCCCAATATAACTTGTGCAGATTCACCTTTTTGTAAGTGAGAGGCAATACAAAGCATCGGTGCAATACCAACGCCACCGCCAACGAGAAGCATATTCTCAGATGTTACAAATGGTTCGCCCAACGGTCCTAAACAATCTAATGTATCACCAGGCACGAGGCGAGTCATAATATCCGTCCCCTTACCTACAACACGGTACAAAAGGGTAATCGTACCCTTTTGTACATCAAATCCAGCATAGCTAATAGGGCGACGCAATAATGGCGCCGTAGAGTCCGCTACGCGAACATTACAAAACTGCCCTACCTTTGCTTCTGCTGCTTGTTTTGGTGCGTGAATATCCATAATCCACACATCAGAGCCTATTTGCTCATTGCGAACGACTTCGCCCTGTTC
>PPYF01028958.1_pt1 | contig 10060 bp, 10 predicted proteins | sample 1559871 | NCBI WGS metagenome assembly PPYF01 (sample SAMN08240021, study PRJNA423297) | Human gut metagenome, whole genome shotgun sequencing project.
ATACTGCGCAAGCTCCACCGCTGCCGGGTCAATATCGCTGCCATAAGCGCGGAAGGTGGCATCGCGCTTGATCAGGTCAAATGCACGCTGACGTTCCTGCTGCCATACCGTCTGTGGGAGCCAGTCCCATTTTTCCGCTGCAAATCTTCGGCGCAGTCCTGGTGCAATTCGCATTGCATGCATTGCCGATTCGATCAGCATGGTTCCCGAACCGCAGAACGGGTCATACAGCACTGTGTTCGGATAAATGTGCGCAAGGTCAATGATTCCCGCCGCCAGTGTTTCCTTGATTGGAGCAAGCACTGCATTTTTTCGGTAACCACGTTTATGCAGTCCCGTTCCAGTGGTGTCCATCGTAATCATGACATTGTCGCGATTGATTCCGAACTCCACCGCATAGGTGGTTCCGGTTTCCTCAAACCAGCTGAGGTTGTATACCTCCTGCAAGCGGGTAACAATTGCCTTTTTAATAATCGACTGACAGTCCGAGATGCTGAAGAGCTGGGATTTCAGCGACCATCCGCCCTTAACTGGAAAGGCATCTTTTTTGCCGATATAATCTTCAAATGGGATCTTCTTTACTCCCTGAAACAGCTCTTCAAAACTGCGCGCTTCAAATCTGCCCAGCACCAGCTGGACACGTTCAGCAGTACGCAGACCAATGTTTGCTCTGGCAATCATGCTCTCGTCACCTTCAAAGGTGATTCTGCCGTCGGTAACCTCTAAGTTTTCTCCGCCCATTCTGCGGATTTCGGAAGATAAAACGCTCTCCAGTCCAAAATGACAGGGAGCTGACAATACTACTCTCAAAAAGATTCTCCTTTATCTTTGCCTTGTGTATGCGGCCTATCCTAAAACTTTGCTCTTAACAAAAATATCATATCAAGTTTATCCCCTGATTGCAACCATCATTTTTAATCTGCATAAACTTTCGCCGTTTTCATTTGTGATACATTTTGTACTTATTTTACCAAAAAAACTTTCACAGAAAAGATGTGTTTTTTTAGAAGAATCTTCTTGACCTTTTGAGATGAAAGTAGTATAATAATCTCAACAAAATAAAAAGGAATCAACCTGAATATTTTGTATATTATCGCAAAAGGGGTTGAAACGATGAAGATTAACATCACCGCTAGAAACACAGGTATCAAAGATTCTTTCCGTGCAAGAGTTGAGAAAAAACTTTCCAAATTTGATCGCTTTTTCGGCGACAACGCACAGTCTCAGGTAACCGTTATTCATTCCGGCGACCATGAAACTGTTGAGGTAACCATCAAATCTGAAGGACTTTTCTTCCGTGCTGAAAGAACCGCTGATGAACGTGAAGATGCTCTGGAAGCAGTTGTCGACTCCTTGTTCCGTCAGATCGTAAAGAACAAAAACAAACTGACCAAACGGATGAAATCCGCTACCTTCACACCAGAGTTTGTGGAAGAAATGTATGAGCCAGATGAATATCGAGTCGTTAAGACCAAACGCTTCCCTGTAAAACCAATGGAAGTAGAGGAAGCAATTCTCCAGATGAACATGCTCGATCATCAGTTCTTTGTTTTCCGCAACGCAGAATCCGGCGAGATCAACGTAGTTTACAAACGCCATGACGGCAACTATGCTGTAATCGAACCAGAAGAAGAATAATGGTAAATGGTACAGGCTGTGCAAATGCACAGCCTGTTTTTTCGTTATGGCCAATCCACATAGATACTGTCACACAGTATTTCTCCATTCTTCATTCTCAGGCAATACCTTACCTCATAACTTGGAATTCATGCGCACCCTTTTGGAGGATGCGCATTTGCTTTCAGCATTCCCTGATGTTCTATCGCCCAAATCAATTGATCATACTTTTCTTTTATTTTTTCTGGTTGATTGATAATATTTTTCGTTCCATATTGGTGAACCTGATATTCAATAGATTGGATTTCCTCAACGTTGACCTTTGATAAATCAAGCGGGCGACTCTGTATACACTTTACTAAAAGGAAAAGAAAGACAACCAGCACCAGAAACATTGTCGCAATAGATCGCAAATATTTTCGACTATACATAAGACCTCCCCCTTCCTATTTTTAGCATAACAAAGATTCTGTTGCTTTTCAAATCTTTTTTCTGAGCAATTTAACTATGATTGGAACAATCTCACCATTCGTGTACGATATTATTGCAACCAATTTAGACTTGACATTTCATAAAAATCCATTTATGATAAATAAAAATCAAAAACAAAGGCGTTGAACAGGATTAGTAGGTCAGGTCATTCCTTCAGAGAACTGTCGGTTGGTGCAAGACAGCGGTAACTCCTGACTAAACTCCCCTGGGAGCTCTGCCCCAAACCATATTTTGTGCAGTAGGCGGCAGCGGTCTTTCCATCCGTTATCGTGGAAGCCGTAATCGGACTTAGGTCCCGTACGGATACAAGGGCATACCTTTTGAGGTATGAATCAGGGTGGTACCGCGGAAGCTACGGTCTTTCGTCTCTGAATCGACAGGGACAAAAGACCGTTTTTGTTTTGCCCCGGAAAGGAAACTGCAATGAAAAACACCGATAAATATACCCGAAATTATTTTAATCCACCTGTCAGCGAGCATCGCTGGAGCTCACAGGAATACATCTCCCAAGCTCCCCGCTGGTGCAGCGTTGACCTTCGGGACGGAAATCAGGCGCTGATTGTCCCAATGAGTTTGGAAAAAAAGTTGGAATTTTTTCAATTTCTTTGCAAACTGGGATTTAAGGAGATTGAAGTCGGTTTTCCGGCAGCATCCGAAACAGAATTTCAATTTGTCCGCACACTGATCGAGCAAAAACTGATTCCTGCGGATGTCACCATACAGGTTATCACCCCCGCAAGAGAACATATCATAAGAAAAACTTTCGAAGCACTGGATGGATGCCGCAAAGCAATCATTCATCTTTACAATTCCACTTCTGTTGCACAGCGGGAACAGGTTTTTCAGAAATCCCGCAGTGAGATTATTGAAATCGCGGTTTCCGGCGCAAAATGGCTGACCGAATATGCTGCTAAAACAAAAGGCGAATTTCTGTTTGAGTACACACCGGAAAGCTTTACCGGAACCGAACTTGATTTTGCTGTGGAAATCTGCAATGCGGTGCTGGATGTCTGGAAACCACAGAAAGAACACCCTGTCATCATCAATCTTGCTTCCACCGTTTCCCTCTCGATGCCGCACGTTTACGCTAACCAGATTGAATACATGAGCGATCACTTAAACTACCGTGAAAATGTGATTCTTTCCCTGCACCCGCACAATGACCGCGGCAGCGCCGTCGCGGAAGCGGAGCTGGGCATTCTTGCAGGTGGTCAGCGTGTGGAGGGAACTTTATTCGGCAATGGAGAGCGCACCGGAAATGTTGATCTGATTACTCTTGCACTCAACCTGTTTTCTCATGGAGTGGACCCGATACTTGACCTTTCCAATATACCACAGGTTGTCGAAATGTATGAGGATGCAACCGGAATGAATCTTCCTCCCCGTCAGCCTTATGGCGGTCAGCTGGTATTTGCCGCTTTTTCCGGCTCTCATCAGGATGCAATCGCCAAGGGAATGCAGTGGCGCCAGAGCCATTCTGGCGCTCATTGGAATGTTCCTTATCTCCCGATCGACCCGCAGGATATCGGACGAAGCTACGAAAACGATGTGATCCGCATCAATTCCCAGTCGGGCAAGGGTGGTATTGGCTACCTGCTGGAACACAAGTACGGCATCAATATGCCAAAACCGATGCGGGAAGAATTTGGCTACATCATCAAGGGAATTTCCGACCATCAGCACAAGGAACTCTCTCCAGAAGAAGTTCACCAGATTTTTATGGACACCTACCTCAACCTGCAAACACCGATTCGTCTGGACGACTTCTATTTTGTCCACAAAAAGGAATATCATACCACTGTTTCCCTGACCGTCGGAAAAGAAGAAATGGAACTGACCGGACGCGGAAACGGTCGATTCGACGCAGTGAGCAACGCTTTGCGTCGTGGACTCAATATCCGCTTTCATGATATTGTCTACCAGGAGCATGCGCTGGAACGTGGTTCCACCTCCCGAGCAATCGCTTATGTTGGCATCACCTCGGACAGTCAGAAAACCTATTGGGGCTGCGGTGTTCACACCGATATTATCGCCGCTTCCATCTTTGCTCTCTTTAGCGCAATCGATCGCATGCTGACGCAGGAACAAAACGATTAAAAAAAGCTCGTCCTTTTGGACGAGCTTTTTCTTTACTTTTTCTTTGCGCGGTCACTGACCTTTTCTTTGGTACCGTCCGGACGGACGATAACCGAATTATCCAATGTTGCACGAAGGCTCTGACGCATGCTCTGAATATACTCCTGACGCAGTGCCTGCTGCTCAAGCTTTTCTTCCTCGGTCAGTCCCTCTGCGCGGGATTTTCTGGACAACTCTGAAATTCTTTCAATTTTTTTCTGTTCCATCTTTATTTCTCCTGTTTTTGTTCTGGCATCAAACCATGATCAAGTTGTTTGGGCTTGCTGTGTTTTGGGCAAGAACTTTTCCAGTTCTTCACTCAGGTTCTGCTCATCATAATGATGTGCCACCAAGGTAATCTCTGCGATATACTGCCCTTCCCCATCCAGGTAGTAGCTGTACACCACATCGGAAAATTCCCCATCATTTTCTGCCCTCTGTTCCAGATGCTCGACCATTTCCAGAACACATTCCTGCTGCGGCTGGGTAGTTCGTATGGTCAGGTTTCGTCCGTGATAAACAAAGGAAAGCACATCTGTTTCCTCCGGGATGCTGTTGAGGATCTGAGTCAGGACGGTAAAATCGTTGCGGGGAACAAACTCAAATCCTGCAATCGCACGGATATAGGCTTCCAGATATTTATAAACGACACTCTGAACCTTTTTGCTCTGGCTTTTTATCTTGGAGCTTTCGCTCAAACCTTCCACAAGATTGTTGATAATCTCAATTTTTTCTGCCTGTGCCACCTGAATGGTATTGCCCGCAATCCGGATTCCAAACAGCAGAATAAGCACAGCAGACAGGAAAAATGCCAGAGAAACACATCCTTTTTCAAACCAGGTATTTTTCTCGCCCCATCCTCCATGCTTTTTCTGTCCTGTCAAAATCAAACCATCCTTTATCTTGATAAGTGATCTATTCCTGAGGATCTTCAAACGGATCACGGATACCGGTATAGCCTTCCGGTACTTCCTGCTGGAGATATTCCTCCAGACACAGTCCGCTTTCCTTCATCAGTTTTGCATGGGTTTTTCCAACAAAACGATAATGCCACGATTCATAAATAATCTTGGTGATGTCCTGTTTATCTTCCGGATAGCGCTGAACAAAACCGTATTCATACGCGTGCTCACTCAGCCACTTTCCAGCATCGGTATCTGCAAATTCCGGGTCCAGAGTCTGATGAGTCGGTGTTACAATATCTGCCGCCAATCCGGTCTGGTGCTCACTGGTTCCAGGAATTGCTGTTTCGGTTGCAGTCTGGGCATAGGCCTCTTCCTCAGTCATACCCTGTGCCATATAGCGCTGTACCGAGCTATCAAACAGCTGCTGCTGTTTCTCGATCGAACGATAAGCTGAGCAGACCATCAGGTCAACCCCATCTTCTGCCGCTGCCTGAATCATCTCTCTGGCTGCTCCTGCTACTCTGGAATCCATCACAAATCCGCCCTGAACTTCTTCTGTTTCCACTGTCCAATCTTCTGGCAGCGGATTGTCCGGATTTGCAAGAAGCAGATAATACTCCTCTTTTTCCTTTGCAAAGTCCTCTGCCAGCTGCTGATAGTTTTCCTCAGAAGAATTGCCGTCGGAGGAAGCATTGTCCTCTTTCTGCGTGTTGTCTGGATTGTTTTCCTCCAGGGATTCCGAAGTATCTGCATCGGTATTCTGTTCATCCTGATCCTGAGATTGGGTATTATCCGGATCATCTTCTAAATGCTTATCCGAGGACTGTTCCATCTCTTCTTCTGAACGAATTGGATTTCCCTCATCCTCTTTTTGGTGATCTGCCAGATACACTCCGATTACTGTCGCCGCAGCAAGCAGCAAAACCAGAATAAGGGTCAACAAACCCCAATGGCTTTTTCTCGATCTTCTTGTCCGATGATGGCCATGGGGATTGTGCCTAGAATCTGGTCTTCTTGCTGACTCATTGTGCGGTCTTCTGTTTCCATCCATCTTTTCTCATTCCCTTTTTTCATGAATTACTGCATATTGCCAGTTTCAAACATGATAATGGAAAGGGCCGCCAAAGGAGCTGTTTCACAGCGCAAAATTCGCTTTCCAAGCGAAAGCACCTGACAACCCTTTTCCTTTGCCTTAACTACTTCACTCTCATCAAACCCGCCCTCGGAACCGATCAGTACCGCAATTTCCTGTCCTGCCTGATCGATCACTTCTTTTGCCGGAGCAGTTGCATTTTCATAAAATAAAATCGGGCAGGAAGTTTCTGCCATCTCATCCAGCGCTTCGTTTAAATCCAGCAGTGGTTTTACCTGCGGGATTTTTCCTCTGCCGCTTTGTTTTGCCGCTTCCAGAGCAATGCGGTTATAGCGCTCCAGTTTCTTTGCCATGGATTTTGCATCAGGCTTTGACACACATCGTCTGGTCATAACAGGGGTGATGCTGTCCACACCAAGCTCCACCGCTTTTTGAATGATAAGTTCCAGCTTGTCCCCCTTGGGCATTGCCTGATACAGATGAACCTTTACACTGGGTTCACTCTGACTTTCTTCTGCACTCAACACTTTGAGGGTCACTTCTTTGTCACTGAGTGACTCTATCATACAATGGTAGTCATATCCTTTTGTGTCGCAGACGGTCAGCTCTTCCCCAATTTTCATCCGCAGCACCTTTGCAATGTGCTTTGCATCATCACCGGTAATGGAGCCGCCCTCTCTGGAAATGGTCTGTGTAAAAAATCTGGGCATTGCTTTTCTCCTATTATTTTGCTTTGCAGGCCATAGCGACCCATCCGCCGGAACTTCTTCTTTCGATAACAGTAAAGCCATTCTTGTCCAGAGCTTCCAGAACATCCTGTTCTCTGGTATCGATAATGCCAGAAGTAATAAAAATGCCGCCTTCTGCCAGATATTTGCCGACATCCTCGCTCAGACGGATGATAACATCCGCAACGATGTTAGCGCAGATCAGCTGGAAGCTTCCTTCTACCTGACTGGTAAGATCGCCTTTATGGAAAGCAATCCGGTCACCAACACCATTTAAATCTGCGTTTTCTCCTGCTACCTTTACCGCTACTTCATCGATGTCGCAGCCTTTGATCTCCTTTGCACCCAAAAGAGCCGCAGTGATGGCAAGGATACCGCTTCCGCAGCCAACATCCAGTACGTGAACTTCCGGAGTGATGTATTTTTCCAGAAGCTCCATGCACAGACGGGTGGTATCATGAGTTCCAGTACCAAACGCCATGCCTGGATTTAAGGTAAGTACGACATCCTCAGGCTGTCTTTCATATTCTTCCCAAGATGGGCAAACAACCAGACGCTCACCAACACGGATTGGATGATAATATTTTTTCCATGCGTTGGACCAGTCTTCTTCATTTACATTTTTGATTTCCATTTCCAGTCTGCCATATTTTCCATCCGGATCTTCGGATTTAAGTCTTGCCAGAATCTCTCTTGCGCCGGCAAGCTCTTCCATTCCCTGCGGATTGTCTGCAACATACAAGGTAACGCTACTCTCGCAGTTCTTCATTTTCTTCATGACTTCCTGATCGATATAGTCCCAGTGCGGTGTGGTATCGTGCAGGAATTCGTCAAAATCCTGAGCATCCTCAATCATAAATCCCTGAATACCAAGGCTGAGCAGACTGCCGGTCAGTGGTTCGATTCCTTCTGTGGTGGTATAAATTTTTACTTCGGTCCAATTCATATTGCTTGTCCTTTCTTTTCGCTGTATTTCCGATTATTTTTGATATCAGGCAGCGGAAGAACCGCTTTGGTTCTCCCGCTCCTTCTATCATTAAAGTTCTTCTTCCTTATGTATTTTAAAGATCATACGTAAAATTCCTGAGAGAAATTTTGGGCTTTTGATTACAACTACTTTCATATCACATTGCCTCCTTTACAGCCAAACTATATGGCTTTTGCTGTATTCTATGTAAAAGAAGCAAAACTTGTGATTTTACTCTCCCTGATTTGCCACAATCACCAGAATTCCCTTTTGAACGCTTACCTGTGCATCCTCTCCCGGAAGGAAGGCATTGCTGACCCCGATTGGAAAGCCGTTGGTGATATCAGCGTCTTCCAGCTCATATTTTGCGTGTCGAATGCTTACACCCTGTGCTTTATCACTGTGGCAGAACACAGAAAAATGAAATCCTCTTTCGTACGGAATGGTGACACTCTGGTTATCCTTGATTACCGTAATGCGGCAGCCCTTGTCGATAATCTGTGCCGATTCTCCATGCTGCACCGCATAGACCAGTGTCTGGATATTGGCAAGGGTATGGTCAAGCCTTCCGCCAAGCATTCCCACCATCAAAATTTCCTGATATCCCCGCCGGATGGCTTCTTTGACTGCAAGCATGGTGTCGGTGTCATCCTTCTCAATTGGATATCGCAGAATCTCACATTTGGGCGAAACTTTTCCGCTGTAAGAATCAAAATCCCCCAGCACCAGATCTGGAATCACATTGATCGACGAGCAGTAAGCATAACCGCGGTCTGCACAGATGATGTAATCCCCTTTTTGCAGAAGGTTTTGTGTATAGCGGATATCTGCAATCTCACCGCCTCCAAAAATCACACATCGGTTCATCTTTCTGTCCCTCTTTTTATCGTCCGATTTCCCATTCCTTAATATTCTTGGCCAGTTCATACAAATTTAAATAGCTCTGGTGGCGGCTTTGGGAAATCTCTCCGTTTTTGACCGCTTCCAATACGGCACAGCCTGCTTCCTTGGTATGGGAACAGCCGCGAAAACGACATTTCCCCTCATACTGGCGCATTTCCCGAAAACATCCTGCTAGTTCGTCCTTAAGAATAATCTGGAATTTTTCCAGATCTACTGCCGAAAATCCTGGCGTATCTGCAACAAAACCGCCAGATGGCAGCTCGTACAGTTCTACATGGCGTGTGGTGTGACGTCCACGTCCCAACTTCTGGCTGATATCTCCGGTATCCAGGCTAAGTCTTGGGTCAATTGCATTTAACAGGGTCGATTTTCCCGCACCCGAGTTACCGCAGAAGGCACTGGTTTTGTCTTTTAAAATCTCCATCACCGACTCGATGCCCTCATGCTGCAAACTCTTGGTTTCCAGCACAGTAAATCCTGCCTTGCGGTAGATCTGTGCAAATTCTTCCGGATCTGCCAAATCACACTTTGTGATGACGATAATCGGTTCGATCTCCTGATACTCTGCAATCGCAATCAATTTGTCCAAAACAAAAGCGTTTGGAGCAGGGTCCGCGATGGACACCACCAGCACCAGCTGGTCAAGATTTGCAAGCGGTGGACGAACCAGACTGTTCTTTCGCTCTTCAATCTCTACCACATAGCCCTTTCCCTGCGGTGTCAGTTCTACCTGTGCCCAGTCTCCAACACAAGGCTTTACGTTCTGCTGACGAAACGCTCCGCGCGCACGACACTCGATGATATTTCCCTTTTGTTCACTGTCGGCAACATAGTAAAATCCGCCCAGCGATTTTATGATTCTTCCCCGAACATTCTGTTTTGTCAAACTGCTTTTCACCTCTGTTAATATGATTCTCTGATATAGCTGTACAAATAACTGTCATGATAGCTTCCATGATGGAAGCGGTATTTTCTCAAAACGCCTTCGGCACAGAATCCGCAGCGTTCCAGCACCTTTTGTGCTGCAATATTGTCAATATCCGTATCTGCTTCCAGTCGAACAGCAGGAAAATTATCCAACAGATAATCCCGACAAAGCATCAACGCTCTGCTTCCCAGATGATTGCCTCTTGCTTTTGGATCAAGAACCAATCCCAACCGAACCAATCCTTCCCGTACAAAATTAAGGTAAATCAGCCCTGATGCTACCTCATCCTGTTCGATCATCAGCATCTGAAAC
>PPYF01458620.1_pt1 | contig 10060 bp, 9 predicted proteins | sample 1559871 | NCBI WGS metagenome assembly PPYF01 (sample SAMN08240021, study PRJNA423297) | Human gut metagenome, whole genome shotgun sequencing project.
GGTCACTATCATATGGGAATTACTGCTGAAAATGTTGCCTCGAAATACCATGTTAGCAGACGTGAAATGGATGAGTTTGCTTTAGCTAGTCACCGGAAGGCAGTTGATGCGCAAAATAACGGTCGCTTTGATAAAGAAATTACAACAATAACCGTAAATCAAGCGGATGGCAAATATTTATTTAACAAAGATGAGGCTCCACGAAAGGACACAACCATCGAAAAATTGGGGAATTTAAAACCGGCGTTTAAGCTAGATGGGGAGGTTACTGCCGGCAATTCTTCTGGGATTAACGATGGGGCTGCAGCGCTAATCCTTGCTTCTAAGGAAGCAGTTATCGCACACGGATTAAAGCCCTTAGCAAGGTGGGTGAATTGTTCTCTGATAGGTTTAAGTCCAGACATGATGGGCATGGGACCGTACTATGCTGTTAACGAAGTATTAAAAAATGCAGGATTAGCGAAAGAAGACATTGATTTGTATGAGCTCAACGAAGCTTTTGCAGCGCAATCGATTGCATGTGTTAGAAAATTAAAGTTAAAAACAGAGAATGTGAATATTAATGGTGGTGCGATTGCTTTGGGACACCCAGTAGGCGCTTCGGAAGCAAGAATATTAGTGAGTTTGATATACGAGTTACACGATCAAAAATTAAAGAGGGGCCTTGCCTAGCCTTTGCGTTGGTGGTGGTATGGGCGTAGGTACAATAATTGAAGCTGTTTGATTATTAAAATGGGCAGCTTTTTTATTAGGAAATTTGTTGGTTACCTCTATTTAAACTCTAACTTATCTAACGTTAAGTACTTAATAATTTTATTTAAACAAATACATTTAATGCATTAAAGTATAGTTTTTGTAAAATTATTGTCGTTTTGTTTGTAAGCGGTTTACAAAAAGAGTTACACTATAGCTGTAATATTATGAATAGGGGGATATTATAGATGGATAAAGCAAAAGTTATTATTGTTGGGGCATCACATGGCGGGCATGAATCGGCAATTGAGTTGTTGGATAAATACGATAACGTCGATGTTACGATTTATGAAATGGGTGATTTCGTATCGTTCATGTCCTGTGGGATGCAACTTTACTTAGAAGACAAAGTTACAGATGTTAATGACGTAAGGAATTTCCGACCAGAAGACATCACTTCCAAGGGCGGAAAGATTTATAATAATCACCAAGTTACGGCAATTGATGTTGACCAAAAGCAGGTAACCGTTAAGGATTTAAAAGAAGGTACAGAAGAACAAGTTGCTTATGATAAATTGATTCTTAGTTCAGGAGTGACGCCTAAGAATTTGCCAGTCCCAGGCACAGACCTTGAAAATGTATATTTAATGCGTGGTTACGACTGGGCTACAAAGATTAAGGCAGCATTAACTGATGATAGTATTAAAAATGTTGCGGTGGTTGGTTCAGGATACATCGGGATTGAAGCAGCTGAAGTATTTGCTAAGAAAGGTAAACACGTCACTTTATTTGATTTCATCGATCGTCCCCTCGGCAATTACCTCAACCCTGAAATGACTGAAATTATCGATAAAACGTTGACTGACAACGGCGTCCAAGTAGAAATGAGCCAGAGCATTACCGCATTTAAGGGCGACGGAAAAGTTGCCAGTGTGGAAACTAAGAAAGGTAGTTATCCTGCGGACCTTGTAATTCAAGCTGCTGGTGTACAACCTAATACAGAATGGCTCAAGGGCGTAGTAGACCTGACAGATCGCGGATTCATCAATGTGGATGGCTACTTGAGAACCAACGTGCCCGACATATTTGCAGTCGGAGATGCCATCTTACCACTATCTATTCCGGCTGGAAAACCATCTCCAATTGCTTTAGCTACAACTGCCCGGCGTGAAGCCCAATACGTTGTAAACCATATTTTTGAGAAGAAACCAACCCAAATCTTTAAAGGCGTAGTTGGCTCATCAGCATTGCATGTATTTGACGAACACTTTGCTTCTACGGGTGTAAATGAATTTACTGCAGAACGCTCCAATGTTGAAATTGTTAATTCACACTATGTTGACCACATCCGTCCAGCATACGTTCCTGAGTCAGAGGGAAATGTTCGCGTGGATGTTGATATCACGTTTGATCCCCATACCCACATTGTTTTAGGCGGAGCAGTTCTTTCAACATGCGATTTGACTGCTCAAGGAAATGTTTTGGCATTAGCGGTAGAACATCGTTTGACGCTTGAAGATTTAGCCGAAGCTGACTTCTTCTTCCAACCTGGTTACGACCGGCAATGGAGTTTAATTAATTTGGCTGCGCAACATGCTTTAGGTTATGCACGCTTCTAAAGTAAATTAATCGGTTTATACGTAGTATAAAGTGTCCGAGAAAGTTAGATTATTGATCTAGCTTTCTTGGACATTTTTTATTTTTGAAAAGCTATAATATTTTTTGTTTACAGATGGAAGATAGTTCAAACTTATTTAGAAACAGATTATCTTGTTTAAAAATTTTAGTTTAAGCAAGTTTAAGCGACAAATCTTTCTCAAAGTAGTACTTTTAGTTAGGTAATATTTTTCTAAGATACGAAGCATTACATTCATGATAAAAACGCTTGCAAACGCATGAAGAAAGATTACAATTAAAGCGGAAAAGTAGGAACGGTTTTTAATTCAAGAATGTACTATATAAGTATGGGTAGGATAAATGACAAATTTTAAAATTCAGAATTCAGTGAATATTTGAACCTAATAGAAGTTTCAATAACAATTGTTAAAAGGGGCTTTGTGAATTAAGAAATGTTGGAATAGTTAGCATGTGTGAAGTAAAAAGAGTGATTCATCATGAAATTAAAAAAGGCAAACCTAACGAAACGAACTAAAAGGCTGTATATTGTTTGGATAATTGCTAACTCATTAATGTTAGTAATGACTTCGTTTACACCACTTAAGGAAAGCGCAGATTTTGTAGTTGGATCATTTTTCGTAATGTTATTCTTTTCCATTTACGTATTTTGTATGGCAATGAAGGATGAATTTGGTGATAAAAACCGTTTGAGATAGAAAAAAATCAATTTTACGAGTGAAAGAGAACGAGTTTGGTTCTCTTTTTGTTTGTCCTAGTGTATGTATGGATCTTTATGAATAGATTTGATGCACACAAAAACAGAAACCAAATTTTCGAGGAATTGATTTCTGTTTTTTATTTTATTAAGGGCTAGTAAAAATTAGTTAACTGCTAATTAAATATTGAACATCGTGTAAACAGCTTCTTTTCGACTTGCTTAATTTGCCCAATGCTTGTTATTAGAAACGATACGGCTACTCAAGATGTGGTAGCAAACAGCTTTGAAGATGGTAAAATTGATTTGGCGATTACTAGATTTTGAATTTGCCCAATTTCAATTAATACATCCTTAATGGATATTCAGATTTGAAAATTTGAATAAATTAGGTAACATAAGTACTTGATGCTAAAAAAATTATTATCAATCCGATGACTCATGGATCCATTAAAGAGTTAGTTTATTTTTTTAGATAAATTTGCCCAATTTTCAAAGATATTGAATGAAAATTAGGGTTCAGTACCTTGATATAAAAGGGGTTAGAAAATATACCTATTATACAGTGACCGTATTAATGTTTTTAAGCGTGGTAAAAGTAGCTGATATAATAACGTTTTACTAATTTAAGCAATGCTAATCAGCAAGTTTAAGTGGATTAGCTTAATTTTAAACAAACAAGGTGTTTAAAGCCTTGATATAAAAGGAGTTAGAAAATATGCCTATTATACAATGGTATCCGGGCCACATGGCCAAAGCCATTCGGCAAGTTGAAGAAAAATTAAAGCTCGTTGACGTTGTTTTCGAACTGGTCGACGCGCGGATCCCAGTTTCGTCACGCAATCCAATGATTGAGTCGGTTATTAAAGATAAGCCGCATTTATTAATTTTAACCAAGGCGGACTTGGCCGATCCTCAAGAGACCCAACGGTGGTTGGAGTACTTCCGCAAAAATGGCGACCATGCCGTGGCGTTGAACTCTAAAGAGCCTTCAACGGAAAAAATCATCTTAAAACATACCCGCGCAATTCTAGCAGATAAGCTTGAAAACTGGGAAAGTCGAGGAATTAAGAAAACTGAGATTAAATCGATGTGTATCGGAATTCCTAATGTAGGAAAATCGACCTTACTAAATCATCTGGTTAACAAAAAAGTTGCCATTACCGGGGACCGTCCTGGCGTTACTAAAAAACAACAATGGCTTAAATCACGGCAAGGTTTGTACCTATTAGATACCCCCGGAATTTTATGGCCGAAGTTTGAAGACCAGTCGGTTGGCAGTAAGCTAGCATTTACTGGGGCAATTAAGGACAACCTCTACGCCAATGATGATGTGGCATTATTTGGCTTGCAGATTTTTAGTGACAAATACCGTAACGGTTTAATGGAGCGGTATCATTTAACGGATGAAGACTTTGATCAGCCTTTGCCAGAACTTTTACTGTTAATCACCCAGAAGTTAGGAATGCGAGACGACTATGATCGTGCTAGCCAACGAATCTTGTTGGATGTTAGACGACCGTTTTGATTTAGTAGAAGTTAACGACTCCAAACAGTTGTCCTTAAAGCTTAGGGAATCTCTGTACGCCCAAATTCTATCTGAAGCAGTTAGCGTTGGTATCGGGGTGCGTTCTAACCAGCAAATTGATCAAATGGGAATTTTGAACGCCACCAAAGCGGCGATGAACGACGCGATTAGCCATTTAAACGTAACGCCGGAACACTTGTTAATTGATGCAGTTCAGGTTCCTACAAGCATCCCTAAGACGGTGATGTATAAAGGGGATGCTAAGAGTATTAGCATTGCGGCAGCTTCAATTGTGGCCAAAGTCTACCGGGACCACCTCATGCGCTCGTACAATAAAATTTATCCCGGCTATGGCTTCGACCAAAACGTGGGTTACGGCACTAAGCAGCATCTGGAAGGGTTAAAGGAATTGGGAGTTACCCCGCTACATCGGTTAACTTTTGAACCGGTTCCGGAATTTGTTCGACAATAAAATATTATTTATTAAAATCACGTATTGTACATTCGAGGTGAAAGAATGGAACTTCGTGATTTTTTAATTCGCATTAAAATCGGCACTACTTTTGGCATTAAAAAGCAATCTCAAATTTATCAAGCGGTCTGCGACCAGCTAGAGCCATCGTTATCTGAATGGGTACATACAAGCCCGTTAATTGCCGACGAACAGCGAAGTGATTTAGTTAACTATTTGCATAGTTCGGAATTAAAGCGTAAGATTCATGAAAATGAGCAAAACGGGGGAATCCTAACGATTGCGGATCCAGCATATCCCGACCTTTTACGTGAGATTTATTGTCCGCCCACCGTATTGTTTTACCGGGGCCGACTAGATTTACTCCAAGAACCGCGAATGGTTGCGATTGTCGGTGCTCGAAACATGACCCGTTACGGAATGGTGACGGTTAAAAAACTGGTTCCAGGGTTGCTTGAGCACCAGTTAGTTACCGTTAGCGGTTTGGCGCGTGGTGTTGATGCGATGACTCACCAAGCTACCGTGGACGGAGCCGGGAAAACAATTGCGGTAATTGGTAACGGCTTAGACGTTACTTATCCTAAGCAAAACGCGATTTTACAAGACCAGGTCCAACAAACCGGGCTGCTGCTCAGTGAGTATGCTCAGGGAGTGCGACCGCTACGTCATCACTTTGTGGAACGCAATCGGATTATTGCTGGCTTAGCTCAGGCCACTTGTATTATCGAAGCGAAACAAAAATCAGGCAGTTTAATTACTGCCAGCCTAGCTTTAGGGGAAAATCGCAACGTTTTAGCGGTGCCCGGGAGTATTTTTAACGAAAATAGTCGGGGAACCAACGAGCTAATTGCTGCGGGAGCACGCCCATTAATCTCTTTAAATGACGTTCTTGAAGAGGTTGGTTTACAAAGATAAATATACATTTTAAAAAAGTCGTGCTAATATGTAAACTTGATTAGCACCGTTATAACAGTGGCTATCAGAGACTACGTCAATCGCTTAGGGTGGTACCCGCTATTTGACAATTTAGATTCTAATGCAATAACATGGTGACTATAAATTCTAATTTAAGGCAAAGGAGCAACAAATGCCGACTACTAAAAAAAACTTGGTGATCGTAGAATCACCTTCTAAGGCAAAAACCATTGAAAAATACTTGGGTCGCTCTTATAAAGTCGTGGCTAGTTTAGGCCACATCCGGGATCTACCGAAAAGTAAAATGGGAGTCGATATTGAAAACGACTACGAACCCCACTACATTTCGATCCGCGGTAAGGGCGATACCATTAAAAATTTACGTAAAGAAGCCAAAAAGGCTAAAAAAGTTTACCTTGCTTCTGACCCGGACCGGGAAGGAGAAGCAATTGCGTGGCACCTTTCCTACCTATTAGGACTAGATTTCAAAGTTTAAGGCTAGTTTTTATGGTATGCACCATAAAAAGATGAAGTTACCAAATAATGAAAAGGTTCAAGAAGTCCTAAAGAACATTGACCCTAAAGGCGACTTTGACATTACGGAAGTTAAACGGCGTGAACGGAAGCGGTACCCAGCAGCGGCGTTTACCACAAGTTCTATGCAACAAGAGGCTAATAAAACCCTTAATTTTCGGACTCGTAAAACCATGATGACTGCTCAACAGCTTTATGAAGGAATTAACATCGGTAAAGAAGGAACGGTTGGGTTGATCACCTATATGCGGACGGACTCGACCCGAATTTCAGAAGTTGCTAAGCACGAAACTTCCTTATTTATTCATGATCAATACGGTGCAGAATATGCGGCTACTAAGCCACGGAAGGGGAAGATGCCGGAAGGGGCGCAAGACGCCCACGAAGCGATCCGTCCGTCTTCGGTTAAGCGGACGCCGGAACAAATTAAAGAGTACCTTAATAACGACCAATTTAAGCTTTATAAACTAATTTGGGCCCGATTTGTTGCAAGTCAAATGACGCCCGAAGTTTCCGATACGATGACCGTTACAATTGAACAAAACGACGTCCAGTACCGGGCAAACGGTTCGAAGACCAAGTTTGAAGGGTTCACAAAGGTGTATAAAACTAATAAGGACAAGGATAACGTGCTGCCAAACCTTGCCGAAGGCGATCAAGTTAAGCTGGTTAATAATAATCCAAACCAACATTTTACTCAGCCACCAGCCCGCTATACTGAAGCCGCCTTGATCAAGGCTTTGGAAGAAAACGGCGTCGGTCGTCCGTCTACCTACGCACCAACCCTGGATACGATTCAACGTCGCTACTACGTTAAGTTAGTCTCCCGGCGTTTCGAACCAACGGAGCTAGGAGAAATCGTCAACGAAATCATTTACGACTTCTTCCCGGACATCGTTAACATTGATTTTACCGCTGGCTTAGAAAAAGACCTTGATTCCATTGAAGAGGGTAAGGAAAATTGGATTAAGGTAGTTGACCGGTATTACAAGCCGTTTGCTAAAGAATTGGAAAAAGCCCAGGGGCAAATTGAAAAGATTCAAATTAAAGACGAACCGGCCGGCTTTAACTGTGAGATCTGTGGGGCACCAATGGTAGTTAAAATGGGCCGCTACGGTAAATTCTTTGCTTGTAGCCGGTTCCCTGACTGTCGTAACACCCAGGCAATTGTTAAGGAAATTGGGGTAACCTGTCCACAATGCCATAAAGGACAGATTATCGAACGCAAATCCAAGCGTGGACGCGTATTCTACGGTTGCTCGCGTTACCCAGATTGTGAATTTGTCTCTTGGGACAAGCCAATTGCGCGGGAGTGTCCCGTATGTCACAGCTTCTTAATTGAAAAGAAAATTAAGGGCGGTAAACAAATCGTTTGTCCAAATCATGACTACGAGGAAGAACCTCAAAAATAGCTTAAAAAACAATAAATAAATTGAGTTTCCCTCCACAATTTGCTACAGTGTCAATTGTTGGAGGTTTTTTTATGGACTGGATAGAGCAATTTAAAAGGTATTTAACCGTGGAGCGGCAGTATTCTGATAAAACGGTTACAGCTTATCTGGAAGACTTGCAAGAATTTCAAAAGTTTCTTCAGACTACCGGAAATAAACCGGAGCTTTTAGCAGTGGACCGTTTTGACGCGAACGTCTTCATGAGTTACCTCTTTGACCAAAATTTAAAAAGAACCTCAATCTCACGAAAAGTCTCGTCTTTGCGTGCTTTTTATCGTTTTTTGATAAAAAATGACGTGATTGCCAAAAACCCTTTTGAATTTGTGCAATTAAAAAAGCACGCTGACCACCTTCCGCGTTTTTTCTATGAAAAAGAGATGAACCAGCTTTTTGATACGGTTTATCAAGATCAAGGCCCGTTACATTTACGTAACGCTGCTTTGTTAGAGGTACTTTACGGAACCGGGATGCGGGTTAGTGAATGTACTAATTTACGCTGGACGGATATTGACTTTTCTATGCAGACCATCCTAATTTTAGGAAAGGGAAATAAGGAACGTTACGTGCCCTTCGGTCGTTATGCTAAGCATGCATTAGAGGATTACCGCCAAAACGAGTGGTCCGGTCTATTGGAAAAGTATCACCAAACTCATCAATACGTGTTCGTTAACCATTATGGACAGCCGATTACCGTGGCTGGAGTGGAATATGTTTTAAACCAAATTATCAAGAACAGTAGTTTGAATGGAAAAATTCATCCACATATGCTCCGCCATAGTTTTGCGACCGCTATGTTAAACAATGGTGCAGATTTACGAACCGTTCAGGAACTACTAGGGCACGCTAGCCTCTCAACAACCCAAATTTATACGCACGTTACAAAAGAAAAATTACAAGAGAGCTATCGGAAGTTTTTTCCACGCTCGACTAAGTCTTAATCTTAATGAAGGAGAACATTATGCCAGTAAAATTTGACGCAACAACCATAATTGCCATTAATCACAATGGGGAAAACGCCATGGCCGGGGATGGTCAGGTTACCATGGGTGAAAAATTCATCATGAAGGGCACTGCACGAAAAGTTCGCAGAATTTACGATGGAAAAGTCATCGTGGGTTTTGCAGGTAGTGTAGCCGATGCTTTCAACCTGGAAGAAAAATTTGAAAAGAAATTATCTGAATATAGCGGTAATTTACAACGCGCTTCCGTCGAACTGGCAAAGATCTGGCGGGGCGACCAACAGTTACAAAAGCTGGAAGCCATGTTGATCGTAATGGATCAAAAGGAAATGTACCTGGTTTCTGGAAGTGGGGAAGTAATCGCTCCAGACGATGGAATTTTAGCCATTGGTTCAGGCGGAAACTTTGCTTTAGCAGCTGCTAAGGCTTTAAAACAACACGCCAAGGATATGACCGCTAAGGAAATTGCTAAAACCGCAATCAACGTTGCCGGAGATATTGATATTTTCACTAACCACAACGTAATCGCCTTAGATTTCAAGGAGGACAAGTAAGCAATGTTAAAAGAGAACCTAACCCCGCAAGAAATTGTTAATCAATTAGACGAATTTGTAATTGGTCAAAAATCAGCTAAGCGTGCCGTTGCGGTTGCTTTACGAAATCGTTACCGGCGGCTCCAGCTTTCTGCCGACATGCAAGAAGACATCACCCCCAAGAACCTACTAATGATTGGACCAACCGGGGTCGGCAAAACTGAAATTGCCCGGCGGTTGGCCAAAATCGTTAACGCTCCCTTTGTGAAGGTCGAGGCAACTAAGTTTACCGAAGTTGGTTACGTCGGACGGGACGTCGAGTCGATGGTGCGTGATTTAGTTGAAAACGCCGTGCATCTAGAAGAAGAACGAGCTTTCAAAGATGTTCGGATGAAAGCTGCTAAGAATGCGGATCACCGCATCGTCGAATTGCTTGTACCGGTTCCAGAAGATCCTAAACAAAATTCAGCGGTAGACTTCCAAAACATGATGAACATGTTTACGCAAATGCAACAGGGAAAGACACCAACTGATTTTCAACCAAGTGGACAAAATGTGCCGGATGACATCAAGGAAAAGCGGATGGACACGGCAAGCAAGTTAGCTAAGGGACTCCTCGAAAACGAGATGGTCACCATTGAAA
>PPYF01671977.1_pt1 | contig 10059 bp, 8 predicted proteins | sample 1559871 | NCBI WGS metagenome assembly PPYF01 (sample SAMN08240021, study PRJNA423297) | Human gut metagenome, whole genome shotgun sequencing project.
CCCAAGGAGCGCACCTACCAGACCGGCTCTCCCATGGCAGAAGTGCTGCACATGAATCTGGAGAAAATCCAGAAAAGCGACGTGCTGGAGCGTCTGGGGCTGGAAAAGGACAAGTACATTCTGCTGTCCGCCCACCGTGAGGAGAACATCGACTCTGAAAAGAACTTCCTGAGCCTGTTCACCGCCATCAATGCGCTGGCAGAGAAGTACGATATGCCCATCCTGTACTCCTGCCATCCCAGAAGCAAGCACCGTTTGGGAAAGAGTGGCTTCAAACTCGACCCTCGTGTCCGAGTCAATGAGCCGCTGGGCTTCAACGACTACAACAAGCTGCAAATGAACGCTCTGGCAATCGTCTCCGACTCCGGTACGCTGCCTGAGGAGTCTAGCTTTTATCTGTCTATTGGTCATCCCATTGCCGCCGTGTGCATCCGCACCTCCACCGAGCGTCCCGAGGCACTGGAAGCTGGTGACTTTATTCTGGCTGGCATTACCACCCGGGAACTTCTCAATGCCACCGATATGGCGATCGAGATGAAGCAGAAGGGTGTTCTGGGTAAGCCCTGCCCCGACTATGTGGACGAGACCGTGTCCATGAAGGTGGTTCGCATCATTCAGGGTTATGTGAATGTAGTTAATAAGATGGTGTGGAGAAAAGGGTAAGGGTGATAGAAATGGCTAAAACAGTATTTATAACTGGTTCGTCCGGTTTTATCGGCTCCAACCTTGCCAAGCGTATCCTGACTACCGAGCCGGATACCAAGGTCATCGGTCTGGATAACATGAACGATTATTACGACGTTCGTATCAAGGAAGCTCGCTTGGCGGAGCTTCAGAAATTCGAGAACTACACTTTTATCAAGGGCAACCTTGCGGACAAGGCACTTATCAACAGCATTTTTGAGCAATATCACCCGGATATTGTGGTCAATCTGGGTGCTCAGGCTGGCGTTCGCTACTCTATTACCAACCCGGACGCCTACATCGAGAGTAACATGATTGGCTTCTATAACATTCTGGAAGCCTGCCGCCATCATCCCGTGGAGCATCTGGTGTATGCATCTTCTAGCTCTGTCTACGGCAGCAACAAGAAGGTGCCCTACTCCACCGATGACAAGGTGGACAATCCGGTTTCTCTGTATGCGGCTACCAAGAAGTCCAACGAGCTGATGGCACACGCTTACTCCAAACTCTACAATATCCCCTCTACTGGTCTGCGGTTCTTCACGGTCTATGGCCCTGCCGGTCGTCCGGATATGGCTTACTTTGGCTTCACCAACAAGCTGGTGAACGGAGAAACTATTAAAATTTTCAACTATGGCAACTGCAAGCGGGACTTTACCTATGTGGATGACATCGTGGAAGGCGTTGTCCGTGTGATGGCGAAAGCTCCTGAAAAGAAGAATGGCGAGGATGGTTTGCCCATTCCGCCCTATGCAGTCTACAATATCGGCAACTCCAATCCGGAGAACCTGCTGGATTTTGTGCAGATTCTGTCGGAGGAACTGGTGCGTGCTGGTGTGCTGCCTGCGGACTATGATTTTGAGGCCCACAAAGAGCTGGTTCCCATGCAACCCGGTGATGTGCCTGTGACCTTTGCAGACACGGAGCCTCTGGAACGTGACTTCGGCTTTAAGCCTCATACTCCGCTGCGGGAGGGCCTGCGGAAGTTTGCAGAATGGTATAAAGAGTTTTATATGGGAGTGTAATGTGATGAGTAATACTGTTTTATTATTGGATAAACAGAGATATCTGGGGGGGTACCGAAATTTCAGGTTTGGTACCGAAGAGCGCAGGAAGCTCAAAATCCTCTGATAAAAAAATTTTACAGGAAACTGTATAATCGATACAGAGCTAAACGATGTATAGAAATTGATGCTGAAACTCAGATAGGTGCCGGGTTGTATTTTGGTCATGCATATTGCATAACAATCAATCCGAAAGCTGTTTTGGGTAGGAATATAAATCTGCATAAGGGTGTTACGATTGGGCAGGAAAACCGTGGAAAGCGTAAGGGTACACCTGTGATTGGCGATAACGTATGGATTGGTGTAAATGCAACTATCGTAGGATCAATTCACGTTGGAAGTGATGTTTTGATTGCACCAAATTCATATGTAAACTGCGATGTGCCAGATCATTCAATTGTTTTTGGCAATCCATGCATTATTAAACACAGTGATTTTGCAACAGAAAACTATGTGAATCGAGCAATATGAAAATGAGAATTGGGACATTTGAATTCAAGATGCTTTGATCCGACTATCTTTGCAGACCGTGTTTTGTACACGGTTGCCAAGGGCGATGCAGCTATGGAATGCGTTTATGCGAAGTACTTGATTTTCTAGGATAACTATAATAGAAGAGACGTGAGGATATTATGCGCTGCGAGGAACGATTCTACGAAATATACGGCAAGGAACCTACGGGCATCAGCTTTTGCCCCTACCGGATTTGTCCCATTGGTGCCCACAGTGATCACAACCTAGGAAAAATCACAGGACTTGCGATTGACAAAGGAATCCACATTGCATACAAGCCCAAGATGAATGGCGTTATTGAAATGTGTAGTCTTCAGTTCCCAAAACGTGCCCAGTGGCATATCCGAGAGATTGGCGAAAAGACTGGTGACTGGGCGGACTACCTGCGAGGAGCGACTTGGGCGTTGAGCAATCGGTTTCCGTTGACAGTCGGACTCTGTGGCGTCATTGAGGGCTCTTTGCCCATCGGAGGGCTTTCTTCCTCTGCGGCGGTAATTCTGTCGTTTTTGGATGCATTGTGCCAAGTAAATGGAATTAAACTGGAGCCGTCTGAACTGATCAGCATTGCGTTTGATGCAGAGAAAAACTACGTGGGCGTTAATGTGGGAACCCTGGATCAGAGTTGTGAGGTTCTGAGTAAAAAAGACCACTTGCTGTATCTGGACTGTAAGGATAACAGCTACGAGCTGATTCCCACGAATCCCAATATGAAGCCCTACAAGATTGCGGTGTTTTTCAGTGGATTGGAGCACAGTCTGACTGGCTCTAAATATAATATGCGGGTGGATGAACTGCGATCCGGTGTTTACGCTTTGCAGGCTTTTGCGGGTTTGGAGTACGGAAAGTTTAATGAGGCCAATGCCCGTGATGTTTCGTATGAAATCTACCAGACATACAAGGACAAGCTGCCGGCACAATGGGCAAGACGTTGCGAGCACTGGTATACGGAGTTCAAGCGTGTGGAAGCTGGTGCGGAAGCATGGCGGCGAGGCGATTTGGAAGAGTATGGACGCCTGTCCTTTGAATCTGGCTGGAGCAGCATCCACAACTGGGAGTCCGGTGCGCCGGAGCAGATCAAACTCTACGAGATTATGAGGGAGACCGCTGGCATTTACGGTGGGCGCTTCAGCGGTGCTGGCTTTAAGGGGTGCTGCATGGCATTGATTGATCCCAGCAAGGCAGATGTCATTCGGGAAGAAGTGGAGCGGAAATATCTCACCGCATTCCCGGAGATGCGTGGCAAGTACAGTTTTCATCTGTGCGAGAGTGCGGATGGCGTAGGGCATAAGACGGAGGACTAATATGAAGTGCTTGATTTTGGCCGCGGGATACGCAACCCGCCTGTATCCCTTGACGGAGAACTTTCCCAAACCCTTGCTGAAGGTAGGGGATAAGACCATCTTAGATTGGCTGGTGGATGACATTGATACCGCTGGTTTGGTGGATACCTATGTGGTCATTAGCAACCACAAGTTTGCCCACCATTTTGAAGACTGGGCGGCAACCAAGAAACAGAATATCCGGGTGGTGGACGATGGAACAATCAGCAATGAGACCCGGCTTGGTGCTGTATGTGATGTGCAATTTGCCATTGACCAGTTGGGGCTGGATGATGACCTGCTGGTGATTGCCGGTGATAACGTGCTGGATTTCTCCCTCTCCAGGTTTGTTGCCTATGCCGACGAGAAGAAAACCTCTTGCATCATGCGCTATTATGAGCCCAGCGAAAAGAAACTCACCAAATGCGGTGTGGTGGAACTCGACGACCAGGATAGAATTCTGTCTATGGAAGAAAAGCCAGCCCAACCCAAGAGCCACTGGTGTTGCCCTCCCTTCTATGTCTACACCCGAGAGGATGCCCAAAAGGTCAAGGATGCGATCGCACAGAAGAAATGTGGCACCGATGCGCCGGGCAGCTTCATTGCATGGCTGTGCACAGTAACGGATGTGCATGCCATGGAAATGCCGGGCAAGCGGTATGACATTGGCAATCTGGAAAGCTATCAGCAGGTTCAGCAGGAGTATCAGGGAATCAAAGCATAAGTCTTGCTAAGGATGGAAGAATGTATAGAAAGGGAGAAAGACTATGAAAATCGCAGTTGCAGGTACCGGTTACGTCGGTCTGTCTATTGCCACGTTGCTGTCGCAGCATCATGAGGTCATGGCGGTGGATATTGTCCCGGAGAAGGTTGATCTTATCAACCACAAAAAATCGCCCATTCAGGACGAGTACATTGAGAAGTATCTGGCAGAAAAGGACTTAAAGCTGACTGCCACACTGAATGCTGAAGCCGCCTATAAGGATGCAGACTTCGTTGTCATCGCAGCACCTACCAACTACGATAGCAAGAAGAACTTCTTTGATACCTCTGCGGTTGAAGCAGTTATCAAGCTGGTTATTCAGTATAATCCGGATGCCATCATGGTCATTAAGTCCACGATTCCGGTCGGATTCACGGCTTCTGTGCGTGAAAAGTACCACTGCGACAACATCATTTTCAGCCCGGAGTTCCTGCGGGAGTCTAAAGCTCTGTACGACAATCTGTACCCGAGCCGTATCATTGTGGGTACTGATGTGGATAACGCTCGCCTGGTGAAGGCTGCCAATACCTTTGCAGGCCTGCTCCAGGAAGGTGCAATCAAGGAAAATATCGACACCCTGATCATGGGCTTTACGGAAGCCGAGGCTGTTAAGTTGTTTGCCAACACTTATCTGGCTCTGCGTGTCAGCTATTTCAACGAGCTGGATACCTATGCGGAGATGAAGGGACTGAATACGCAGCAAATTATCAAGGGTGTGTGCCTTGATCCTCGTATTGGTGATCAGTACAACAACCCAAGCTTTGGCTACGGCGGTTACTGCTTGCCCAAGGACACCAAGCAGCTTCTGGCCAATTACGCTGATGTGCCGGAGAACCTGATTGAAGCAATCGTGGAGTCTAACCGTACCCGAAAAGACTACATTGCTGACCGTGTGCTGGAGATCGCTGGCGCATATGAAGCAAACGAGGCTTATGATCCTAGCAAGGAACACAATGTGGTGGTTGGCGTATACCGCCTGACCATGAAATCCAACTCTGACAACTTCCGCCAGTCCTCTATTCAGGGTGTGATGAAGCGCATCAAGGCCAAAGGAGCAACGGTCATCATCTACGAGCCGACACTGGAGAATGGCAGTACCTTCTTTGGCAGTGAAGTCGTGAATGATCTTGAAGAATTCAAGAAACGCAGTCAAGCCATCATTGCTAACCGCTATGACAGCTGCTTGGATGATGTGCAGGACAAGGTTTATACACGCGACCTGTTCCGCAGAGACTGATATTTATCGCAGCTATGTGTTTAACCACATGGCTGTGCTGCTCAAATATGCTACCTCTTCGTGGTAAGCAGCAGGCAACGGATCTCTATCCGGCTAAAGCATATGATTGTCAAATCACTCTTTGGATGAGGAAAAAACTATAATGGGAAAGTATTTTGGAACCGATGGCTTCCGTGGCGAAGCTGGAATCACTCTGACCGCTGACCATGCCTACAAGGTTGGCCGCTTCTTAGGCTGGTACTACAACGCACTGCGTGAGCGCAACGGCAACAACGAGCTTGCCCGCATCGTCATTGGCAAGGATACCCGCCGCAGCTCTTATATGTTCGAGTATAGTCTGGTGGCTGGTTTGACCGCTTCCGGTGCAGACGCCTACTTGCTGCACGTCACTACTACGCCCAGTGTGGCCTACATCGCCCGCGTGGACGACTTCGACTGTGGCATCATGATCTCTGCCAGCCACAACCCCTATTACGATAACGGCATCAAGCTGATCGACTGCTATGGCGAGAAGATGCCCGAGGAGATTTTACTGTTGGTGGAGGACTACATCGACGGCAAGCTCCATGTGTTCGACAAGGACTGGCCGGAGCTGCCCTTTGCCCATCGGGAACACATCGGCTGCACTGTGGACTATGTGTCCGGTCGCAACCGCTACATGGGCTATCTGATTAGCCTCGGAATCTACTCTTTTAAGGGCGTCAAGGTTGGTCTGGACTGCGCCAACGGTAGTTCATGGAACATCGCAAAGTCTGTATTCGATGCTCTGGGAGCAGATACCTACGTCATCAATGCACAGCCCAACGGCACCAACATCAACAACAATGCAGGTTCCACCCACATCGAGGGCCTGCAGAGGTTCGTGGTAGAGAAGGGGCTGGACATCGGTTTCGCCTATGATGGCGATGCTGACCGTTGCCTGTGTGTGGATGAAAAGGGTAATGTCATCACTGGTGACCATATCCTGTACATCTATGGTTGCTACATGAAGGAACGTGGCAAGCTGCTGACCAATACCGTCGTTACCACGGTCATGTCCAACTTTGGCCTGTATAAGGCTTTTGATGAGAAGGGCATCGGCTACGCCAAGACTGCTGTGGGTGACAAGTATGTTTACGAGTATATGGCTAAGAACGGCTGCCGTATCGGTGGTGAGCAGAGCGGCCACATCATCTTCTCTAAGTATGCCAGCACCGGTGACGGCATTCTGACCAGCCTGAAAATGATGGAAGTTATGCTGGCTAAGAAGCTGCCCATGAGCAAGCTGGCTGAACCCCTGAAAATCTACCCGCAGGTGTTGGAGAATGTTCGTGTGACCGACAAGAAAGCTGCACAGGATGATGAAGCAGTGCAGGCAGCAGTCAAGGCCGTAGCCGAGGCACTGGGTGACACTGGCCGTATCCTTGTCCGTGAGTCCGGCACTGAACCGGTCGTGCGTGTGATGGTGGAGGCTCCCGACCACGATACCTGCCAGAAATATGTGTCTCAGGTCGTGGAGACTATCAAGAGCAGAGGCTACGGAGTTTGAGTGCAAACCTGAAACGAGGATGCGGAATCCTGCTGATTGCATCTGTGGTTCTTCTGTCTATCTTGGCGTTACTGCCAGATGCTGATGTAGACCACGATGCAGGATACACAGCCTCAGAATTGAGTATCCGAGAAACCGTAGATGGAAGCGTGACCAGCACAAGCTATGTGAATCCTGGTGGGGTAATCACAGATGCCATTGATATGGGCTATGCGACCGTGTGTAGAATGCGGGATGATAACGGCCGAGTTGTGGAGGAACGTTATCTTGATGCAAACGGAGACCCAGTGGCAAGATATGGCGATTATTACGGCTTATCGTATGAATACGATGAAACGAGTACGATAATCACATATCTTGATGCCGAAGGTAATCCGATAATACTCAGTGACGGATACTCTACTATTGTAAGAACGCAGGTTGGTGGCAGGGCTTCCGATGATTTCTACTACGATTTGAACGGACAGCAGGTACAGTGCTCCGGTGGATACTATGGGCTTCATCGTGAGTATAACTCTGAGGGTCAGAGCACTAGTTTGACCTTTCTCGATAAAGACGGTCATGCAGTGAGTACATCATCTGGATATGCGATTAAGACATATCAGCGTGATAGGAATGGAACTGTTGTCGGTGAGCAGTATTTTGACACAGAAGGGAACCCAACGAGGTCTTTGCTTGGTCAGTATGGCGAGTTATACCAACGCAACGAGCAAGGATACATCGGTCAGATCACCTATCTTGGTGCAGATGGAAAACCCACCCCTACCAATGCAGGCTATACCATCCTCAAACGTACCTATCATAGAGATGGAACAGCAGATACGGATATGTATTTTGATGCGAATGGCAATCCAAGGGCATTGTCTAAAGGGCAGTACGGCATCAAACGCAGTGGCAAGGTGAATCTTCTGCTTGACAAAAACGGCAACATTATGCTGTGTGTGGACAACCTTCTGAATGGTTTCCCATGCATGGTAGTTGTTTTTGGCTGCGTTGTCTGTTTGCTGATGATCGTTCTTCCGAAGAGTTTAAGCGTAGTACTTACGATTGTTTATGTAGCGTTCATTCTTTATGAAACATTGATGTTTCGCGAGTCAGGGGATGCAAGAACGAACTTTGTTCTATTTTCCTACGCTGGGAAGTTTTTGAAAGAGCAATCTGTGAGAGGGGGGGTCATCAATAACATCTGGCTGTTCATTCCACTTGGAACGGGACTGTATAGGTGGTTTCAAAAGAAGTGGGTGTTGCTGATTCCCTTTGTGATGTCTGTGGCAATTGAAACGACCCAGTATATTACGGGACTTGGCATCGCAGAGTTCGATGATGTGTTCGGTAATACGATGGGCGGATGGATCGGTGTGCTGGTGGCCTGGACGTGGTTGAGCAGAAAAATGAGCTTGAAAAATAGAGCATAAGGAAGTATGCATGTCTAATTTTCTTCGTTGTCCTTGAAAAACGCTACAGAGTAGTATATATTTGAGCTGTGAGAGCCATCCGCTCTGGATGCTCACAGCTTTGCCGCTCGAAACTTTGCACACCTCTACGCGGTGGGCGGCAGGCAACACAGTATGGATGCTGTGGCTAAGATGCAGAGGTTAAACTGAGAATATATGGTGCGTAAAATGACTGATAAACTTTTGCAGGTATTGGTCGACTTTAAAACTCCCTTGGATAGAAAGGGAAATAATATAGGCGAATTTTTGACGGACTTGTATAGTCGCTATTTGGATGAACTTCGTAATTTTAGTGGTGCTGAAAATAACCCTACGCTTGGACAGAAGACATGTGAATTAGTCTCAAAGAAAATCTCTGAGATTGACAGTCTTTGCAATGCGATAGCCAGTGCCATTCGCTCTTATGAAACGGGAAACATTTCGGAAGGACGGCAAATACTATTTGCTGCATTGGATGCAATAAAAAATGATTTATCTGTGCAATACACTGGGGCGCATAGATGGGAATGCTACTATCGTATCAGAAGTCGAGAGGCAGAAACGGATTTCAATCTTGAGCGAAAGGAACTATTTCATATACCATACGATAAAAGAGAGTATGCATCTTCTGAACGATTTAGTGTCGCAGGGTATCCGTGCCTGTATCTGTCATCACAATATGAGATTTGCTGGTGTGAGTGTCACAAACCGAAAAAATTTGCGTTGGCGGCTTTTGAAGTGCCGCAAACACGAGACGATATGGCAAAAATGGTAGACATCGGAGAAGCGATGATTCCACTTGCACATTCGTTCTTTTGCTGGTTTTATAATGAACGTAATAGTGAGTCTGAACTTGAGAAAATTCGTGCATATTTAGTGAAACAGCTAGTGACATATCCTTTACGTGCGGCTTGTTCGATTATGGTTAGAGATCGTGGAGCAGCCGGAAAGCCGGAATACATTATTCCGCAGATGCTTATGCAGTGGTTGCAGCAAGACGATGAATTTGATGGAGTACGTTATGAAACAGCTGTGGATTACTCAGAGATGAGGTTTGCCGGTGGACACAACTTGGCGTTTGTAACAAAAGATTTCGATTCCGAAGGGTATGCACAGGAGCTAAGGAAGAGAATAAAAGTTGGAACACCAATATGGGTGAAACTTGATGAAGTGAAGGTATTTGAAGACCGGAATCCTGAAGATAATCCATATTTGTGGCTGTTGGATATTCCGACAGACTTTGAAACTATTTAATCTAATATCATGTACTTTCGGGAGGTATCATCCTATGCCCAGAACCAAAGGAAGCAAGAACCGCGCCACCACTTCCGTTGACTTCGATGCCCCAATCAAGAAGTTGCAGAAGGACAAGGCAATGCTTGAAGAGGGGCTTTCCAAGACCGTCGCGCATATCGAAGAGCTGAAGACCGATATTAAGTCTCTGCGTGAAAGTCTGAAACCGCAGAGAGCGGAGATCAAGCAGACCGAAAAGGAAATCGCAAAGCTGGAGGCTAAGAC
>PPYF01000940.1_pt1 | contig 10057 bp, 9 predicted proteins | sample 1559871 | NCBI WGS metagenome assembly PPYF01 (sample SAMN08240021, study PRJNA423297) | Human gut metagenome, whole genome shotgun sequencing project.
GAACTGGAACCTTTCTGAAAGGCAACTTTGTGACCTTTAAGATCGGCTACGGTTTTGATCGGGCTGTTTTCTGCCACCAGAATCACTTCGGCTTTGGGCTTCGGTGGCTCGACGCCCACGTACACCAAATCAGCCCCGGCAGCCTGGGCAAAGATTGGCGGAATATCCCCGGTACTGCCGAGATCAATACTGCCAACGTTTAACGCTTCCAACATTTGCGGACCCGCGGGGAACTCCACCCAGGAGATTTTTGATTCCGGATAGCGTTTTTCCAGTAACTGGTGGCTTTTTGCCAGCACCATACCAATACTGCCTTTCTGATAGCCTATACGTAACGCTTCAGGCGAGGATTCTGCAGCAACCGCAAAAGTAGAGACGCTAAGCAATCCCGCCAGCGCCAGTTTAATGATGTTACGCATGGGCATTACCTCGCAGAGACAGAAGGTCAGGAACCTGAACATCGCGGCGGTGCAATGCCTGCCAGAAAGTTTCTAGCGCGGTATCAAGACGGGTTTGCAGATTTGGCGTGAACTGGGGTCTGTGATGGTAATCAATTACTTGTGAGTCATCGGCAAACACGCCGTGCAGGATCTCCTGAGCTTTCAGTGCGCTTAAAACTGGTTTAAGGGCATAATCGACCGCCAGCAGATGGGCCACGGTACCGCCCGTCGCCAGCGGTAGCACCACTTTGCCTTGCAAAGCGCGCTCTGGCAGCAGGTCGAGCAGGGTTTTCAGCGCGCCGGAATAGGCGGCTTTATACACAGGTGTAGCGACTATCAGTCCATCAGCCTGTTGCAGCTGTTCGGTGAAGGTCTTGAGTGCCGGACTATCGAAACGAGCATAAAGCAGATCTTCCGGGGCGAAGTTTTGCAGATTCCAGTGATAAACCTCTACATCCAGGCAATTTAGTTTTTCCCGCGCATATTCCAGCAAGGAGCTGGAGCGAGAAGGAAAGCGAGGACTACCCGCCAGGGTGATGACACGCATACTCTCTCCTTATAACCAATTGTTCTTTATTGGATAGTCATTAGATGTTGAATCAATGAATTACTCGTTCAGTTAATATTTAAATATTCATGAAATCTATAAATTAAAGATTTGTCACTTATTGGATTTAGTATGCTTGATTTAAATGGCGGACAATTATTGTTATTATTAAGTCTAATGTCATTTAAAGGCATTATCATATTTACGAAGAGATCAGGATGATAACGATGAAAAAAAGTGTATTGACGGCGTTTATAACTGTGGTATGTGTAACGTCCAGCGTTATGGCTGCTGATGATAATGCTATCACGGATGGCTCAGTAACATTTAATGGTAAAGTTATTGCTCCAGCTTGTACCCTGGTAGCTGCGACGAAAGATTCCGTGGTGACTTTGCCAGATGTTAGTGCCACGAAGTTGCAAACCAATGGTCAGGTTTCTGGCGTGCAAACTGATGTGCCAATTGAATTAAAAGATTGTGATACTACCGTAACAAAAAATGCAACGTTCACCTTTAATGGCACTGCGGATACTACTCAGATTACAGCGTTTGCTAACCAGGCCTCATCTGATGCTGCTACAAACGTGGCCCTGCAAATGTATATGAATGATGGTACAACGGCCATCACGCCAGACACAGAAACCGGGAACATTTTGTTGCAGGATGGAGATCAGACGTTGACTTTTAAAGTTGATTATATCGCTACGGGGAAAGCGACTTCAGGTAATGTGAATGCGGTAACAAATTTCCATATTAACTATTATTAATAGAACTCATTAATTGTTTTATTAATTAGTACCCCTCCAGTGTTCTGGAGGGGATATTCATATTTTTTAAGAGTGACTATTTATGAAAACTTGCATAACAAAGGGAATTGTGACCGTAAGTTTAACGGCAATATTACTCAGCTGCTCATCCGCATGGGCGGCAGGTAAAGGCGGGATTGGACTTGCAGCAACACGTCTTGTTTATTCAGAAGGTGAAGAGCAAATTTCACTGGGTGTACGTAACACCAGTCCGGATGTTCCTTATCTTATTCAGTCATGGGTGATGACCCCAGATAATAAAAAATCAGCAGATTTTATTATTACACCACCGCTATTTGTGCTGAATCCGGCTAATGAGAATCTGTTACGCATTATGTACATTGGTGCGCCGTTGGCGAAAGACAGAGAAACCCTTTTCTTCACTAGCGTACGGGCAGTTCCTTCAACAACGAAGCGGAAAGAGGGAAATACCCTGAAGATTGCCACACAAAGCGTCATCAAACTTTTCTGGCGACCAAAAGGTTTAGCGTATCCCTTAGGCGAGGCTCCGGCGAAACTGCGTTGCACTTCGTCAGCTGACATGGTTACGGTCAGTAACCCAACACCTTATTTCATTACCCTGACAGACCTGAAAATAGGTGGAAAAGTAGTTAAAAATCAAATGATTTCCCCCTTTGATAAATACCAATTTTCTCTGCCAAAGGGGGCCAAAAATAGCAGCGTAACGTATCGAACCATCAATGACTACGGGGCGGAAACGCCGCAACTCAACTGTAAATCGTAAGCCGTCTTCAGTTAAGAGAGCGAGATGTATAGAACTCATCGACAACACAGCCTGTTAAGCTCTGGTGGAGTGCCATCGTTTATTGGTGGGCTGGTGGTGTTTGTGTCGGCAGCGTTCAATGCACAAGCTGAAACCTGGTTCGATCCTGCTTTTTTCAAAGATGATCCCTCAATGGTGGCCGATTTGTCTCGTTTCGAAAAAGGACAAAAAATAACGCCAGGGGTTTATCGTGTCGATATTGTTCTGAATCAGACAATTGTAGATACGCGCAACGTCAATTTTGTTGAGATAACGCCAGAGAAGGGGATTGCCGCCTGTTTGACGACTGAAAGCCTGGATGCAATGGGTGTTAATACTGATGCGTTTCCGGCTTTTAAACAACTGGACAAACAAGCGTGTGTGCCATTGGCGGAGATTATTCCGGATGCCAGCGTAACGTTTAATGTGAATAAACTCCGTCTGGAAATTTCAGTACCGCAAATCGCCATCAAAAGTAATGCCCGTGGTTATGTCCCCCCTGAACGTTGGGATGAAGGGATCAACGCGCTATTACTGGGATATTCGTTTAGCGGGGCTAACAGTATTCATAGCAGCGCAGACAGTGATTCTGGCGACAGCTATTTTCTGAATTTAAACAGTGGCGTTAATTTAGGCCCATGGAGATTGCGCAACAATTCAACATGGAGTCGCAGTAGTGGCCAAACCGCAGAATGGAAGAATCTCAGCAGCTATTTGCAGCGGGCGGTTATTCCACTAAAAGGCGAACTGACCGTAGGTGATGATTATACTGCAGGCGATTTTTTCGATAGTGTCAGCTTTCGTGGTGTGCAGCTGGCGTCAGATGACAACATGCTGCCAGACAGCCTGAAAGGGTTTGCGCCTGTGGTGCGTGGTATCGCCAAAAGCAATGCCCAGATAACGATTAAGCAAAATGGTTACACCATTTACCAAACTTATGTATCGCCTGGTGCTTTTGAAATTAGTGATCTCTATTCCACGTCGTCGAGCGGTGATTTGTTAGTTGAAATCAAAGAAGCGGACGGCAGCGTCAATAGCTACAGCGTACCGTTTTCCAGCGTGCCATTACTCCAGCGTCAGGGGCGAATCAAATACGCGGTGACACTGGCGAAATACAGAACCAATAGTAATGAACAGCAGGAGAGCAAATTTGCCCAGGCCACGTTGCAGTGGGGCGGACCGTGGGGAACGATATGGTATGGTGGTGGACAATATGCTGAATATTACCGTGCCGCCATGTTTGGTCTGGGATTTAACCTTGGCGATTTCGGAGCAATTTCGTTCGATGCGACCCAGGCGAAGAGTACGCTGGCAGACCAAAGCGAACATAAAGGTCAGTCATATCGTTTTCTGTATGCCAAAACGCTCAACCAATTGGGCACTAATTTTCAATTGATGGGCTATCGCTATTCGACGTCGGGTTTCTACACCCTTTCCGACACCATGTATAAACATATGGATGGCTACGAATTTAATGACGGTGATGATGAAGATACGCCGATGTGGTCGCGTTATTACAATTTGTTTTACACCAAACGTGGCAAACTGCAGGTCAATATCTCCCAGCAATTAGGCGAGTACGGTTCGTTTTATTTAAGTGGTAGCCAGCAAACTTACTGGCATACCGATCAACAGGATCGGCTATTACAGTTTGGCTACAACACGCAAATTAAAGATCTCTCGCTGGGGGTTTCCTGGAACTACAGTAAGTCCCGTGGTCAACCTGATGCTGATCAGGTGTTTGCACTAAATTTTTCCCTGCCGCTCAATCTGTTGCTCCCCAGAAGTAATGATAGCTATACCAGGAAAAAAAATTACGCCTGGATGACCTCTAACACCAGTATCGATAACGAAGGGCACATTACACAAAACCTGGGTTTAACGGAGACACTACTCGATGACGGTAACCTGAGCTACAGCGTGCAACAGGGATATAACAGCGAGGGGAAAACGGCTAATGGTAGCGCCAGCATGGACTACAAAGGGGCGTTTGCAGATGCCCGAGTGGGCTACAACTACAGCGATAACGGCAGTCAACAACAACTGAACTACGCTCTTTCAGGCAGTTTAGTTGCCCATTCACAGGGCATTACCCTGGGGCAATCGCTGGGGGAAACTAACGTGCTGATTGCAGCACCAGGCGCAGAGAATACTCGTGTGGCGAACAGCACCGGGCTGAAAACTGACTGGCGCGGATATACCGTTGTTCCTTATGCCACTTCTTATCGGGAAAATCGAATCGCACTTGATGCGGCGTCGTTAAAACGTAACGTGGATCTTGAAAATGCAGTAGTCAACGTGGTTCCCACCAAAGGGGCGTTGGTTCTGGCGGAGTTCAATGCCCATGCGGGTGCAAGGGTATTAATGAAAACATCAAAGCAGGGTATACCGCTGCGTTTTGGCGCGATAGCGACGCTGGACGGCGTACAGGCTAATAGCGGCATAATTGATGATGATGGCTCGCTCTATATGGCGGGTTTACCGGCGAAGGGAACAATAAGCGTGCGCTGGGGCGAAGCTCCCGATCAAATTTGTCATATCAATTACGAGCTTACCGAACAACAAATTAACTCTGCGATTACGCGAATGGATGCCATATGCAGATAATCTTTGGAGAAAAATGCGTGTCATTACTACGACTATTTTTTGCCGCCGTCTTAATGCTATGGTGCGCTCAAACCGCTGCTTATAGCGGGCAGTGTCATACTACTCAGGGGAATCCGTATATTGGCGTCAATTTTGGCGTTAAAACCCTGGAGGAAGAAGCAAATACGGCAGGGGTAGTTAAAGACAAATTTTATCAGTGGAACGAATCGAATGATTATTATGTTTCCTGTGATTGCGATAAAGACAATGTCAGAAGTGGCCGATGGGCATTCGCCGCGGATTCACCGTTAGTCTATTTAGGCGACAACTGGTACAAAATTAATGACTATCTTGCCGCCAAAGTTTTATTGCAGGTTAAAGGCAGTTCTCCTACTGCGGTTCCTTTCGAAAACGTGGGCACAGGGGGGGATACCCGATGGCATATTTGCGACCCTGGCGGTCAACGTTTAGGTGGGCAGGGGGCAAGCGGTAATAGCGGTAGCTTTTCCCTGAAAATATTGCAGCCGTTCGTTGGCTCGGTCGTCATTCCTCCTATGGCGCTGGCGCGATTATATGAATGCTACAACATACCCGCAGGTGATTCCTGCACGACTACAGGTACACCGGTTTTAGTGTATTACCTGTCTGGTACGATCAATTCACTTGGCTCATGTTCCGTCAATGCCGGAGAAACAATCGAGGTCGATCTGGGCGACGTATTTGCGGCTAACTTTCGTGTTGTAGGGCATAAGCCTCTTGGGGCCAGAACGGCAGAACTTGCAATTCCAGTCAGGTGTAACACGGGAAACGCGGGGTTAGTTAACGTCAACCTGAGTCTGACGGCAACCACAGACCCCAGCTATCCCCAGGCGATTAAGACGTCACGTCCTGGCGTGGGCGTGGTGGTGACCGATAGCCAGAACAACATTATTTCCCCTGCTGGTGGAACATTACCGCTCTCTATTCCTGATGATGCAGACAGTATCGCGCGAATGAATGTCTATCCAGTCAGCACGACAGGTGTACCACCAGAAACCGGGCGATTTGAAGCCACGGCAACGGTGAGAATAAATTTTGATTAACGCGTGAACGTATGAAGAAAAAAACGATATTTCAGTGCGTTATCTTGTTCTTTAGCATTCTTAACATCCATGTCGGGATGGCTGGGCCTGAACAAGTTAGTATGCATATTTATGGGAATGTGGTCGATCAGGGCTGTGATGTCGCCACCAAAAGTGCATTACAAAATATTCATATTGGTGATTTTAATATCAGTGATTTTCAGGCTGCGAATACCGTAAGCACTGCTGCTGATTTGAATATCGATATCACCGGTTGTGCCGCTGGTATTACTGGCGCGGACGTCCTTTTTAGCGGCGAGGCTGACACCCTTGCGCCGACACTGCTCAAACTAACTGACACAGGCGGAAGCGGTGGTATGGCAACGGGGATTGCCGTGCAAATTCTTGATGCGCAAAGTCAGCAAGAAATCCCGCTCAATCAGGTCCAGCCTCTTACGCCCTTAAAAGCCGGGGATAACACACTCAAATATCAACTTCGTTATAAGTCCACAAAGGCGGGAGCAACGGGCGGTAATGCGACGGCGGTTCTCTATTTTGATCTGGTTTACCAGTGAAGGAGTGATGTTGAAACGGATAATCTGGATTCTGTTCTTACTGGGATTAACGGGGGGCTGTGAGCTATTTGCCCATGATGGCACGGTCAACATTAGCGGATCGTTTCGCCGTAATACATGCGTGCTGGCACAGGATAGCAAGCAAATCAATGTGCAGTTAGGCGATGTCTCGCTGACACGTTTTTTTCATGGGAATTATGGCCCGGAGAAATCTTTCATCATTAATTTGCAGGATTGCGGAACAGATGTCAGCACGGTTGACGTCACCTTTTCAGGAACCCCCGACGGAGTGCAGAGCGAAATGCTGTCCATTGAAAGTGGTACGGATGCAGCCAGCGGGCTGGCAATTGCGATTCTGGATGATGCGAAGATATTGATTCCGCTTAACCAGGCGAGTAAAGACTACAGCCTACATAGCGGTAAGGTGCCATTAACTTTTTATGCGCAATTGCGACCTGTCAATAGCGATGTGCAGTCGGGTAAAGTGAATGCCAGCGCGACATTTGTACTTCATTATGACTAATACGTGGAACAGATTGGCGCTCTTGATTTTCGCCGTTTTATCGCTGCTGGTGGCGGGTGAATTGCGGGCAGGAGTGGTGGTCGGCGGAACGCGATTTATCTTTCCGGCAGACAGAGAATCGATATCTATTTTACTGACTAATACCAGTCAGGAATCCTGGCTTATTAACAGTAAAATCAACCGCCCAACGCGTTGGGCCGGGGGGGAAGCGTCGACAGTGCCAGCACCATTACTGGCCGCTCCGCCACTTATTCTCCTGAAGCCCGGTACTACAGGCACGTTGCGCTTGCTGAGAACGGAAAGCGACATCTTGCCTGTGGATCGCGAAACGCTATTTGAGTTAAGCATTGCCAGCGTGCCATCCGGCAAAGTTGAAAATCAGAGCGTAAAAGTGGCGATGCGCTCGGTATTTAAACTGTTCTGGCGACCCGAAGGTTTGCCGGGCGACCCGCTGGAAGCTTATCAACAATTACGCTGGACACGGAATTCGCAGGGTGTACAACTCACTAACCCAACGCCTTACTACATTAACCTGATTCAGGTGAGCGTAAATGGTAAAGCGTTAAGTAATGCGGGAGTTGTGCCGCCTAAAAGCCAGCGTCAGACAAGCTGGTGTCAGGCAATCGCACCGTGTCATGTCGCCTGGCGGGCGATAAATGATTACGGCGGGTTGAGTGCAAAGAAGGAGCAAAATCTGCCCTGAAACAGGTTCGGAAAACGTTTGCGTTTTTTTTGCCGCAGGTCAATTCCCTTTTGGTCCGAACTCGCACATAATACGCCCCCGGTTTGCACACCGGGAATCCAGGAGAGTTCTTGATAAAGACGGGGAGTGCATTGACGCGTTAGGCGCGATGGGATTTGGATCGATCGAGATCGGTACCGTCACGCCACGTCCACAGCCAGGTAATGACAAGCCGCGTCTCTTTCGTCTGGTAGATGCCGAAGGTTTGATCAACCGTATGGGCTTTAATAATCTTGGCGTTGATAACCTCGTAGAGAACGTAAAAAAGGCCCATTATGACGGCGTCCTGGGTATTAACATCGGCAAAAATAAAGATACGCCAGTGGAGCAGGGCAAAGATGACTATCTGATTTGTATGGAAAAAATCTATGCCTATGCGGGATATATCGCCATCAATATTTCATCGCCGAATACCCCAGGATTACGCACGCTGCAATATGGTGAAGCGCTGGATGATCTCTTAACCGCGATTAAAAATAAGCAAAATGATTTGCAAGCGATGCACCATAAATATGTGCCGATCGCAGTGAAGATCGCGCCGGATCTTTCTGAAGAAGAATTGATCCAGGTTGCCGATAGTTTAGTTCGCCATAATATTGATGGCGTTATTGCAACCAATACCACACTCGATCGTTCTCTTGTTCAGGGAATGAAAAATTGCGATCAAACCGGTGGCTTAAGTGGTCGTCCGCTTCAGTTAAAAAGCACCGAAATTATTCGCCGCTTGTCACTGGAATTAAACGGTCGCTTACCGATCATCGGTGTTGGCGGCATCGACTCGGTTATCGCTGCGCGTGAAAAGATTGCTGCGGGTGCCTCACTGGTGCAAATTTATTCTGGTTTTATTTTTAAAGGTCCGCCGCTGATTAAAGAAATCGTTACCCATATCTAATTATTTCTTCGAATTCCTCTTTATAAGATAATCAGGGCTTTATTTTCAGCCCTGGTTGTTTTATATTCATCTCTGTTGCTTATTTAGACATTTTGTACTTTTATTGTTGAGGTTATTAAGCGAAGCGACAATGGATTGTGTTGCTGCGGTTTTATAGGGTAGGGGAGAGGCAGATGCGAATTAAACCAGACGATAACTGGCGTTGGTATTACGATGAAGAGCACGATCGAATGATGCTCGATTTAGCCAATGGTATGCTATTTCGCTCACGTTTTGCGCGCAAGATGTTGACTCCAGATGCCTTTTCTCCCGCAGGCTTTTGCGTTGACGACGCCGCGCTCTATTTCTCTTTTGAAGAAAAGTGCCGCGATTTTAATTTATCTAAAGAACAAAAAGCCGAACTGGTGCTGAATGCACTGGTAGCAATTCGGCAGGTTAATGTTGACAGCTTCAGCCTCGAACAGGCAGTCTAACGCGCCAACTTAAGTGCAGTCTTCGGTACACAGCTACAGCAAAGAATGGTGCCATCATCGCCCATTGCTGATTTTTTCAGCGGCGTGACTTCGCCTTCTAAAAGCTGAACACGGCAACTTCCACAAATGCCCGCGCGGCAAGAATAAGGGATACGAATTCCCTGATTTTCTAATTGCTCCAGCAACACCTGTTGGTTATTTCCACGAAATGCCTGTCCCTGCCAGTCAATATCTACATTTGCGTCCGGTTGTTGCGTGATGTTGGCGGTATCATCAGCGGCAGCTGCGCCGTAAATTTTTGCCGGAGCCGTTGCCAGAATTTCCACCTCATCGCCAACGCGAATCACGCCGCTATTACGGGCAATTAAATTCTGACCAAAATCGACATCGCCGTTATCCTGGGCAGTGCGGAAAGATTGCAATGTTTTTAATGGTTCGCCTGCCGGATGTTTTTGCCCTTTTTCTGGGCTGACGGTGGTGAAAATACAGCGGCTACAAGGTTTAACCACATCAAACACCACATCACCAATGCGAATCACTTTCCAGCGATCTTCTTCCCAGGCTGACGCGCCGGAAACCACCAGATTGGGGCGGAATTGCTCCATTTTTACACTGGCCGGACAACGTTGTTGGAGATCACGTAACGAGG
>PPYF01103604.1_pt1 | contig 10057 bp, 10 predicted proteins | sample 1559871 | NCBI WGS metagenome assembly PPYF01 (sample SAMN08240021, study PRJNA423297) | Human gut metagenome, whole genome shotgun sequencing project.
CTGTCGTCATTGCTACAGTTCCTGATCCCTGAATGAATCTCATTGCTGTCGCGATCAGAAGCGGCAGGATAATGATCGGTTGCGTTTTGTCTATTTCGTCTTGTCTGTTTTTGACATGTTTTGTTATTTATTTTGCTGTCAGCACTTCCACAGCTTCTCTTAATGTTGTGATCTCACCTACGTTTCCAGGGAAGATAACGTATGGTGTCAGAGGGAATTTACTTTCTTCTCCTGTCTGCCATACCGGGATTCCAGGCTTGATCTGACCAAGAACATTCGCTTTCTTTACCGCCAGAGCTTTTGTTCCTACATCACTGGATGTAATTCCGCCTTTTGCGATTACAAAGCTTGGTGTTACACTTAAACGTCCAACCAGTGACTGTACTGCATCGGAGATCTTTACAGATAATCTTAACTCATCCTCTTTATCACCTGTATCAGCAGTAATCAGTGCTCTTGTTGTATAACAGCAGACTGTCTTTCCGGCTTTAATGCAAGTCTCTTCCAGATCCAGACATCTCTTTACTTCTTTTTCAAATGCTTCGTCATCTTTTACAAGTGTTGCATCCAGTTCGATGAATTCAATGTCTGTCAGTTTCTTCAGTTCTTCCACCTGTTTTGTAGTCTTATCTGTATGAGAACCTACAACGATGATTCCTCCGTTTTCTGTCTCTTTTACCACCATCTGCTCTCTGCTAAGAAGCGGCTGATCGGTTACTCCGCCCATAACCTTTACGATAGCTGCCGCCGTACGGAACATGAATACTTTTCCCTTTGCCATTGCTCTGTACAATGCCACACAGAATACTTTTACATCTGCATAATCCACAGCATTTACAATGATCTTATTGAAGTCTTTCACTTCCATCAGCGCTTCTTCGATCTTGTCGATGTTCATATCGTGGATATCTTCCAGTGAAATGCAGGTAACATCGGAAGCTTTGTATGCCCCTTTTGTCTTCTCTTCTACATACTCCGGCATTGTCGCTGCACTGTAGCCAAATGTCTTATCTTTGGCAAACTCTGTCTCATTCGCAGGAATCAACCCTTCACCGTATTTTACATAATGTATATTATCAATCGTATATCTTCCGCCTTCTTTGAAGAACGGGCAGAGGATCTCACCGTCGATCGTCTTTCCTGTATTGGCTTCATAGTTCTTCTTCAGAAGCTCTGTCTCCAGTGGATAATGTCCACGAAGAGTAGAATCACTTCTGCTGATGAATATGTATTCTTTTCCGGTCTCTTTTGCGACTTCGTCAACCACTGCAGCGATCTCATTGTGTGCCTTGGTTGTCTGTTCCGCTGTAAATCCTCTGGAGTTGGTCAGGACATAGAATAAGTTATTCTCCTCATCAAATCCCTGACGGATTGTATCTTTTTCCCAGTTTGTGTATACGGAAATGTCATGTACCGTCTGAACTCCTGTCGGGTCATCGTCTAAGACAACGATCTTTTTATTATTCTTTTCAATTTCTTTCTTTAACAGCTCATCGATATAAGCTTCGTCAATCTTCTTATATGAAGTTAATACTTCTGCATTCAATGCCATGTTCATTCTCCTTTACTCTTCCGTCTTTTTTACTTCTACGTCAGCAAGTTTTTCGAAATACTGAACAATTCCGCCATGATCATCATTCATATGTCCGTGGATCTTCAGTGTCTGAAGGATTTCATAAAGCTGTGCTGTATATGGAATCGGTACATCGATCGAATGTGCTGTATTTACTACGTTCTTGATATCTTTATGGTTGATTCTGATCGGTCCGCCTGGTTTGAAGTTACGCTCGATGATCATCGGGATCTTGGCATCAAGTACTGCGCTTCCTGCAAGTCCTCCGCGGATCGCATGATATACTTTTTCCGGATCTGCTCCTGCTTTTGTAGCAAGTACAAATGCTTCAGATACCACTGCAATTGTGTTATTAACGATTACCTGGTTTGCAAGCTTTGTAACACTTCCGCTTCCGCTTCCACCAATCAGTAACGCAGAAGATCCAAGAATGTCAAAATACTCTTTCATTGCATCGAAGTCTTCCTGATCTCCTCCGGCCATGATTGCAAGTGTTCCTGCAACAGCTCCAGGCTCTCCTCCGGATACCGGTGCATCTACGAATCCTACACCTTTATCTTTCAGTCCTTCGTAGCATTCCTTTGATTCTACCGGTGTTACAGAACTCATATCACATACAACGGTTCCTTCTTTGATGGTCGATGCAACACCGTCTTCATCAAATAAGATAGATTTGGAAATTGCTCCGCTTGGAACCATGATGATAATTCTTCCACACTGCTCACCAATCTCTGCGTATGTTGCTTCTTTTGCTCCTGCTGCTACAACATCTGCAACTGCTTCTTTATTTAAATCAGATACCAGCAGCTCTACACCTGCATTCAATAAGTTCTTTGCCATCGGTCTTCCCATGATACCAAGTCCAATAAATCCTACTTTCATTTTCATACATCCTTTCTCTTTTTCACTCCACATGATCGTTTACTTTCACAACATAGTTTACACTTGTTCATTTCCGTTCGGATCAGTGAAATGTGTCGTTCTTTTTTGTTTCTGACTACACTTTACTACATACCGGTATACCGGTCAAGACGTTATTTTTCTTTCTCTTATTTCACCAGTTTTCCGCCTCTATTTTTGTCTATTTTTAACATATACATCGCTTTTCTTTCGTTATTTTCTTAACATTATAGACAACTTTTTTCACCCTTGTTTTCCTTTTCACTTGACCGATTTCAGCCCGTATTGTATGATATTTATAGCGAAAAACGCATGAATTTTGTTAAATAAATAATTATCGTGAAATATAAGGAGTTACTATGACACCACTCAATGAACAAGCTTATAATTATCTCCAGAAATTGATCATGGAGAATCATTTTTCCTATCAGGAAGTCTATTCCGAGACAAAATTATCAAAAGAACTTGGAATTTCGCGCACCCCGCTAAGAGATGCCGTGCACAGACTTGCACAGGAAGGTTATATTGATATTATTCCCAGCAAAGGATTTATGCTGCATCAGATGAACCGGAAGGATGTAAATGAAACATTTCAGGTACGTTCTGCACTGGAAACATACTGCACCGTTCAGATCAGTAAAGCTTCTTCTACCCGCAAAGCGAAAAAGCTTTTTAAAGAGCTAGACTGGATCATGGAGTGCATGAACGATATTATGGAAACTACACATTCTATCAAAGAATTTTCCGAATATGATTTTCAGTTTCACACAAAAATCATAGATTATCTGGAAAATGAACAGTTTTCAAATGTATTCGCCATGTTCATGTACCGCATGAAACGGCTGGCTGAACTCTCCCTTGCACATAAAGGCCGTATGGAACAGACTTACGAAGAACATATGGCAATTTTGGATTGTATGAAGAATGGCGATACTTCCCACATCTATGAGATTACATTGAAACATATGGAAACGCCCCGCGATATTAACCTGGAAGATCTATAGATATCAGAAAATCCTGAATACTTTAGCCTTTTCCTTTTGAACAAAAAACCGTGTAGCTATTTTTAGCCACACGGTTTTTCCATATATATTTCTTCTGTTTTCTTTGTATTTCCTATTTCCCGGAACCCATATCTTTCATAAAATGCTTTTGCAGTTTGTGTATGAAGCATACCATACAGATGCCCGTTTTCCTTCATGATCTGATTCATCATGATTGTTCCAAACCCCTGCCCGCGATACGCTTCTTCTATGACCAGATCCATCAGGTAAAATGTCGTCACACCATCTGTCAGAACTCTCGCAAATCCGATCTGCCTGTCTTTTCCGCCTTCACTGATGCAGTCACTCAGAAATAGTCCATACGGACAGGCATTCTCCATACTTTTTCTGATCAGCTCTTCCATTCTGTCTTTTGCCCAGTCCGTACTGTGCAGAAGTGCTGCCACTTCTTCCAGATGCATATTCTCCACACCTTTTCTTATATAGTAAGACTGTCCCCTTTCTTCTCCCTCTGAGGCAATCTTATCTGCCGATATCTGTCGGATCACTTCACGCAGCTTCGCAAGATACGGATCCGCCTTACATTCTTTTTCTCCATAAGTCATCTGAAGATCATATTCTAGTGGAAGCCACGTTGCAATATCTGCCTCATTATGTTGGATCAATGCTTCCATCTTATCCAGTGCATGTACGATTTTCGCTTCCATCGTCTCTGTTTTTTCCAGTTCATCAAACAGCGCATCCAGTTCTTTTCGTTCCCTTTCCGGGAGCATCGCTGTCACATTGCTGATTGCACTTTCTTCTACTTTCCGGTCAGAATCTGTCTTCACAAATGCCGGAATATCTCCGGTCACTGCTTCTCCCAGATCATGGAACAGACTCATCCTCATCACCTTGTCCATATCACAATCCGGGAATTCTTCTTTTACCAGCCATGCAAACACGCACAGACGGTAGGTATGTTCTGCTACACTTTCCCGTCTGTTCTCTGCCGTTCTGGAATGGCGCATATTACATTTCAGGCGTTCTGCCACGCCCATAAAATCTAGTAATGTTCTTGGTTCCATTCTCTGTCTCATCCTGTTTTTATTTTTCTTACTCTATTTATTTCCATAAACATTATAATCTGCTTTTATATTTATTCGTTCAGATACTCCAGCAGTCCCTGATATTCTTTCTTCATCAGTCTGTTTCCATGCATATAGAAATGCTGCAGCTTGTCATAATCCTTTTCCATACGGGACACAGTCGGGATCAGCGGACGGATCACGAATATCTTTCCTTCTTCTTCCAGCTTTTCGATCAGTTTCATCTGCTTGTTGTATACAGCATTTCTTGTCATGATCGTACGTACCAGATTCGGATATTTCTTATAAGCTCTTTTATAAAGCTGTTCCGTTGCTTTTACCGCTCTCTTCTTGCGGTAGCCCGGATTTCTCGTCAATACTACAACAATCTTGTCATTTCCTTTTTCCAGTGCATATTCGATTGGAATGGAATCAGCAAGGCCGCCGTCCATATACGGGATTCCGTCTACATTTGCAATCGGTGCCGCAAGCGGCATACTGCTCGATGCACGGCAGATCTTCATCAGACGTTCCGGATCTTTATCTTCCGACAGATATTCTGCATCTCCCGTGATACAGTTCGTAACCACCAGCTCACATTCCATCTCAGATGCAAAATAAGTCTCAAAATCAAATGGATAAATTTCGTTCGGAAATTTATCGAACAGCATATCCATATCCATCAGGGCTTTTTCTTTCAGGGTCTTCTTTAAACCATATACATAATCGTATTCTTTCTCACGATGGATCACACATTCCCGGCTCCGCCCAGCCTGTTTCGACACATAATCAACCGCATTACACGCACCTGCCGATACGCCGATCACATTGGACATATACATGTCCTTTTCCATCAGATAATCAAGAACTCCAGATGTAAATACTCCGCGGTTTGCCCCGCCTTCCAGTACTAATGTTGCTTTTACCATAAGCCTTACCTCTCTTTAGCTTTATAATCTTCGTAAATTTGTCTGCGCATTTTTATCGTTTATCTACAGAACCTGCCACCGACAGCTCTGCGCATGATACTGCTATCATTATATACCCTTTTTCATAGAAGGAAAAGAGGAACTTCCCTTGCTATTTTCCTTTATCTCTGGTACTATATGCTAGTCAGCGTCTGCAAATCCGGGCGCAGTCACTATCAACGAAGATTCAAACGACAAGGAGAATACAAACCAATATGATTAGTACAAGTAATGTAACATTACGGGTTGGTAAAAAAGCCCTGTTCGAAGATGTTAATATTAAATTTACAGAAGGAAACTGCTACGGTCTGATCGGAGCAAACGGTGCGGGTAAATCTACATTTCTTAAGATTCTGTCTGGACAGCTTGAGCCGACGAACGGAGAGGTCATCATCACACCGGGTGAACGTCTTTCTTTCCTGCAGCAGGATCATTTCAAATACGACGAATATCCGGTTCTGGATACCGTTATGATGGGAAATGCAAGACTGTATGAGATCATGAAAGAAAAAGAAGCCATCTATGCAAAAGAAGATTTCACCGATGAAGACGGTATGAAAGCCAGCGAACTGGAAGGTGAATTCGCAGCCATGAACGGATGGGAAGCGGAATCTGATGCTGCCACATTATTAAATGGTCTTGGAATTCCGGTTGAAATGCATTATGAAATGATGAAGAACTTAAATGGTCCGGAGAAGGTTAAGGTCCTGCTTGCCCAGGCACTGTTCGGTAATCCGGATATCCTGCTCCTCGACGAGCCTACTAACCACTTAGACCTTGATGCGATCGCATGGCTCGAGGAATTCCTGATCAACTTTGACAATACTGTCATCGTTGTATCCCATGACCGTTACTTCCTGAACAAGGTCTGCACACAGATTGCAGATATCGATTATGGCAAGATCAAGCTCTATGCCGGTAACTATGACTTCTGGTATGAATCCAGCCAGCTTCTGATCCGTCAGATGAAAGAAGCCAATAAGAAAAAGGAAGAAAAGATCAAAGAGTTGCAGGAATTCATCTCTCGTTTCAGTGCCAATGCTTCAAAATCCAAGCAGGCTACTTCCAGAAAACGTGCACTGGAAAAGATCCAGCTTGATGACATCCAGCCATCCAGCCGTAAATATCCTTACATCGACTTCCGTCCAAACCGCGAGATCGGTAATGAAGTCCTTACGGTAGAGGGATTAAGCAAAACAATCGACGGCGAAAAAGTTCTGGATAACATTTCCTTTACTCTGAACCACGATGACAAGGTTGCATTCGTCGGAAGCAATGAGCTTGCCAAGACAACGCTCTTCCAGATCCTTGCAGGAGAGATGGAACCGGACGAAGGTACTTATAAATGGGGAATCACTACAACTCAGGCTTACTTCCCACTCGACAGCGGGAGTGAATTCGACAACGATTACAGCATCGTAGACTGGCTGACACAGTATTCGGAAGAAAAAGATGCCACTTATGTACGTGGATTCCTTGGACGTATGCTGTTCTCCGGTGATGACGGTGTGAAGAAGGTACGTGTTCTTTCCGGAGGAGAGAAGGTACGCTGTCTGTTATCCAAGATGATGATCAGCGGTGCCAATGTACTGATCCTCGACGAGCCTACCAACCACCTGGATATGGAAAGCATCACCGCACTCAACAACGGAATGACAAAATTCCCTGGTGTACTGCTCTTCTCTTCCAGAGACCACCAGATCGTGCAGACCACAGCCAACCGTATCATGGAGATCGTACCGGGCGGTAAACTGATTGATAAGATTACGACTTATGATGAATATCTTGAAAGTGATGAGATGGCTCGTAAGAGACAGACTTATACGGTTCAGGAGGAAGATAATTAGATTGCTGTTAAATGCATAAAGCGGTCGTTACCCTGACCTCCATAAAACTTCCCAGCTACACACAAGGGTTATAATTCCGCTGTTGAATTCATTATCATTGGCCTATCACGACATGAGAAAGACTTGGTATTCTGGTTCTGACGTATATGGAGCGATGTTAGAACCAGAATACCAAGTCTTTCTCATGGACCGGGGTAAGCTACGATGATGAACTAAACAGCAAGCCGATCATGCAATCTATAATACACCTGATCAAACGCTTCCTGTCTTCTATCCCCCTTAGTTGTCGACAAAATGGCATGTCTTTTTCCATTTGGTTCTGTCAGGAACAGGGTTTTCTTCACATTTCCTTGTTTTCCCACTTCTACTTTTTCCATATGATGCAGATCGTATATCCATACATCCGCATCAACTACAATGACATAATCTTTTGCAACCAGAAGCTGCTCTTCTTTCAATTCAAGTACATCTGGTGCCACAATCTGACGGTAAAATTCATTTTTATCTTCTATTTTATCCAGTTTACTGTTGAATGCTTTTCTTCCCTTTGTATTGACCACTGCATAGACTACCGCTACAATTCCCACAATGATTGCAAGCAGATTATTAGAGAAAGAACAGATCAGTGCCAGACAAAAAAGGCTGATCCAGATTATCATCCCCGTCTGCAACGACTTAATTCTTTTTGCAGTCAAATCTGCATACTTCTGTTGTCCCGCTGTTTCAATTGCCATATTCATTCTCCTTTTGCTCTTATGATATCATGATTTTTATAACTATTTTTATTTATCAGCCCATGGTCTTACTGTTTCCTCGTAATATGTAACATTTTCAGAAAGAATCGTCGCCTCTTCATTCTTCACTTCTACTTCTGTTACTCCGCAGTTACTGTGTACCCCGATTCCCCAGTACTTCTCTAACGGCTCTTTTCGGATATTATTCAGCATTCCGGCCAGTGCCGCACCATGTGTGGTGATCAGAATATTTTCATATACACCCTCAGTCTTTTTATACAGACTCTTCAGAAATTCTCCGGTTCTCTTCTTCACATCAGCAAATGATTCTCCGCCTTTCCCAGGTACGAATCCTGCCGGATCATTAAAAAATTTGTGAAAATCCTCCGGGAGTTCCCAGTTATCTCTTGCACAGCATTTTCCTTCATATTCACCAAATGCCATTTCCTCAATTCTGGCATCTTTGATGATCGGGATATCTTTCCCATACAATATAATTCTCGCCGTCTCATGTGCTCTTGACAACGGACTTGAAATACACAGATCAAACGGGATATCCCGCAGTCCTTCCGCTGTTTCTTCTGCCAAACGCTTGCCAAACTGATTCAGCGGGATATCTACCTGCCCCTGAATCTTTTTTACTTTATTCCAATCAGTTTCTCCATGTCTTACCAGATAAAGCTTCATTCTCCTAATTTTTCCTCCTAAAATACCCTTTTCCATCCATGAATACACTCCACAGACACTGTTAACCGCATTGACCTCTAATGCCAATATAAAATTCAGTATATCACACCTTTTCATCTTTTTATAGTCAAATTCTGCTGAAAATGCTATAATATTTCTGCATAATATTTTGAAAAATTGTAAAAAAAAGAGGTGTATCAATTATGGAAAAAATTGCAAGTTTTACAGTAGATCACCTGAGACTTGTTCCGGGTGTATATGTTTCCCGTGTCGACCAGGTAGCCGGTAATCCGATCACAACTTTTGATCTGCGCATGACCCGTCCCAACAAAGAACCAGTAATGAACACAGCTGAGGTTCACACCATCGAACATCTTGCCGCAACATTCTTACGCAATCATGCAGAATATGCCGACAAAACGATCTACTTCGGACCAATGGGATGCCGTACCGGATTCTATCTGATCCTCGCCGGAAGTTATGAATCCAAAGATATCGTGCCGTTATTAAAAGAAATGTATACATTTATGGCAGAATTCGAAGGTGAAGTTCCCGGAGCCGCTGCCAAAGACTGTGGCAACTATCTGGATATGAACCTTCCGATGGCGAAATATCTGTCTAAGAAATATCTTACCGAGGTTCTTGAGAATATTACTGATGAACAGTTAAATTACCCGGCATAGTATTCTTTGGTATAAAAAACACGCAGGATTTTCCTGCGTGTTAAAATTCTCTATTAAAATTAAGCTAAAGCAGCTTTTGCAGCTTCTGCAAGTGTTGCAAATCCTTCTGCATCATTTACAGCCATCTCTGCAAGCATCTTTCTGTTCATCTCGATGTTAGCTACTTTTAAGCCGTGCATGAACTTGCTGTATGACAGACCGTTCATTCTTGCTGCAGCGTTGATACGAGCGATCCAGAGCTGACGCATCTGACGTTTGCGCTGTTTTCTTCCTGCGTATGAAGATGTAAGAGCTCTCATTACAGACTGTTTTGCAACTCTGTACTGTTTAGAACGTGCTCCTCTGTATCCTTTTGCTAACTTTAATGTTCTGTTATGTCTTTTTTTAGCGTTTAATCCGCCTTTAATTCTTGCCATGTCTTATTCTTCCTCCTTCACAAATTGAACCTTATCTTAGAGATATGGTAATACTTTCTTCATGTTCTTTACATTAGTAGCATCAGCGATTGTTGCTTTTCTAAGATTTCTTTTTCTCTTTGTAGATTTCTTAGTTAAGATATGGCTCTTGTAAGCTTTATTTCTTTTTAATTTTCCT
>PPYF01458506.1_pt1 | contig 10056 bp, 7 predicted proteins | sample 1559871 | NCBI WGS metagenome assembly PPYF01 (sample SAMN08240021, study PRJNA423297) | Human gut metagenome, whole genome shotgun sequencing project.
ATTTTCTTAATGATAATTGGTCTTGGACAGGTTGTGGAGCAGGAAAGCATGTAATTGATATTCTGCATAATGGAGATATTGTTGCTTGTACTTCTATTAGAGATAAAACATTAGTAGCGGGAAATATTCGTGAAAAATCTTTAAAGTCGATTTGGGAAAGTCCGGACTCTTTTAAGTGGAATAGAAATTTTGATAGTAGTAAGTTAAAAGGATTTTGCAGAGAATGTCGTTATACAGAACGATGCTTAGGAGGATGTAGTAATAGTCGTTATTGCATTAACGGCTCATTTGAAAGTGAAAATAGATACTGTGCATATAATGTTGAAATGAAAAAATGGAAAAAATATTTGGAATCACTTAATGATATATCAGAAATTGATAATGTTATAGAAAAAGCAGCGGCTTTAAAACATCAGGATCTTTATAAGATAGCTTGCGAAATTAAACAATCTAAATTATGATTAGAGAGGTAACAAATATGAATAAACATGAGTTATATCATAACCACAATTATGTTTATCTGCTGACTTCTAATATTATTAACCGCTGTGGTGATTCATTAGATACAATACTTTTTACATGGTTGGTATATTTACTTACAAATAGTGCAGGGTGGTCTGCGATTATTTTTGGTATTAATCAAGCTACTTCTGTAATTATTCAACCATTTATAGGTCCATTAGTCGAGAATATGAATAAAAAGAAAGTGTTAGTACTTTCAGATATAGCTCGAGTTCTGTTAGTTTTGTATATATTATATGTATATACACAAAACATGCTTTCACCATTAATATTGGTTTTTATGACAATATCCATTTCATTAATAGAAGCATTTCATATGCCAGCAGGGGTAGCAGTTATTCAGCATGTACTTCCTAATGAACATTATGATAAAGGTGTAAGTGTCAATGTGTCTTGTACCAAAATAGCAGTATTAGTTGGAACTGGCTTGTCAGGCATAGTGATTAGTTCATTTGGAATAGGTATTTCTTTAGCGATAGATGCTTTGATATTTTTAATATCAGCGTTGCTTATAGTAAAAATAGAATTTTCTGTTCAAGAAGAAAAGAAGACAAACCGAATAATTGGCAGAGAATATTTAATTTCGCTTAGAGATGGATTTAGTTATGTATTTGACCATAAGAAGCTATTAAAACTATGTTTTTTATGTATTCTAATTAATTCAGCAGTGGTTCCATTTGATGCACTGCTCGCCCCGATTGCAAGAGAAATGTTTAGTGGAGATGCCAAAATTGTTTCATTACTAAGTGTAAGCGTAACTATTGGTACTATTTTGGGATCATTGACTTTTGCAAAAATGAAAGAGGAGAAAAAAAATAATACACTTGTTACATTTTGTGGAATTGTTTTAGGTGTATACTATGTTTTTATTGCATTTGTTTCAAAATATATTGCAAATCCTATAACTCAAAAATTACTGTTGCTAATCGGTTCGATAATAATTGGTGCAGCATTGGGATTAATGATTACTTATGTACAAGTGAAATTTGTAAAAGAAGTTACTAAAGAATATATAGGACGTGTTTCTGCAATTCGATTTTCACTTACATACGCATGCGCGCCAGTGGTATCTTTTGTGATTAGTATTATATACAAAGTTACTGTTGTTGATACAAGTTCACTTTTTGTGGGATTTGGTATTGTAATAATAATTCTTTTTCTTTTGGCAAATAAGATTACGTTTTCTCCTTTGAAGAAAGGCGATAAAAGTTATTAGAAATTATTTATATGAAAAACTGGCTGCTTTTTGGCTATAAATTAAAGCAAGCTTTTTGACTGAGGCTTCCGGTGCCAAAACGGTGCCAAGAAATCAGGCAAATAAAAATAAATAGTACAAATCAGTCGTTTTTCACTGTATTTTGGAGAGAAAACCATAAAAAATATGAGGTAAAATGATATTAAAGTATCGTGAGGGTGGACGTACAGTAGGATCTGGACGTGTTGCTACAGTTATCGAGTAATTACTTGTTAGTAGTGTAAATATCTAGTAAATTCAAGGGTTTCCGAGATTTCTCGGAAACCCTTTTTTACAGTTTAAAAGTATGTTATAGTAGGATTAATTGATGTAGTGGTGCCAAGTCATAATGTAGATGGAAAAGGATTTTTATGATGAAAATAGAAACAGAGCGATTATACATCCGCCATTTTGTGAATGAAGATGCTTCAATATGCTTCGAGGGATGGGGGACAGATGAGCATTTGGGTGATTTTATAATGGGATATCCAATGAATATGGATCAGATGAATTCTTTTGTAAATGCTATGGTGAAAAATACGAATGCATGGGTAATTGTTGAAAAAGAAAGTGGTGCATGTATAGGATATATATCTTTTGATATACCATATCAAGAATTAAGGATTGGTGAAATTGGTTATGTTATTGGTGAAAAGTGGCATGGTAAAGGTTATGGCACTGAAGCTGTAAAAAAGATGATTTCAGAATACTTGTCAAAAGATAGACTGTATCTCATTGAGGCAAAATGTAATATAGATAATAAACCTTCGCTTAATCTGCTTGAAAAGGTAGGTTTTATTAAGGATGGGGTTTTAAGAAAAAGAAGAATTGATAAAAACACAGGGGAATATAGGGATTTGGTTGTTTATTCAATTACTACAAATGATAAATAAGCAACATGTTTATCGGGAGGAGAGTGTACGCTAATGAAAAATGAATTTTTAGAAGCATTAGGAAGCAATAATGCGAATAATAACACAGATTTATCATTGTATAGTAGATTTGTTGGAAATTGGTCGTTTACAATGACTACATATGATGAAGAGGGGAAGATTGAAGATACAAAAGAAGGTGAGTGGCTTTTTTCATATGTCATGGATGGGTATGGAATTCAAGATGTCTTCATTTGTCCCAAAAGAGGAGAATGGACAGAGGAAGATACTTTATACGGAGATTATGGAACAACAATACGAGTTCCAATGATAGATAATTCAAAAAAGTGGAATATAGTGTACGTTTCCAAATGGAGTGTTGATAGGTTAATCGCCGAAGAATTGGAGAATGATATTATACAAACAGGGATTAATAAAGATGCGAATGATACAACTATATGGCAATGGAATTTCAAAAATATTGAGAAGGATACATTTAGTTGGGAAAGTATCTATTCAAAAGATTGCGGAAAGACGTGGAAATATGCAACAAAGGTAGAAGCTAAAAGAGAAATGTAAATTAAATGATTTGAATAATAAATGTATTCTAAACTGTACCTAATATGTTTTCTGCCACAAAAGGTGCAAAATGGGGTAGGAAATGAAGTGATGGGTAGAATATGTAATTGACATAGCGGTCTGAATGGCATATTATTCATACAAAGGTCTCCATTCACCTTATGGTTTTGAACTATAGAAGAGATGAACATTAAAGAAATTATTATGTTATAGTTTGGACTGGTCGAAAGACCTGAAAAACTCAGGAGAAACACAATGGTTAAACACATTATTTTATGGACACTCAAGGATGAGTACACGCAGGCACAGAAGAAGGAAATACGTGCCGGCATAAAGGAAGGCTTAGAGGGACTTAAAGGGCAGATTCCGGGAATGATCGACATTTCAGTACGCACAGATTATCTTCCGACATCTACAGTAGATGTGATGCTTGATACTACATTTGAGGATGCTGATGCACTTGCAGCGTATGCAAAGAATCCTAAGCATGTTGCAGTGGCGGATACCAGGGTGAGACCATTTACTGCAAATAGGGCATGTATGGATTTCGAGGTGTAATAAGCGGGAAATTAGTGTATTTGACTATAAATCATTTCCGAAATTAGGCGATATGTCAAAAATGACGAATATTGTCAAATTATCATTGAAATAGTACTATGGTAATGATATAATAATCTTACTGTATAGAACGAAACCTAAATGAGAAAGGGAGAATTACATATGGGTGAGGAAGCTAAAAGCAAAATAATGGAAATGCCACTTCAGCAGAGATTGAAATATGGCTATAAGAAAGTATTGGATATGCTGCTTGTATCGGGAGGCATATCAATTGTTGCAGTTTTATTGGTTTATTTTGGTGCAAAGGCTAATATCTTTGGTGCCGAGTCGGGAACAGTTGCTACATTTTTCCTGGTTATAGGACTGGCCAATGTAATAATAGTTGGAATTGTAGCTACAATGATTGCGAAAAAAATCAGTGATCAGGTTATTGATTCTGTGCTTGAGCCGTTACAGCAGATTGAGGTAGTGGCAGGAGAGCTTGTTAATGGAAATCTTCACAGCAATCTGGAGTATCATTCAGATGATGAGATTGGCAAACTTGCACATGACCTTAGAAAGTCTATCAGGACACTTGGCTCATATATTGATGATATCGACCTGACTATGAGACAGTTTGCTGATGGCAATTTCAACTTCAAGCCACAGGTGGAGTGGAAAGGCGATTTTGTAGGAATTAAGGAATCAATCGTTGCTTTCGAGGAGAGCATGTCAGATACAGTCAGTGATCGAGGCAGCCAGAGCAGGAGAGGCAGGAAAAGGCTTTGCAGTTGTTGCAGACCAGGTTACTGTACTTGCTGAGCAGAGTGCAAATGCTGCTAAGGAGTCAGCAGCTCTTATTGAGTCTTCAGTCAAGGCTGTTGAAAAAGGAATGGTTATTGCAGGCAAGACAGCATCGCAGCTTGAGGAGGTTGCAGGCAATTCCAAGACTATCACAGATGAGGTTAATGGAATCGCAGAGACACTTGAGACACAGACAGATGCTATCAAGCAGATTAATAATGGTGTAGAGCAGATTAATGATGTAGTTCAGACTAACTCAGCTTCTTCACAGGAGTGCGCAGCTGCAAGTCAGGAGATGAGCAGTGAGGCAGAGAGCTTAAATGAGCTTATCCGTCATCTGAGAGTTGCTGAGCAGTAAGTATATTATATTGAATAGAATTATTGATGGTCACAATCAGGAGTGATTTGATGGTAACCGGATGTTACTGTTAAGACTGAGGTGTGAAGCAGCAATATTAATATCCCCACGTTTATTTCCATGTATATGGCGAAAAACGTGGGGATATGTTATTATATGAGTATGACATTAAAAGATAGAATACCAAAAGAATTTTATAGCTTATTCCGCACGAAAAATATGGATGCATACATGCAGATAGTTGTTGCGTTATATGAGGAGAATAACGAGGTCTATGCATCACTGGGACTGACACGTGAGGAGTGTCAGATAATCATAGCGGATACCATATCAAAAACAGGCATTGTATGGCAGACTGATTATAATGAAGATGAGAGTGATAAAGATAGTGGCAGCATGGATAATCATGATGATTATAATCCTGATTCCGAAATTGATGTTATATATGACCAGGCCACTTTCGCATACACCCTGACACCATCAGCTATATTGGGCAGGCTTATAAACTGGGGCTGGATCAGGAGTGATTTTGATGAAAAGCTCAACACATATGTGATTGCATTTCCTCAGTACAGCCAGATGTATGCTGAGCTGTTTAAAAAGCTGCTTGTGGATGATGACAGCAGGGAGCGCGAGAGCATTTTGGCTGTTTACAGTGCGCTTTTTACATACTTTTCAGATCCGGAAAAAAATAATGATATTCTGAAAAATGCGTTGTATACGTCAAAAAATCTTGGTCAGCTTTTATCAAATATGCAGGATGGTATGAGGGCATATTTTGATGAGCTGTCACGTATGAAGGATTTTATAGGTATACAGAAGGTGCTGATTAAGGAAATTAATAACAGTGATAGCAGACGTTATGCCATCCTTACAACCACGGATAGCTTTTATCGTTACAAGGAGGCTGTAAAGGAGCTTATAAGTAAAATCCTTAATCAGAACGATGATAGGAGGGCTGAGCTTGAGGGAATTCTTTCGCAGACTACACCCGGTACGTTTGAGAGAAAACGCTATGAGTACAGCGTGGAGTACTGTGATAAGGCAAGTGAGCTTGTCTATAAGGTGGAGCATGAGTTTGACCTGATTGAGAGAAAGTACAACAAGCTTATTGAGCAGAAGACGATTTTTGCAAAGAGGGCGCTTGCAAGGATACACTATATCCTGCAGGAAGGCGCAGATGACGAGGATAATATAGTAAAGCTCATTAACCTGATAGATAAGAGTGATAAAACAGATGAGATACTTGGGGCTCTTCGAAACAGAATGAAGTTCACCAGACAGTTTTACAATGTAACGGACGACAGTTTTCCGGGAAGAAGAGAGAGAGGAAGAAGTGAGTTTGTTCCGTTTGTTATTGACGATGCTTCGGCAGGCGAAGATGATATGGCAGATTTTGTGCCAAAGCCATTGTATACCAAAAAGGAGCTTCAAAGCTTCAGAGATAAAAATATGCGTGATGGCATGTTTGTGACAGATGAACAAACTGTAGAATCCATGGAGGATCTGGAAAAGCTTCTGTTTTTATGGCAGGAGGAGACCAATGAGCGCATGGGTGAGGATACGGTGAGTCTGGATGGAGAGATAACAAAGAGTGATGGTGTAAGCTACTCAAGGCTTGTAATATCCAAATCGGACTCTAAATGAGAGGCATAGAAAAGAGAGCAATGTATGTTTGAATATATGGAGAATGTTTCGCCAAATGAGGCAGAAAATATTAGAAAAACTATTCAGGATCTGTTGAGGCAGACCTGTATTTTGCAAATGAAGTGTGACCCCGTTACATTGATTCAAAGAGATAATCCAAGGTATCAGGTGTGTCTTAGAAACAGAGAGTTTATCTCTGATTATCTGGCTGTGCTTGACTGTGAGCTGGTTCATGACCAGCAGGAGCATCTTTTCAGGATAACGGGTGATGGTGTCATGCTCGAGAAGATGACTCTTCTGACTGCAAGGATTGTCATTATAATGAAGATGATATACAGGGATAAAATCATGGGCGAGGGGCTTAATGCGACAACAACGAATCTGGCAGAGATTCGTGAGTATGGCAGAAATACCAATCTGATTACCAGAAAGCTCACTAATCAGGAATGGTCAGACGCTCTTTTGCTTATGAAAACACATCAGATGATTGAACTGCCGGGGGCTATTGCAAACCTGGAGGACAACACACCAATCTATATTTATGGCACAGTAAATATATTCTGCTCAGCCATGGATATAAATGAGCTTGTGCGCATGTACAGTGATGAGGTGGAGATGATTAAGTATGATAACGAGTCGGCTGCAACACTTGAAGCTGCCGGATTGAATACAGAAGGCAGTTCTGTAAACCATACCCATGAATTTGCCAAAGACAGTGAAATGGAGGAGTTACCAATTGAGTCAGTCTAAGAAGATATTTACCAGAATGTGTCTAAACAACTGGGGCGGAATAAATCACAAGGTTTTGCAATTTAATGAGTATGTCAATTTGTTCAGTGGTAAGAGTGGCTCGGGAAAATCAACCGTCATGGATGCGATTCAGGTAATCCTCTACGGCAGCTTCAGCCCCACGTTTTTGAACAAGGCTGCAGATGATGCAAAAAACAGGAGAAGTGTTCTGAGCTATTTGAGGGGTGAGCAGAAGGATGGCTCCGCAAATCGTGGCGACTGTGATTTTTGTTCGGTCATAGCGCTTGAGATAGAGGATACAGGCAGTCATACGTTTACATGTATAGGAATAGCATTTGAGGTACGAAAAAACGATTCTGAGATTAAGAGATTTGTGTACTTCAGTCATTCGGGCAGGATGCCGGAGCCTTCATATGTGACAGCGGACGGCTTTTGCTATTCAAATAATGATATTAAAAAGCTTGTAAATACTCGCTCACAGTCAGCTGACAGACGCGCCAGAGGGGATGTAAACCGTATTTACGCATCGAAGGAGGCATATCTTGGCACATTATATGATGTTATTTTAGGATATATTGACCCGAATCGTTTTATCACAATGGAAAAAAGTGCTATTGCACTCAGAATGACAAATGGAACAGGCCAGTTTATACGTGATTATATGTTTCCAAAGAGTGACTCGGGCACGATAGAGACTATCAGTGAGCAGCTCGATGCATACAGACAAATCAGGGAAAAAATAGAGGATATGCGCAAGCGTATTGAGCTTCTTAAGGAAATAAAGGAGTCAGGGCAGGAACTGGTAAATATCCAAAGCGATATTGTCATGGCAGAGACAATGATCAGGTGCATAGATATCGAGGATATGCGTGCAAAGATTCAGGCAGCTGAGGATGATAAAAAGCGTATCGAAGAAGAACAGGACAGGCTTTCAGAAAAAGCAGAGGATATAGCCGGGCAGCAGGCAGATGTGCAGCAGGAGTATATCCAGGTATGTGCAGATTTGAAATCGAGCGACTTAGGAAGCAAAAAGGATCAGCTTAGGGAGCTTGAGAAGAGAAGTCTCATGCTTACCGACAACAGCCGTCAGTGGATTAAAATCACAAACGGACTAAAGGCCTGGGATGAGGATGAGGTCATCACAGATTATGTGAGCAATGCAGTTTTAAACCTCATTGAAGAGATTGTGGATGGCGATGTCACAGAGGCAAAATGTCAGGAGCTTCATCTAAAGCTTGAGTCTATAAAGAAGGATATCGAGGATGAGCTCGAGGACAATACTTCGCAGAAAAATGAGATAACAAAAGAGCTTAAAGAGAAAAAACGTCTGGTCGATGATATGAAGAACAACCGCAAGTCGTACAGTGAGAGCCTGCGTTCGGCAAGAGCTGCGCTGCAGAGAGACTTAAGTGATAGATTTGGCGAGCCTGTGAAGGTACAGGTATTTGCGGATATGTTTGATGTACAGGACGAGGAATGGAAGAATGCCATAGAAGGACGTATGGGCAGGCTCAAGTTCTCACTTATCACAGAGCCGCGTTATGCGCATACTGCTGCTGTTATTTTCAGAGACATGAAGCAGTTTGAGGATGTCGACCTCATCAATTCCAAGGCTATCATGGACAGTGAACCAAAGGCCATGGATGGTTCGCTCTATGAGGCGGTGGATACAAAGGAAAAGTATGTAGATGTCTGCCTGAAAAGATATCTGGGACATATTATAAAGTGCCGGAGTGTTGACGAGCTTGAGCAGGTACGAGATGGAGTTACACCGGACTGCTACTCATACAGCAACTTTATTTTCAGACATCTGAAGAAGCGCGATTATACTACAAATGCCTGCATCGGAGGCAGGGTATCCAAGGCAAGACTTGCTGAGTATGAGACAGATGTGGAGAGGCTTGAGAAGGACCGGATACAGCTTATGGGTATTATTTCAAGTCTCAAGGCACAGAGAGGTTTTGAGTGCTTAAAGGGGGAGCCGGAGTATTTTGTGGGCCTTTCTGAGGCGTCAGATGAGCTTAAAGCAGTTAATTCGCAGAAAAATGAGCTCGAAGAGATTATCAGGACAATGGAGAATGGGCAGTATAAGGAGCTAAAGGAGAAAAAGAGGCTTCTTGAGAAAAACATCGATGCACTTAAGAGTGCTTTTTCACTGAATCAGCAGCAGATAAATGAAAAGATAAGCCAGCATGAGAAAATCATAGGTGCAAACGAACAGCGAAGAGCACAGCTGGATGATATGTTACAGGGCTATGTTGCCAGAGAGGAGCTTGAGAAGCAGGTACAGGATATGCTGCAGCATAGCTCAGGAGCATCGGTCAAGAGCAAACAGCGTGAGAAGCTTATTGAGCTGCAAGGCGCAGACGGAAATGGTGGCAGGCAGCAGTCGTGTGTGGAGACGTTGCAGACTGCCCGCTACAGGTATATAAAGGAGTTTCCGTCAGGTCAGTTCAGCGGAGCCGAGAAGTCAAATAAGGCATATGAGGAGCTGCTGGAGAAGTACGAGAAGGATTATGAGCCGGCATATGAGAGTGAGTTTGAGGAGCAGTGCAAGGTGATTTATAAAAGTCTCAGAGAGAATGTCATCGGTACAATCCACGGTGATATCAAGGCTGCAAAGCGCCATGCCTATGAGATAAACAGGCTTCTTAGGGAGACTAATTTCTCAGACAGTACCTATCAGATTAAGATAGAGCCGGCAAAGAACGAAAACGGTCAGTTCTATGATATGCTTATGGCGGAAGAACTGG
>PPYF01425351.1_pt1 | contig 10055 bp, 7 predicted proteins | sample 1559871 | NCBI WGS metagenome assembly PPYF01 (sample SAMN08240021, study PRJNA423297) | Human gut metagenome, whole genome shotgun sequencing project.
AAGGGGGGAGATGCACGTCGTGCTGAGAGAAAAACTGGCGCGTGTGGCCAAGGATCTCGTTTATTGCGGAGCGTTTCATTGATTCTCCTGTGGCTGATAAGATGACCTTTATGCGGCCCTCTCTCAAAGGGAGAGGGAGAAAACCAAAATCTTTCCTTAGGAACACATGGGCATAATCCAGTTACCTCTCCCCTCACAGCAGAATAGGGAATAGTTATATTTTATTGTGTTTTTTTATGGGAGGATGTGATTTATTCAATAAAAAAATAAATAAAAAGAATGCTTCTATAAATGTTATTGTAAATCATTGGGTTAATGTTTTGTTTTTTTAGTTCCCTCTCAGTTTTTGGAACCATTTGGATGTGACTGCTTGATCGTTGCCTCACGGTGAAAAACGAATGCGGCGTTATATAAATCGTTTTGTTAAAAAATTATTTCATTGAATCTAAAATCGCGTCAGTTAATCGTTTATTTATATGTCGTAATTATATTACGTGTTTGACTAATAATAATTAATTTACTTTCCAGATTTTTTCAGTAAAAAAACAACCTTTTTTTATTATTGTTGATATGCTGACTGGACTTTATTTCTTATGTATTACTTTCTTTTTGCAAGGGATGCGATAATGAAAAAGGGTTCGGGTTTCTATAATCTTGAAGGTATAGTTTCAGAAGAGAGTATCAATAAGTATTTATTCTCCGTAAGGGGCGAGAGTAAGTTAGGGTTGCTGGATGTTGAAACAATTGAAGGTCATGAAAAGTTAAGTAAACCATACAGTTATAAAATTACATTCACATCAAAACAAAAAAGCATCCCTCCTGACTCACTTCTTAGCATTGAAGGCTCGCTGAAAATCAGAGCACCTAATCATAGCTGGAATAAATATATTCAAGGTTCTGAGATATGGCTATATGAACGGCAAATTGAAGGCGTCATTACGTCATTTTCGCTTATTAGTACATCAGCGGATGAATCACTGTATGAAATCAGGCTGGAGCATAAGCTGGCATTACTCTCACGACGCAAGCGTTCGGCTATTTACCTGAACATAAATGTGCCGAAATTGGTCACGCAGATCCTCAAAGAACATGCTTTTGCCGATTATGAAATCGACTTTGATAATCTTGTTTGTATCTATCCCAACCGGGAAATGATCGTCCAGTGGGAGGAGTCGGATTTAGCGTTTATCAGCCGCATCCTGTCAGAAGTTGGGATCTGGTTCAGGATCGCAAATCATCATGCTGTTTCGCACATTATGGTGGTTATCTTCAGTGATTCACAATGCCAGTACATTTTTGATCAAAAGATTATGCACTCATCCCACGCTGGGCTGACATCAAATGATTATTCGATCGATAAGCTGGTATCAAAGCACAATGTTGTCTCGGCAGACGTTAGGGCGAAGAACTTTGATTACAGGCTGGCAAACTCGCTGATGCTAAATGCTGACGCCGATGTGTCTGCGGAAAGGGCTACGACATATGGCACAGAGTATCGCTATGCGGATATCCATCATCAGCCGGGATCGCAATTTGCCGAGGCGCAGCCAGGTGAATCCAGCTGGTTCTATGCCAAACTGCATCACGAAATTATTCTTAATAATCAGTCCATTTTAAACGGTGTGACCACCAGTCCGTCGATCGTGCCGGGGATGGTGCTGGAAATCGACGGTACCATTCCACATGCTTTCGACTCTGGATTTGTGGTAACGGCAATGCGGGTGACGGGGAGGCGAGATGCAGCGCTCCAGTCCCGGCTTATCGGTATTCCCTACAACCAGAACGTTTGTTTTCGACCGCCGCCATTACCCCGGCCACGTATTGCGGGTACTGTTCCCGCGATCGTTTCATCATCAATAGACAATGACAAATATGCTCATATCGATGTGCAGGGTCGATATTGGGTGAAGTTTGATTTTGACCTCGACCAGCACAGGCAAGGTTATGAAAGCATGCCCGTTCGTCTGGCGCGGGTTTATGCCGGCGATACTTATGGTCATCACTTTCCGCTCATCCAGGGCACAGAGGTTGCCATTGCGTTTGAAGGCGGCGATCCGGAAAGACCTTTCATTGCGCATGCCCTGCATCATGCTCCAAAGCCAGACCCCGTCACCAGCCGCAACAATACCCGCAACGTCATCCGCACTGCGGGTCTGAATAAGCTGCGAATGGAGGATCGGCGCGGGCAGGAACACGTCAAACTGAGTACCGAGTACGGCAAAACGCAATTGAACATGGGCCATCTGGTTGATGCTGGCGGTAAACCGCGCGGCGAAGGCGCAGAACTGCGCACCGATGACCGCGCGGTCCTGAGGGCGGCAAAGGGGATACTACTCACGACCGAGGCGCAGCCAAAAGCCCAGGGCAAGCAGCTTGATATGAGCGCAGTGGTTCAGCAGCTTCAGGACGCGCTTACGCTGGCAACGTCGCTTCAGCAGAGCGCGCTGACGGCGCAGGCGTTAAATGTCGAATTGGGGCCGCAGCAGCAGCTTAACGCTGCGCTTGAACAGCTTACCCGTTCGGGACTGGTGGCCTACGCCGATCACGGTATGGCCCTGCTGACACCACAAACGATGGCATTATCAGCAGACAAAGATTTGTCGCTAAACGCCGCCAGCAACGGCAGTTTTAACGTCTTTAAAAAACTCTCAATGGCCGTTGGACAGGGCCTGTCACTTTTCAGCAGAGCTATCGGAATCAAAATCATCGCCGCAAAAGATGATATTTCCGTTCAGGCGCAGCGCGGCGAAATGGGCCTGCTTTCTGATAAGCATTTTCATATTCAGAGTATGAACGGCAACGTAACCATCAGCGCCAGGAAGAATATCCAGCTTTTGTGCGGTGGTGGCGGTATCAGAATAAATGAAGACGGCTCTGTAAAAATATTCTCTCCCGCAAAAGTGCAGTTGAAAGGCACCTCTCTTGACTGGAGCGGACCGGAGTCGGCGAAAGATAAAACCCCTGTCTTTCAGGAGGAGCAGTTTCATCGCCGCATTAAATTACATGGCTCTGGCAACCCAGACGATGTTCTGAAGAATACAAAATTCAGACTGACTAAGGCATCAGGCGAAACCATTGAAGGCGTCACTGACGATGAAGGAATGACGCCGTTATTGGATATGACTGAAATGGACGAAATGAAAATGGAGATTTTGCCAAATGAGTAACAGTCCCTTTAATCCACGGGTGGTGGCTACAGGTGTACAGGGCGTGCCTAAATCAACGGGCGGAAAAATGGCTGTCTGCGACGTGCCCGTTAAGTATTCCATGCCCTGCATTGTGATCCTTGTGCACGGCGTAAACGATGTGGGCGAGGCCTATCAGAATCAGGAGCAGGGTATTATCGCTGGCCTGAATGAACGTATGGGCCGCACGGATATGTATCCGCATGAATGGCAGCAGTACAAAATGGATATGGGCGATGGCGAGCAGCAGAATGTAAAAATGCCCGGACGCAGCCCGGTAATTCCATTTTATTGGGGATATAAACCCGTCGATCATGCGACGTATATAGAAGACCAGCGGCGTTATCGCGAAGAACGGGCTAAATCAGGAGACGCCGCAAAACTGCCTTACAACGCCTATCAGGAAGATGACCACGCAAAGCTGGAAAAGCTGGGGCATATTCCCCAAACTACCTTGAAATATCAGAATGATAATTTCGGCAACGTGCTGGACGATGTGTACGCCAAAGGCGGTGGTACCTTTGCCAATGCGACAACCACTATTCCGGATATGTTAGGCCCTGGCTCCGGCGGCCTGGCGAACGGTGCGGCAGGATTTGCATCACTGTATATGAATGCCGGGGATTTTACGCACCCTATTTATGATAACCCGCACCGTATTTATCAGTTTTTTGCCGCGCAGCGGCTGGCTGATTTAATCCTGATGATTCGAAGAGAACCGGCAACAAAATTCGATCCCATTAATATTGTTGCGCACTCCCAGGGAACGATAATTACCATGCTGGCCAATATGCTGGTCAAAGCAACAGGTGCCGATCCCGCCGATTGTGTGATTCTGAATCACTCCCCCTACGCACTGGAAAAAACGGCTGCTGAAGGTATGACGCCCGGACATCACCAGACGGATCGCGCCCGGCAGCAGACGTTTAAAAATTTCTGTCATTTGATGGCGACCAACGCCAGATATGGCAAGGGGGAATATCACACGCAGGCTGAGAGCGATGAATTAGAAGGCGCACTGTGCCTGAGTAAAACCAATTCTCAATGGCGTAAGAATAAACTTTATACCCGTAATAACTTTGGCAAGGTATATAACTATTTTTGCCCCAATGACAGTGTAGTTTCATTACTTAACGTCCAGGGATTGGGCTGGCGGGGAGTCCCCCATAACATTGCCAGCGGCATAGACAATCTGCGCCAGCGGGTTTTCTGCGAAAATGGGCCGGAAATAGGCGGCAGCCCACTGAGCGTGCCTTTTGAAATGCCGGCGTTAAAAAAGGATTGTTTTGATCAGGATACGCTGGCGACCAGACAATATACATTTGCGGATGTTGTTGTGAATGGTGAGCAGCTCCCCGTCACCTTCAGACACCAGTTACAGGGCGCGGGAAGTCAGTATAAATATTCGATAGCGCCGGGTTCACCCGATCAGGACATCTCATTTTCTGCAAAAGCCACGGTTATTTCGCGCACTGAAACCGACACCAAAACGCTGAGCGGGGCCGGTTTTGATTCTTTACAGCCGGGCCAGGAATTAACGCCAACTGAACTTACGATGTTCGCCAAAAAATATGGCAAGCCTTATACCAAAGGCGTTGTTCTGGGCGGGGGATACAATAAGACCGTTCAGTTGATTTATGAAAAAACGCCGGATGAGCTGCAAAAAGAATGGCTGCAATCAGAGCAGATTGGTTACAGCCAGCATTCCTCTATTGTTATGTCGAAAGATGCCCCCGCGAAAGCGATGGCCTTCGATCTGGCGGTGGGAATATGCAGGGCATTTGATCACCGCTGCGGAGAATTCTGGACCGAGCTACTCCTGCGCGGAGACTGGCGTATGAAGCGTAATGGTTTTCAGAAAGCAGTTGATTATTATAGTACTGGAAAGTTGAACAAAGACCAGACGAAAGATTTCATGAACAGGCCGGATGATATTTTACCGAAGGGGAAGTTTGGCGTGGTTAACGAACATTGTCATTCAACAACGGTTCAACCTGCCAGACATAATGAAATATATAATACCGAGACACCTAATCTGCAATGGGATATGCCAAAACCGCTTAACGTTTAAGGATGAATTATGAAGCCAGGAATTACGATAAGAGTATTAATCGGCGCAGTTTCACTATTCGCTATCACTGCCTGTACAAAAAAAATACCAACTCAAGTTATTTATCGTTATGACGATAACCGGTATCTTGAACTAAAGGGCTTCGATTGCGAAGGTGCACTTTGGTATCATGATACCAGAAGGAATATACATAAGGAATTAGTAAATGGCGTTTATTCAACGTATCAGATCTTTTCCGGAGTATATATTCATCCATCAGATAAGTATATTCTGATACCGCGATGGGAGCCTGGGGCATATAAAATATCTAAAGATTACGGACAAACGTGGCAGGTCGCAACATATATGGCCCCTTTCCCGGCGCTGGAGAGAAACTCAGATGGTGTTATGCGTGACAGCCCTGAAGGAAAAGAAATACAAAGAGTGGTGGTGGTCAATAACCAGGCGTTTATTTCCACTGCACAAGGACATTTATATATGAGTTCATACCCTTTTGAGGACCCGCGTCTGGCGCCGGGTGGTCCAGGTATAGATTATCAATACTTTGATGACACCTATTATCTCTACAGGCCAGGCAAGCATAAATCCGGTGGCGAGTATGTGAACGGTCATATGAGACCTGAATCGCCAGGGCACGCCTGGGGAACGGTGGTGTTTATGAAAGCATCTTTAGCCCATTTAACAGAAGGTTATAAGGCCAACTATCAAAACCTGCCGGACAAAGAACCAGAGGTGGTGGACTATAAGGGCTGGACCCGGATGCACTGCGATATGGATGCAGGGAAATAATCTGCAATGGGATATGCCCAAACCGCTTAACGTTTAAGGATGAATTATGAAGCCAGGAATTACGATAAGAGTATTAATCGGCGCAGTTTCACTATGCGCTATAGCTGCCTGTACAAAAAAAATACCCTCACAGGTAATTTACCGGTTTGATGATAATCGCTACCTGGAGTTGATCGGTTATGATTGTGAAGGATATGTTGTTTACCATGACATAAAAAGAAAGATCCACAAATCAATTTATGGCAATCCAATCTATAGGGTATTCTCGGGTGAGTTTATCCATCCCTCAGAACAGTACATTCTTGTGCCTGAATGGGAGCCAGGGGCATATAAAATATCTAAAGATTACGGACAAACGTGGCAGGTCGCAAAATATATGGCTCCTTTCCCGGCGCTGGAGAGAAACTCAGATGGTGTTATGCGTGACAGACCTGAAGGAAAAGAAATAAAAAGAGTGGTGGTAGTTAATAATCAGGCATTTATTACCACTGCACAGGGGCATTTGTATATGAGCTCATACCCTTTTGACGACCCGCGTCTGGCGCCGGGTGGTCCGGGTATAGATTATCAATACTTTGATGATACATATTATCTCTACAGACCAGGCAAGCATAAATCCGGTGGCGAGTATGTGAACGGCCATATGAGACCTGAATCGCCAGGGCGCGCCTGGGGAACGGTGGTGTTTATGAAAGCATCTTTAGCCCATTTAACGGAAGGTTATAAGGCTAACTATCAAAATCTGCCGGACAAAGAGCCGGAGGTGGTGGGCTATAAGGGCTGGACCCGGATGCACTGCGATATGGATGCAGGGAAATAATATGAAAGGTGTAATCAGGCTAAACGATCCGCTGGAAAATGGCGGATATGTCAATAAAGCTTCTGGTAGCAAGTTTATGGGAATTCCTGTCGCTTTACAGGGGGATACTGTGGTTTGTATTCTGCACAAAGGTACCTTCCCAATACTTGATTTTGAGCCAACCTGGACAATGGACGGCAAAGGCGTCGTTGTGGATGGCTGTAGGGCCGCATGTGGTTGTGCAATTAAAACCACACTGCCAACGGCGGGGACAAGCAAATGAGGAAATGGAAGATACCAAGCAAGAATCCCTATGAAGAACCAGAAAAATTCCCGCTTAATATTATGCTGATCATTAGCTGTGCTATCTTTCTGTTTTTTATAACGTACAATATATTCAGCTGGTTGCAGGACAAGAAAGTTCCTGATGATCTGATATGGAATGCAATAGGTATCCCGTCGCTAATAGTGTTAGCAATCTGGTGTGTGGTGGTAATCACTTACGGTGTTATATCTTTTCCATGTTACTATGCGGGTTATCTTGAGAGGTATGGTATGAACCAGTGGAAAAACTGGGCAATACGGGCATTGCCTCTTTTAGACTATTCATCCATTCTCCCGGTGCCTGAACTGGCATTAAAAATTCAGAAACTAGAGGGTGAAGCGCCAGCAGGTTCTGCAACGCCGTTACGCATTGATATTGAAGTTGACTCAATGGATGACACCAGAGTTGATAAAGTACTAAGGCAGTTGATAGAGCCCCTCAAATGTTCTCTTGTCAGGGATTATCGGCCTTTTACTACCTGGCTGTACGTTAAGGGAGCGGATGACACTATCGGCAATAGTTTCAAGGCGGTGCTGGCAAGTCTGAGCATCCCCAAAGATAAGGTCGGAAAAATTAATATTCTTCACAAATGTCCTGATTATTTTTTAATAAATGAGTGGGTTGATTTAAATATTTCTGAAAATAACCTGGTTATTACCGTTGAATTGCATGATGAAAATAATGCTGATTTTTTTGAAAGTGCTAATGCCTTTATTTTTACCAATACACAACTGCTTAAAGATAAAGACACACCTTTATATTTATTACGCATGATGGACAGTACCCCTTACTATCTTGATGAAATCGTAAGTACATATCTTTCTGCACAGCAAGTTGATGTTAGTAAAATTAAAAAACTATGGTTCAACTCACTGGATAAGCAGTCAAAGTTCGTATTATTTAGTGGGATAGAAAACGCAAAAACGAGCATTTTGGCCGATAGTCGATATGAACTGGAGGCCGTTACTGGGCGAAGCACAGAGGTTCAGCGCTGGGTTGTATTAGCGTTGGCTGCGGATGCTGCAAAATATGGTCAAGGCCATCAGTTATTCGCCAGTACATCCGCAGATACTATTCAATCCGGCATAATAGCTGCTAAATATCCAGGATCTTGTCCGGCACTTGATAAGCTGGATTTCCATGATTATTGGAGAGTCATAAAATTGTGCGCAATTATTTTATGGTGTATGGGATTTGTAAGTCTCGTACCACTGGAACTGTTCCAAAGTCACCCCTGGTATACGTTTACACCTTTAGTTATTGGTATTCCGGTAATTTACACGGCGGTTATGATTTTTTCTTTTATACTGAGTCATAATATAGAAGAGGAAATGGATATTTATTACTCTCAGTTTTTATGAGGTAAGCGCCCTGACGGGCGCTCTTGCTTCTTTGACTCTCTTTGTGACAGGAGAGCATTAGTCGGTTCAGGATTTATTTAACCGTCCAACCCTTATAACTGCCGACGTTGTTTTTATCGATCATCGTCACCGGGATCAGCACGGGTTCTTTCGGAGCGGATTTCCCCTGCAATATGTCATAGCCGATTTCGACCGCTTTGGCAGCCATCACCTGCGGATCTTGTGCCGGAGTCGCCACAAATAGTGAGTTTTCGCGCTTCAGCGCTTCTTGTTTTGGTTATGCGACAGCACCTTGATGTCAGGGTGGCGTTTAAACTCAGTCTGGCAGCCTTCCACGCGGTTCTGGACGGCGGAAACCGGCGGCCCGTTGATGATGACGACGTTGCCTTTGCCTTTCAGGCGGTCGGTAATGTATTTACAGGCCATTTCACCTGCCTGGGTGTTATCGGAGGTAATGGTCGCGTCTGCGCCTTCCGCTGCCACGTCAACGGCAACCACCACGATCCCGGCGTCTTTCGCGCGTTTTACCGCCGGGCCGATGCCTTTGGAGTCGGCAGCGTTAAGGATAATCATGTCGACTTTGGCGGCAATAAAGTTGTCGATCTGCGACACCTGTTGACCCAGATCGTAGCCGCTGGAAACCAGCGTTACTTTAACGCTATCACCTGCCAGCTTGCGTGCTTCCAGCTCCGCGCCTTTGGTGATCTGCACGAAGAACGGGTTGGCCAGATCGCCCACCGTAACGCCGATCGATTTCAGTTCTTTTGCCTGCACAAACGGAGCTGCAGCAAGCAGGGCGCCAGCACAGAGCGCGGTTACTAATGGCTTCAAACGCATACTCGTTTCCTCACGTAGGGTATTGTTGTTATACGCCTGATGGCGCTGCGCTTATCAGGCCTACGAATGATTAGGCCAGTAAGCTTGTCTATGCACTTTGATGGTGTCGGGTACGGTATTTGTCGATCAGCACCGCTATGATGATCACCGCCCCTTTGATCACCAGTTGCCAGAAATAGGAGACGCCCATCAGCGTCATGCCGTTATTGAGCGTGGCGATTATCAACGCCCCCACCAGCGTGCCGGTGATAGTGCCGATCCCGCCAACAAAGCTGGTGCCGCCGAGGATCACCGCCGCGATGGCGTCCAGCTCGTAACCCATACCTAAGTTGCCGTTGGCGCTATACAGCCGCGAGGCGCTCATCACCCCGCCAAGACCTGAGAGCAAACCGCTCATGCCGTAGACGAACAGCAGCACCAGCCACACTTTGATACCGCGCAGCGCCGTATAGGTTCCAAGCGTGACGATAAACGGCGGTAGTCCGGCAAAAGCAACCAGCGCGCCGTTAAACAGCCCCAGCACCAGACCGAGCATCAGCGCCGCCGGAATCGACAGCATGGCAAGCTCAGGAATAAGAGAAACGACCATGGCTGCGACAGCGGTGGTACCGAGAATCGAGCCAACCGAGAGGTCGATCCCGCCGGTCAAAATAATGAAGGTCATGCCAGCCGCCAGCACGATGTTGAT
>PPYF01017406.1_pt1 | contig 10054 bp, 8 predicted proteins | sample 1559871 | NCBI WGS metagenome assembly PPYF01 (sample SAMN08240021, study PRJNA423297) | Human gut metagenome, whole genome shotgun sequencing project.
TTTAATCTTCATAATCACACTTTTCGGTAGTGTGCTAATTATATCACATCACCCACCTTTTGTGCAGAGGTTCCTTAGTGGTAAACGCCCATATGAAAAGACAAAAATCTCCGTATAGTGGCGCGTTGAATGTGTGGCTGCTTCATAAGCCCGTGGACTAAGGCAAGACACGTTATTCCGACTTGTTCGGAACTTGTCCAGAAGGATTTACCACCCTTCAAATATCTCTCTTTTTTTGGCGAACCGCCGTGTTCGCCAAAATTCGGGGACAGAGCGGGACGTCGAATTTTCTTTAAAAGGAAACATCCGATGGAACTTACTACCCACAAACTTCGTATCAGCCAAAGCACGGTGAATACCATTCTTTCTCGTGCCCAAGGCCACTACAAAAGTATTCTTCTGTCCGCCGGTGCGGATGAAACGATCTTCAAAACCAAAAACCTGGAATGCCCATGGTGCGCGGGAGTTGACCGTTTCTCTTATACCGACAAGTTTGGGAAAGGCGACAGTTTCTGCCGTCACTGCGGTTACCACAGCGGAGTCGATCTTCTGATGAAAATCAAGAATTTCGGTTACGTTGACGCTCTGCGTTTTATGGCCCGCTTTCTCAATCTTCCGATTCACGAAGAGAAAACCTACAGAGTCACGAAAACACAAGAGCAGTCTTCTCCGGTAGAAGAAGTATGGGCTGCCTCTCATGCCTTAGGCGAGAAAGATAGTGCTTATGTCTATCTTCGAAGCCGAGGCTTGAAAAAGTGTTTTCCGGCGGCGCTCCGTGCCTCGAATCGTCTTCGTTATGCGCAGCTTTCCGCGGACGGACGGTCATGGGATCACTCCTTCTATGAAGGACTTGTGGCCGAGATCGTTAACTCTGAAGGACACCGAGTCAGTCTTCATCGCACTTATCTGGACAAAGGCCGGAAGGCCCCCGTTAAGGCGGTTAAGAAAGTACTCGGCAAGGAGCTCTCGGGGTGCGCGGTTCGTCTGGCCGAAACGGACGAATCCGGCGTGCTCGGATTAGCCGAGGGAATTGAGACGGCGCTGTCTGCGTCGGAGCTCTTCGGAGTTCCGGTGTGGTCGGTGGTTGCCGCATTTAATTTCCGCAACTTTGTGCCGCCGAAGTCGGTCCGCAGAATCATCATTTTCGGTGACTCGGACAAGAACTTTATCGGTCAAAGGGAGGCTTATGCGGGCGCCGCTGAAATCAAACAGCGGCATCCCGACATTGAGGTCGAAGTGCGTCTGCCCGAGCAATCGGGTTCAGACTGGAACGACGTCCTCATGGCTCAAAACCAAACAAGCTTCGGTGCACAGGCTTGTTTGGCAAAAACATAGTGTGCATCGTTTTTTACTTAACCCTGCGGGGCCTTTGTGCCCCGCAGGGAGTCCGAGGCTCCGTTTTTTATATGGAGCTTTGTATGTCACAGGTATTAAACGAATTCGTTTCGCTGGAATCTTTCGGATTTATGCAGGACGGATCACTTTTAGGATACCGATTAAAGGATATCGAACCGGAACTCCGGTGCCTCATTCCTCGCTTGGATCCTTCCTATGTTTTTGAAAAGGACGCTTTGTCGATCATGAGCGCCTGGTTTGAAATCGGTTCGGGTGAGCCGCTGTTTATCAGCGGCCCGCACGGCTCGGGCAAAACCAGCTTTGTGAACCAGTACTGCGCCCGAGTGAACGCGCCGGTGATTTCGATTACCGCACGCGCCCGCTTGGACCGTACGGATCTCATCGGCGGCTATGTCATTGATAAGGACAAAAGCATGCGCTTTGCCGACGGTCCGCTCACGCGGGCCTGGCGGCACGGCTGTGTGTTTCTTGTTAATGAGATGTCGGCAGCGCCGCCGGATCTTTGGCTGTCGGTCAATGAACTGCTTGAAGGCTCTCCGCTTTATATCCCGGAGACCGGAGAAGTGATTCATCCGCATCCGAGAACCCGGATTGTCATGACCGACAATCTGCGGGGACTGACGGAAGATTACGGCTCACGCTATGTGGGACGCTTTAGTCAGGATCCGGCAGTGCTCGACCGCTTTTGGAAGATGCGCATGGACTACATGGGCGAGGAGGCTGAAGTTTCTTTATTAGAAGCGACAACTCCGGAGCTTGAAGTCCGAGGCATGTCCTTTGAAGAATGGCGGAAAGAATTTTCCGTGCGTCTGAGGAGGGCGGCGGACCGAGTTCGTCAGGCTTACTGCCGTCAGACGGAGGACGGAGCCGTTGCGGAAGCAACGATTTCGACCCGAGTCTTACTGCGGTTCAGAGACTTACTTCTTTTGAGCTATCGATCTCCGGCGATGAAGAATGAGCCTCGGGCTGCTTTGAGGCGTGCGATGAAAATCGCGCTGACGGACTGTCTGGAAGAAGCCGGCGCATTGGCGGTCGAAAAATTGGTCGAATTAGAAATCGGCGATATCGGCAAGCATATTGCCTAAGCGCAGTTTTCTAACGGACCGATCGTTCTTTACTCCAGAGATGATTTCGGTCATCTCAACCCATCGTTATTCGAGGGCCTTTAAGCCCTCGGATGACGGGCCTTAAGGGCTCTCTTTTTTATTTAAGGAGGCCCTATGGCTGATTTGTTTGGTAACCGCGGTTTTTGGCAAGACAGCGGTTGTTTATCAACCGAAAAGAAAGAAGATAAAACGGAAGATTCCGATCTGGTGCTGATTTGTTTTCAGATTAGTGTCTGGAGCGGGACGACAACCGAGCAGACCTCAATTGAGGAAGGCGCGGAGTTTATGAAACGCCGAAGGATTATTCCGGGTGTGATGCTGAAACCTTTTCTTGACTTCAGAGCACGAGCCAAAGCTTTGTGTCAGGAGATGGGCGAACCTTATCTCAACGGTTTCGTGATGCGAAGGCAGGATGCTGCCGTTGCAGAACGAGCCCTGAGTGTCTGGAGAAAAGAATTCTGCAGGCGGCGCGATGAAGTTTTTGCGCCGGCCTATGAAGACATTCTTGCTCAGAGGCTCGAAGGCATCATTCCTCCGGGTTGTTCGAAAGAAGCCGTTTTTCCTCCGACGAATTTTGTTCTGCGTCGGATCAGCTTTGAGTTTGATGCGTTTGTTCTGGCTGCGCACGGTACGGGCAAACGAAGCTCAAAGGATGCTTTTCTTGACGGGTTGGCCGAGCGTTTTGCCGATGAGACCGATCTCATCTGCGCGGCGCTTGAGACCGCCAACGTCACGGAAGCGATTGTGTGTCGCGTCAGGACGCTTTATGAACGGGTACGTTCATGGAGCTGTTCTCAAACCCGATTTGCTCTTGCTTCCGCTGCACTGGAAGAAGCGCTTGCCGAAGGCAGCCGGACCCATGTCTGGTGCCGAAACAAGAAGCTTTTTGTTCAGTTTCTGGAGAAAGCTCGGGAAGCATTTGCGCAGGCAAATGCAGGCAACGAGCAGAACACAACGGAAGAGGCAGAGTCTCTCGTATCCGTTCCTTCAGTTGAGGAAAGGCGAGAGGTGCTTACCGGAGCGGCAGGCATGATTGCCCGCGGCCGGCCGCTTTTTCCTTTCGGTTAACCGACTTCCTGTTCAGTGTCTCAAGGCGAAAGCCTTGGGACACGGTTCCGGAATATTTTTAGGAATTTCACTTTGTCTCAGACAACGATTGCGTTACCCGCTGTATTAAAAGCGGTAAACGGTATTTTGACTTCTTTATCTGCGGGTAAAGAAATCAAAGTAGTTTTCGCCGGAACGCCGTGTACAGACGGCAAGACCGTTTATTTAGGAGAGCCGCTGCTTCAGTCTCAGGATGCGCTGGATGCCTACTTGTCGCATGGGACGCATGAGATTCATCACGTTTTATACAGTGACTTTGATGAAGTTGCTTCGCTCGGAGGACTGCATTCGCTCGTTAATGCTCTGGAAGACGTTCGCATTGATGCCATCGGATATAAAAAGTATCCGGGCGGTTATCTTTGGCGCAATGAACACTTTTCTAAGATGGCTCGGGCAGGGCAGCTTCCGAATATCAGGGCACATACTTCGGCCGGAGCGCTTCTTTGTCTGACTTGCTATTGGTGCATGACCGCACTGATGCTGGAATATGACTGTTCAAAGCATTATTCGGAAGAAGCAAAAAATGCTTTTGTGCAGAGGTTTGGGCAGGAGCTCTTTGAGCGGATTATGCAGAAGGCAGAAGAATCGGTCAGAAGCCCGAATACCGCTGCGGTTATTCAATGCGCAAGAGAGATTGCACAACTATTCAGTCAGGCGATTTCTCAAAAGGTATTCTCTGAAGAGAAGAAGTGCAGTTCCGATCAACCAGGCGCCGGCTCTTCATCAAAAGGAGCATCGGCTTCTTCTGAAGGAAAGGGCAAAGCCAAAATTCCGAAGAAAGACAAGCAAAAGTCCGACGAGTTTGATGCCTTGTTCGAGAGCGATGATCTTAAGGACGCCGATATCCACCGTGCCATAGAAGAAGACTATAAAAACTATCGAGGAGCCACAGGCGAGAATCCGACAGGCAAAGCCGCGGTTTGGCCGACGGTCAGAAGTGAACTCAGTCCTCGGGTTGATCCTGAATTCAAAGCGGAAGCGGAAAAGCTGCTTCGCGGAGGCTCACAGCAGTTTCATCGGTTCCTGCAGGGATTGAGTTTCCAGCCTACGCGTTATGCGAGAAGCGGCAGAGACCTGGAGCCCAAGAGACTGAGCCGGTTGTATGTCGGCGACACCAGAGTGTTTCGATGCGAAGAATCTGTGCTGCGTCCGTCAGTTGCGATGTGCGTCCTTTTAGACCGCAGTGGCTCCATGACGCGCGAAGACATGAGAACCGGATCTTTGTGTGGTCAGGCCATCGCCGGAATGACTGATTCCGTGAGCGGATGCCGAAGCTCGGTTTATGCATTCCCGGGTGTTGAACGGCAGACGCTGTTAGAAGTCAAGCGTTTTGATGAGCCCGTTGCGTCTTGTTTAGATCGCTTTTGCGCGTTAAGGCCTTTCGGATACACGCCGGTCAGACAATCGATTAACTCTGCGGCCGCTCAGCTTGTCAGTCGAAGAGAGTCCCGCAAAATTATCTTTTTGATTACGGACGGATTGTGTTCCGATGCCGAACTTCTGACTGATATTGAGCAAGATTTGAAGCGTGCCGGGATTGAGATTGTCTGCTTGGGCATCGGGGATGATATTCCGAAGATTTTTAGTATTCAGTCAGACATCAAGCATTCTCGTCAAATGAAAGAGGCGGCTTATAAGCTTCTTGAAGAGACGTTTAGAAGAAGACATTGATCTTTAGCCGCATGGTCGTCGTGAAGATTTTTGCGATACCAAGTTTGAACGGCTGTGTTAATTCGGCCTCGGAAGGATAATTAAGGAAGGAGATCCGTAGAGTTTTTCTTCTCGGATGATTTCTTTCTTCTTGAAGGAATCGAAAATTTTCAGGGGATTGTTCGTTGTTAGAAATTCAGCTTCCGAAATGCATTGAGGCGCGGCTGTGTCGGTTTGCTAAAGAAACGGGTCGCTCAGAGACTGCTTTAGTCAAAGAAGCTTTGGATCATTATTTAGATGATCTGGAGGACATCTATTTTTCTGACAAGGTGGTTCAAAGAATACGCAACGGCCAAGAAGAAGTTGTATTGTCGGCAGAAATGGTGCAGACGCTGGGCCTCAACAAAGAAGTGTCTCGATAGTTCTCAGCAAAATTTTTATTGCTTTTATCTGAGCTCTTGTCCTGTTTTCAGGGCCTCAGAGAAAGGTAATCGCCGGTGAATACCACTCACCCATCAGCAGTTGATCAAGGAGACAGTATGGCAGTGTTGAAGATCAGAATTCCGGACGATGAGATGGCATGGTTAGAGGTCTTGGCAAGAACGCAAGGCACGACCAAAACACAGACCGTTCGATCCGCTCTGAGAAGCGTTTTTGAAGAAAATTTCTTAGAGAAGAAAACAATTCTTCTGCCTGAAGACCAGTATCAAGCTTTGGTTGATCTGGTCGGCAGTCCTTTGACGCGGCAGGAACTTGAGGGCAGAAAGAGACTTGAAATAGTTCCCGACTGGAATTTGTGAGGCGGCTTTGCCTGTCGCCGTATTTACGTTAGGCAATCACTTTCGAGAGGCCGATTTCTTAGCAGGTTGGTAAAACTTTCCGCGGACGGCTTTTTTCCAATCTTCAGGCGTGGTTGGCGGGATATCGGAGTAATCGATATCTTCATCTCGGATGTTTTTGACCCGCTGGAGTTCCTCTGGAGTCCACGGTTTGGCATCAGAAAGCTTGAAACGTACGGTTGTCATAGACTTTTTCTATCAGCTTTTACTGCGATTACTGTTCTGATTTGATTGGTTTGATGAAAGTATTGGCTATTGTGTAGGTTTCAAATGCGTCAGCAATGATTAACGCAACAGCTCTCTTTCTATTCTGATAGTTTGGCACCTCAAGTCTGCGATTTCAATTCTCTCAACTTGGGATAGCTTCCGGAAAACGGCCGATGTTTTCTCAAGCGAGATTACCAACAACAAACTTGACTATGTTTTGTCCGTTAAGGAAGAGTCGAGATAGGAGTGACCTAGTTGGAGTTCAATTTTGTTTTTAAATTTGAAAGAAATTCCAACACAAGGAAGATTCAAACCTGGATTGTAAAATGGAAAATCGAAAGATTTTCCTCATACCATTGCTATCGCTATGATAAATACAGAAATAGCTTCTAAAAAAGAGCTGCCAAAGGAATTCAAGTTAGCTGTTTGGGGACTGTCAAAAATTTTTGACACTTCTGAATTCGAATTGAAAATTCCTGCCTATCAGAGAGATTACGCTTGGCCTGAAGATTTTGTGTGGCAATTTCTGGAAGATATTTGTGCCGCTGTTCAAGATGAAAGAGTTTATCGTTTAGGCTGTATTACCCTCTTTGAAGCCCCAAAAGAGAAGAATCCAGAAAAAAAGAAGTTCGAAATTATAGATGGCCAACAAAGATTGGTAACTCTGAGGTTAATAGCACACAATGTTTTAGTGAAAGATGAGAAAAAACTTCCATTAAGTGATCAAACATTCTACCCAGCCTCTCAGAAGAGAATTTATGAGAATAATAAAATAGTAAAGAGATATCTGGAGGGTAAGGACGATCTGAAGAAAAAATTAAAAGATGAGTTCTTAGAAAGTAAGTTTTTAGAATTTTCGGTTTTCGAAGCTAAAGGAGATTTGTCCGAAGCTTTTCAATATTTTAATTCGTTAAATTCTCGTGGAAAGGATTTAATTGGTATTGATGTTTTGAAGGCTTACCACTATGGTGTAATGGAGAGGGCTGCAAAAGACTTCAAGAAAGAAATTGATAGTCTTTTAGGGAACTACAGCCGCGAGAATCCAGAGATAGATCGAAACTGTGTTGTTCTTCATTTGACAAGCGACATCCAAAGGAATATTCAAAATAAAGCCTTGGAACTTTTCGGATCAAGTCTATTGATTGAAGATATTTTGAAGGGTATTCAATTAATTGATCATTACGATTATAAAAACAATAAATTGAGCTTTAATTCAGATTATCTTGTGAGATCTCTTATCCATAAAGAGGAAAAATTATTGAGAGTTTGGGAGAAAAACGAAAAAACTAATAATAATGGTTTCGTAGAAGAAGGTATTGAGACTATTCAAAGGCTTTTCGATGATTATCTCTGTCCTATTTTAGATTGGCAAAGCGGCAATAGATCCCAGGTGCTGAGCAAGCAGAATTTAGATAAGTTTCACGGGCTAGCTTCAAAAAAGTTATTTAAGAATTCTTATGGATGTTATAAAAGGGAAAAATTTGGAAGCCAGATATTTTTATTAGGTCATCCCTTTGTTTCCGGCTTTAACTTTTTTGAGTATATCAACCATTACTTAAAATTAATGGAACATGCTGAGCGTGAAGCCCGTAAATTTTGCAGAAATGAAAAGGGTGAAATTTCAAATATCTTTGGAGAAGTCAATCGAGATATCATCTCGGGAGAAGAGAATTCACTGGATAATGAATTCAATGTGTGGCGGAAAAGTTATCGTACAAACCTCTTGTTCAAACAGATTATTTTTTGTTTTATTGATAGATTCGAACCGATAAATAGTAATGGGGAACTCATTGATAATTGGGGTCCGAGTTCATTTTCTCGGTCAAAATTTGAGGATGTTTTAAATGATTTAGCCTTGTGGAGCTTTTTTCCTAGATGTTACGCTCGAAGATTAACTCGGCAATTTATAGAAAAGTATATTAATGCTGAATTTGACTTGGGAGAGTGTAACGACTTTAAAAAGCCATTGTTTGTCGAGATATCAAGAAGTTTTGATCCTGATGAAATCCGTCGAAGACTTTTTATTTTGAGAAAAGTTGATGGCTCTCAAATAGAGAAATTCCGCAATAAAGATGAAACTCCAAGTGCAAAACAAAAATTCGAATCTTTAATTAAGAGAATTTATAGGGGAATGTAGGAATCATGCCTAATGTTTGCGAGCTGTTAAAGACCATAGGACATTTAGGAATGTCTTTTTCTATTCCTATTTATCAGCGTCAATATGTTTGGAAAGAAAAAGAAATTCACCAACTCATGGATGATTTTTATATTGCTGGTAAGGACAATAAAGATACATACTATCTTGGAACTTTGATTTGTCTTGAGGAGGGTTCAGTTTTTAAGGTTTGCGATGGGCAACAACGTCTGACGACTTTGATACTCTTGTTGAAAGCTCTTCACCTCAGAGGAATTTCCGGTAATTCTTATGACACTCTTGGTACTGTTCTTAAATTCGATGAAGGTATTCGATCTTCTTACAATCAAGAATTGAGGAACATTCTTAATATCCGGACAATTGACGACTTAAAAGATTTAAAACAAGGAAATACCCCACTTACGAACGGTTTTAAAATCATTTGCGACTATCTCGCTCGTAACGGACATCGAGACGGTATAAAGGAAGAAGAGCTCAAAGAAAGTTATGAAGAGATCATTTCACAGGGAATAAAAAAAGCGGTTCTTAAAATGGACGTTCTTCCGGGAGGAACGGATGAGAATCATCTCTATATCACAGTCAACAAAATGACTCTTCAACTGGAACAGTCAGACATTATTAAGGCGATGATAATGGAGTCCTTCTGTTCCTCGAGCGAAACAAATAACAGAAATGGCGAAGTCAGATTTAACGAATTGTGGCAAGCTCTGAGAGATATCAATACTCATTTAGTAAGGGGAATTTCATTTGACCAGAGAACTTTGCTCTTCGGAAAATATTATCTAAATATGCCCACTGATGAGCATATTGAGGATTATTTAAAACCCTCTGAAGATAAAAAAGAAGGAGACGAACTACCGAAGAAGCTTTCCGATATCCTCAACCCTCCCTTCAGGCCTAGTGAGAAGAACAAACCAGTAACGACCAACGAAATAAGAAATATCGGAGAAAGTATTTTAAGTTTCTCTTATTTTCTGGCCTATGCGATCTCAGCTTTTTTAGAAAGAAATGGATTAAAGAGAAATAAACAAATCAATGATAAGGACCTCTTGAAATATTTCTGTCAAATTCCCAAAAATAAGTTTCGAGATTTCTTCTTTTTTTTGATTCGTTATCGATTTATATATGATTCCATTGTCATAAGAAGAAATAGCCTTGAAGAAATCCATGAGGGAGAAAAACGTTGGATCCTTCTTTGCGCAAAAAATGGTGCCTCTCAGAAAGGGAAGGGCGACAAAATAGAGAACTCTATAACGTATAGCGAAACTTATCCAAACAATCACAATCGTAGCTTAATTCAACTCCAATCTTGTCTCCGAGTGAATTACACAAGTCCAATGTATATGAACTGGCTTTATGATTTGATGTTCGAAGGATATAGAAGGTTCTTTGACGGATTAAATGAAAAAGGTGAAGAGGTAACGAACTGTTTTGTCACCAAAAAATCTTCGGAAATTATGAGTAGCTTAGAAAAATTTTTGAGGAGTTGGACAAGAGAGAAAGTCAAAAATGAATTAGAAGGGTTCGATAGAGGAACCGGAACTCCACATATCCTATTTAAGGAAGCCCTGCAAAATACGTAATTTTTCCCAATCGCCCTTCGGAGGCTTTATTTTCGAAGAATCTGACGGGAA